>Ga0315541_1002187_pt1 | contig 16699 bp, 12 predicted proteins | sample SalMarSW160190MG_FD_203095 | JGI IMG/M metagenome (GOLD analysis project Ga0315541, IMG submission 203095) | Salt marsh sediment microbial communities from the Plum Island Ecosystem LTER, Massachusetts, United States - Salt Marsh Sediment SW1601-190 ...
ATCAAAATAGAGCTTGGCAGTCAGGTATGATTTTTCCACCAGTTTCTCCTCCAGCTCTGCAATCAGACGATCGCATTCCAAAACCCGGTCGCTGTTTGGGAACTTGGATTTAAACAGCGTAAAAGAGTTAATGGCATTGTATGTATTCTCCTGATCCAGATTGGGTCGTGGAGACATCAGGTAGTAACAATAAGCTGCCAGAAAATCTGCCTCTTCTGCACGAGGGCTGTGAAAAAACGTCTTCACAAACGTCCTGAAATAGTGTCCTGCCATGATGTAATCACTCATCAGGTAATAGCTCATGGCATGATAAAAACTCAATTCTTCTGTTTTATTGGACCCGCGCAATCGCGGTTTTAATTGTTCCAGCAGCGTGGTGGCTTTAACATACTCACCCTTATCGTAATATTCCATGGCTTTGATGTACTTAAAGTCCCAGTCACCACTTTTTATAACTTTCTCATAAGCGCATGAAGCGGTTACTAAAACAAAGCCTGTAATGATGAAAAGTATCCTGATTTTCATACTTCCGAAAAAGATTTTGCAAAATTACTCTTTTGGAATGAATTACAAATATAAAACGGATAAAAAAATGGATTTATTTTCCCTGTCCGGTTTTTGTAAGAACGGCTGGAAACCGGATGTGGAATAGTAATCCGGTTTTCGGTGATCCATACTGCAGATTTTTACTTTGGAGCGCTTGTTAGATTTTTAAAATTCAATACCTTTGTCGGTTACAATACTAACTCTTAAATCAAACACCGTGGATATTTTCGATAAAATCAAAAAGGAACGAGGAGCACTTGGGCAGTACCAGAAGGCAGCTCATGGCTATTTTATGTTTCCTAAACTGGAAGGCGATATTGCCCCAAAAATGAAGTTCAGGGGTAAAGAAGTACTCACCTGGAGCCTTAATAATTACATCGGACTGGCAAACCATCCTGAAGTCAGGGAGGTGGATGCCCGGGCAGCGAAAGAGTATGGACTTGCTTACCCTATGGGAGCCAGGATGATGTCCGGACAAACCGCAAAACATGAGGAACTGGAGCAGAAACTGGCTGAATTTGCCGGAAAACAGAGTGCCTACCTCCTCAATTACGGCTACATGGGAATGGTCTCCATTATCGATGCACTGGTCGGAAGAAATGATGTGATCGTATACGATTCCGAATCCCACGCCTGTATACTTGATGGATCCAGACTCCATATGGGAAAACGGTACGTCTACCCCCACAACGACATGGAAAACTTTGGGAAGCAACTGGAACATGCAACAAAACTCACCGAAAAAACCTTTGGAGGAATCCTGGTGATTACGGAAGGTGTGTTTGGCATGGCAGGAGACCTGGGGAAACTGAAGGATATGGTTGCTTATAAAAAGAAATACAATTTCCGTCTGCTGGTTGACGATGCACACGGTTTTGGAACAATGGGACCCACCGGAGCAGGTACGGGAGAACACATGGGTGTCCAGGATCAGATCGATCTCTATTTCGGAACGTTCGCCAAAGCCATGGCAGGCATTGGAGGATTTGTTGCAGGCGAAGAAGATGTGATCAGCTATCTTGCCTACAATATGAGATCCCAGATCTTTGCCAAATCACTGCCAATGCCGATGGTCATCGGAGCCTTGAAACGACTGGAGTTATTAAAGACACACCCTGAATTGAGGGAAAACCTGTGGAAAATTGTGCATGCACTGCAGAGCGGCCTCAGAAAGGCTGGCTGTAACCTGGGCAATACCGAATCCCCGGTTACCCCTGTTATCTTTACCGGTGGCGTGGCCGAAGCAACCAACATCGCCATGGACCTGAGGGAAAACTATAACATCTTCTGCTCCATGGTGATCTATCCCGTCGTACCCAAAGGAGTATTCCTCCTGCGATTGATACCAACAGCCCTTCATACCCTGGAACAGGCGGATTATACTGTCAAAGCCTTCGCAGAAGTGCAGGCAAAACTGAAAGCCGGTAAATACTCCAAGGAAACCCTTGCACAGGTGAATTAATTCGTTCCTGAAGAGGAACTGTCATACAATAGTTATTCACTGCGCTCAATGTCTGTCATTCACTAGTCATATATTGCACATATTATCCATCTCCTTCCGAATTGTGTCTTTCTAATACATGTATGGAGAGTTGCGCTCCATGGAAGGATTTCCCGTTAAATATCATTGCAGTTGGACCTGAAATGATTCCTTGCGATTCTTTCTAAAAACATGTCACCCCTAAAGGGGTTTAAAGAACGCCTAATGATGAAGTGAACTAAGAAATGAATTCAAAAATTGGAACGTTGCCCAACATTTCATCTGCTTCTGAAGCTTATCATCTGATTTGCCAAAGGCAATTAACATTTTTCCATTAACGATTAACTTTTTTCCTATCTTTAACAGAAACAAAATTCACTGCCATGAAAAACAGAAAACCTTTCCTAATTATTCAATTGTTCCTGTTCATGCCGGTAGTATGTATTATCATGCTATCCTGCTCAGTACCTGCCGGGGATGAGGGAACATCGGTATCATTTATCGTCACCGCAGCAGAGGAGTTGCATCAGGACGCCCTGGATGGCAGGCTCCTGTTATTCCTTGCCGATAACAACGAAAGAGAACCCCGGTATCAGGTCAGTTCCGGACCAAACACCCAGCTTGTGTTCGGAACTAACGTGGAATCCTGGGAGACCGGGAATGAAGTGATAATCCCTGACGATGTTTATGGTTATCCCATTGAAAATATGGTAACTATACCGGAAGGTGATTATTACGTGCAGGCATTGCTGCATAAATACGAAACGGTTACACCTGTCCATGAGCACACCATCAAATTACCCATGGAACGGGGGGAGGGGCAGCAATGGAGAATTGCTCCCGGGAATTTGTATAGTACCCCATTCCTCATTCATTATGATCCTTCGAAAAAGGAGGAGATCAGGATAACCCTCGACCAGGTCAATCCTCCCATTGAAGAACCGGAAGACACAAAGTATATCAAACACATTAAGATCCAGAGTAAACTGCTTTCGGATTTCTGGGGACAGCCCATGTACCTTGGTGCACACGTATTGCTGCCGGAAGGCTTTGACGAACATCCCGAAGCACACTATCCGATCTGTATCTTTCACGGTCATTTTCCACGTGACTTCGGTGGATTCAGTGAAACACCCCCGGATCCGGACCTCGAAGCAGATTACAGTGCCCGTTTTGATGTAAACGGATACAACAGGATACAGCAGGAGGCAGCCTATCAGTTTTATAAAGAATGGACAGGTCCCGATTTTCCACGGATGCTGATCATCGAGGTACAACATGCCAATCCTTTTTACGACGATAGCTATGCTGTGAATTCCGCTAACCTGGGTCCATATGGAGATGCCATTACCCATGAATTGATCCCGGAAGTAGAAAAACGTTTCCGGGGAATTGGTGAAGGCTGGGCACGGTTTCTTTATGGTGGCTCTACGGGTGGCTGGGAAGCCCTCGCTGTCCAGGTGTTCTATCCCGATGATTACAATGGCTGCTTCGCAGCCTGCCCCGACCCGATCGATTTCCGGGCATATACACTGGTGAACATTTACAAACATAAAAATGCATACTTCCTGGATAGCAAATACAAAAAAACATTCCGCCCGGGAAGAAGAAATTACCTTGGAGAAGTAAGCAACACCCTGATGGATGATAATCTCCTGGAACTGGTGCTGGGAACCAATAGTCGTTCGGGCGGACAGTGGGACATCTGGCAGGCTGTCTATTCTCCCGTCGGTGAGGATGGTTATCCTGAACCGATCTGGAACAAACTCACCGGAGAAATCGATTCAACTGTAGCTGATTACTGGAAAGAGCATTATGATCTGAGGTACATCCTCGAACGGGACTGGGAAACCCTGGGTCCGAAACTGGAAGGAAAGATCCACGTCTATTGCGGAGATATGGATACCTACTACCTCAACAATGCCGTCTACCTGATGGAGGAGTTCCTGGAAAATACCACGGATCCCTATTATGCCGGGGAAGTGGATTATGGAGACCGTGCCGAACATTGCTGGAACGGTGATCAAACAAGGCCCAACCACCTCTCCAGACTTCGATACAACCAGATGTATGTTCCAAAAATCCTGAAAAGAATTAAAGAATCAGCACCTGCCGGGGCAGATCTTACAAGTTGGAAGTATTAAAAGGATGATAGATGATGGATGAAGGTTGAAGGATTTGCTGATTTCGGATTTCGGATTGCGGATTGCGGATTGCAAACTAATTACGAATTACTATTGAGTTACTATTGAGTTACCATTGTATGATTGCATCACCATCGTCTGACCATTGCGTGACAATCGTGTGGACATTGTGTAACCATCGTATTTTGTCATCAACCACCATTCGTAAAAAGAGCCACCCGCGAATGCAGGTGGCTCTCTAACTAACCCTAAAAATTAACCTAAACCATAGCGTTGAACTCAAGCTATGTATCCTCAAATGTGTCAGTATCTTCGAAGCTGATCCTTATCTTTCACCACAATTTCCGGCTTATCCTCGTATTCGGTAATGAGACCTGTTACCTCAATGTGCTCATCCTGGAAATAGAATTCAGGATGTCGTGAATACCGGCGTGCGATATCTCCTGGAATCACTACCGTAAAGTCGTGGTGCGGGTAAAAGGCTCCGAAGTAGAGGAAATATTCATCGGTTTCCATGGCGTAATACACTTCCGAAACCTTACCGTAAATCTTTCTTATCTCACCGATATGGAACAGGGCATCGTAGGCGGAGATGGTGGTGATGGAGTAATCCGCATAATAGGTCCAGTAACTGATCACCGGGTAGAGGCGGCAATAGTAGCGGAAAACCGGGTATGACCAGTAAATGTGAATGTATGCGGGTCGCCTGTAAGGAAAGTACCGTGCACGGTAATCCCTTGGATGGGGAGCCATCCTGTAACTGTGAAGGATCGGGCGCTCCCGGACAAACCTGCGGGTCGACCGGTAGATCCCAGGCCTGTTGTGTGCCATCGAACTTCCCCAATTGCGGGAACCGTAGTTTACCGACTTTTGTGAAGGCGAACGTTGCTGAGGGGTACTCCTCACCTGGGAGGAAGGATTGGTGCGAACCGCTGACTCCCGTGTCGTAGCACTCCTGTTAGGTACCACATTATTGCGCGATGTTGATTGTGTCACCGTACTCGATCTTGAATTGCTGTTTCCCGGGTTAGTTCTTACAACGGTCCTGGAACTGGATGAAGAACCCCTGGGAGCGGTCCTGACAACCGCACTTGAACGGGATGAAGAACTCCGGGGAGTGGAAACTACCGCCCTCGATTTCGTAGAAGAGCTCCGTGAAGAAGGCCGAACAGGTGAAGTGGATCGTTTCGCAGTTGATGTGCTCCTGACCGCCTTTTTCACAGTGGATGAACTTTTCCTGGAACTGCTGCTCCGGACTGAAGTGGTTTTGGATTTGCTGCTCTTCGATCCGGACCTTCGCTGTGCCTCTACACCCATGGATGCAGCAAGCATTGCTATAAGGATTATGATAACAAATTTTTTCATGATTTCCACAGTTTATACTTCGTTTTATCTCTTCAATTACATCAATGCAAATTCTTTGCCAAAGTTTGCTAATCCTACTCCTGCGGGGAGATATAAGTTAAATGTTATGCCATAGGCATCACTATGTGATAAGTTAATAAGTTAACCGGATGGAATATCAACTGTTCTAAAAATTAAAATTCTCGATCAGTATTACGATTGAAGTGTAAGAACAGCCAAAGCACTAAAGTCTAAGTTTTGAAGAGAAGAATGAGATCCTTGAGTGATAAAATGAGCAGAATATATACTTAAACAGGAGCCAGGATAAGACCGACTTAGCTCCAACGGACCTGCCTGCCGGAGTGTATTTCTTCAGTATTTAGGTAACGGTTTTTTCCTGTATTTCGGCAGGTCTATGACAAGATATAAGGTTATATTTTTAAATATTCTGGAGTAGCCCTTGAAGAGAATCCCAGCGGGATTCAATAATAAATAGCCCGGTACAAGCCCTGACGAATCAGTCAGGGCGTAGTGCCGGGTACTTAAGATGAGAATATAACTCAACCCTGAATGGGGTTGAATATTAAAGAGTTGATGCTTCCAATTCAACCCCTTCAGGGTTGAAAATAATCGGTTACTTAGTACCACCGGTTCGCACCGGTGGTTATTCATTATTCTACCCCTGCCGGGGTAAATCATTATGGCAAAGAACTATATTCGACAGAAGAATCTGGAATAATATCTCCCATCATATGATTATATGCTATTTTGTTACCGAAATTGTGAAGTATTACACGGAGGCAGGAGCGTCATATAGCAGCCCAGGGCGTTCTTGCCCTGTTAAATGAAAGCAAAGCTTTAACTGCAAGGCAGTACTTCACAGGGCATGATTAGCCCTGGGTACATTGAACCTGATTGAAATCCGGGCCAACTGCGATGTTATGCAATAGGAAATTGTTACATGGACCGAAGATTTACCGAACGTTCATAAGAGTTATTATCCTTTTAATAAACAGACCTTGTCTCTTTTGGGATAGTTAAAAGTTGACAGGTTTCCGGTCAATCCAGCTCCAGGATCTTGATGTTTTTAAACCGGACCGGTACTCCACCATGCAATCCCTGGAAGCCGATATGACCCCTGGTTGGGAGTTCTGCAAGGGACTTGCTGAGCCAGGAAGGAATTTCAGAACCATCGGGGTTGGTTCTTCCGCTTGTATATAACCGCATATCCAGCCGGACAACCTCCTCCCCGTTCAGTAAAACAAAAATCGAATGCTCCAAACAGGTAATGGTGATCCGGTTCCATCTGCCCGGTTCCCTGACCATTTTCCTGGTTGGCGCCATGTGACCGTAAATGGCTCCACACCAATCTTTTCCAGGAGAGGTGCTCGCCTCTCTGAACGAATCATCCGCAATCTGTATTTCGACTGAATTCGGAATCCAATCATCAATATGACTGCAATAGACCACAACCCCGCTATTAGCACCGCTATCCAGGTTAAATTCAAGATCCAGAATAAAATTATCATACGAAACATTGCTCCATATTTCCGTGTCTTCGCTGGGTATCAGGATTCCGTTCACAAAGCTCCAGCTTCCTTTCTGGTAAAGAGCATTCGACAAATCGTCGGAAAAAAGATCGTTCCAGGTTTCACTGACCGGATGACTCCGCGGGGGGACCTCCATCCTTCCCGAACAACCCATGATGAACAACGGGAATATGGATAAAAGTCGTAAACCATTTCTGAGTTTCATCGGATTTCTTTTTCATTAACAGTAAAACTTACGTAAACGGACCTGCTTTGGTTTGTCGAATTCTCAATTTTTTGACGAAATTATTACCTTCTGTCTGTAGTTTTTTTACCATTTTGTAACTAATGAAGTAAGTTCCGGCACGTATGAAAGGAGATTTTCGCAAAGAGGAATTTGTTCACCTGATCAACCGGCATGAGAATGTCATACACAAAATATGTAACATCTATGCCGATACCGTCCCCGACAGGGAAGATCTGAAACAGGAGATCATCTTCCAGTTGTGGAAATCATTCCCCTCCTTCCGGCAGGAAGCGAAGGTTCAGACCTGGATGTACAAGGTGTCGCTGAACACTGCACTGATCGGGTTGCGGAGAAGAAACAGGGTGGAACAGACGAAATTGCTTGAAAACCATTCAGAGATTGAGGATCTGAATGAAGAACAAGAGATCGAACAGAAGATAAAGCAACTTTACAGCGCCATTCATCAACTGAACCAGGTGGAAAAAGCGGTCCTCTTTCTCTACCTTGAGAAATGCCCCTACCGCGAGATTGCTGAAATTACAGGATTAACCGAAAAAAATGTCAGTGTCATCCTCGTGCGGAGTAAAGAAAAATTAAGAAAGATCCTGGGACAACCCCAAAAAAGCAGATAATGGAAAATAATGGTCTCATACAAACCTGGGAAGAAGGAAACAAAAAATTGTTTTCAGACCAAAAACTTTCAAAGAATATGATTGAACAATACCTCAAACCGCGGGTTAAAAAATCATCCGTACCGTTTTTATTAAACCTGGTTTATTATTGCCTGGTTCAAATTGCAAACATTGGGTTGTTAACAGCAGACATCATTGGATACAAATCGAATCCTACCATGCTCTCGGCACTCATCCCGATGCTGATCCTCTCCACCGGATTCCTGGTGTTTGGCTACTTCTCCTTCCTGAAGTTCAGGGCGATCAACAATTATGCTGAAAACCTGGTGCATCTCCTGAAGGAAAAACTGAAATTTATCCGGGTCCATTATGAAACATTGATGGTTATCTTCTCTTTCTCATTCCTTATCCTGATTTTTGCTCTTACCACACTGGTCGATAACCAGGATGGATCTTACCGGATCAACAATCCCCTGTTTTTTACGGAAATCAGCATTGCAGTCCTTGTATTCACTTACGGTGTAATGAAGTTATCCGGTTACATCTCCACACGACCTCTGAAAATTTTCCTGAATGACCTTCAGAACAGTTTCCTCGAGGGCAGCCAGCAGCTTGAACAGAAAAGGAAAAAATACCGCTGGATTGCCATCGTATTGATTCTTTTTTTGATTGCTCTCCTGATACTCGCAATATTCAAATCACTGGGCAGGATGTAGTTTTCCGATTTTCCGATTCTTTCGCTATTTTTAAGGGAGAAATTTCAAGTCCAATCATTCCGTTGCTAAACTGAATGCGTCATGAAAAACATTACTTTTCTCATGCTTGCAATCTTATTTACACAATGTTCAGCACAGCAACCCGAATGGGAAAGGCTGTTTTTCAGTGATGCGATGGGCACACCCCATATGACAAGCTCCGAACTGGATGCCGTTGATCCGTTTGAGGGACTGGGAAATTACGGTGGACATAACCTTTTCGATAAAAGCAAATACACCGCCTGGGTTGAAGGGGTAGATGGATCTGGTATAGGTGAGTATGTTTACCTGGCTATCGGTGAGGAATTCCCCGAACAGATGGTCATCTTCAATGGCTACCAGAAAAACGATGATGTATTCATCAAAAACAACCGGGTAAAAACCATCCGGGTATCCCTCTTTGCCGGCTTCATGATCCCCGGGGATGTTACCGAAATCGGTATGTATTATTATCTCCGGCAATTCGACACCGAAGAGGTGATCGGACTGGAAGACCGGGATGGATCACAGGCGATCGACATGCCCTTTGAGCAGACCAGGGTTAACGAATTTGCTGAAATGAGCAAGAAACAGTTCATGGAAGAGCATAAAGCTAGATTGGAAAAATTGAAGGAAGACTGTCCCACCTGCTCCACCGAACCCTCTTTTCAGTTCTTCGTGCGGATCGAGATCCTGGATGTGTACAAGGGAAGCCAGTGGGATGATACCTGCATATCGGATATCTGGTTCACCTCCCCGGGAAAAACGATCGATGTCATTCCCCCGGACGAACGGATCACCGAAGTATGGGAAGATATGGAGGAGGCGATGATCTACGTGAACACCGATAAGCGTTCGGGCATTGTCCTGGCGGATGGCAATGCACTGGAAAAGGCTCGGAACCTGGATGAAGGGGAATACATGGACATCACGCTGATGGATGTCAGCCCCGACAAAGAGTGGGCACAGATCGATTACCTCTATACGCAGGATGGAGCCGGACGGGTGGAGGAGTACTCAACGCTCTATTCCGTAAGGTACCTCTGCATGATCGACGATCCCATTCTCGGGATAATTTACGGGGCATATGGATTTACCGAGGAGAACGGAAAGATCTACCTGGATACCGCTGACGGACCGCTTGACCTGGAGAAGGTGCTGGAGGAGTTCCTGCAGCAGCGAAAGGAAAAATAGATCCCATATTCACACAAAAAACATAAATCCTATGATAACGAAGAAACAGCTGTCAACCATTACCCTCCTCTCCGTCTTACTGGCAGTGACGCTCGCCATTGTCTCTTTCTGTGGTGCATTTCTCCCGGTTACTTACGAGCGGGAGGTCCCTTCACTTGCAACCCAGGGCATCGGGCAGGACCTGGTTGACCTTTTCCTGGTTGTTCCTCTGCTGATCATCCTGCTGGTCCTTGTGCGCAAACAGAACCGGGCAGCGATGTTCCTGTTCACCGGTACGCTCTTTTATATCCTCTACTCGTTTATCATCTACAGCCTCGGCATACACTTTAATTCCCTCTTTCTGCTCTATTGTTCCACTCTGGGGCTTTCAACCTACCTGTTCATCATCATGATCCATGAACTGATGGGAATGGATGTTGCCTCCTGGTTTGAAGAGCGCACCCCAGTACGGCTGACCGGGATATCCCTTATCCTCGTTTCCATTCTGTTCTACCTGCTCTGGCTGAAGGAGATCATTCCCGCGGTGATCCATAACCACATACCCGAAAGTGTTTCCGATTACAACCTGCTGGTCAATCCCGTGCACGTGATCGACCTGGCTTTTGCCCTGCCCGGGCTCATCCTTTCAGCAATCCTTCTAATGAAGCGAAAAAGCCTCGGGTACATCCTGTCGCTGACCGGTCTTGTATTCATCATCATCCTCGCCATTGCCCTGGCTGCCATGGTGATCATGCTGAAGATCAAAGGGATCAGTGAAGAATCTTCGATCGCCGGTGTGTTTCTCATCCTTGCCCTGCTGAGTTCGGTGATCCTCTTTCTTTTTCTGAAAAAACTCAAAGGATAAAGAGGGATTCAATTTAAACGTAGTACCACTTCAGATCTGACAGATCCTGACGCTACCGATTACCGTTTTGATAACTCGTCGCCCCAGCTGCAGTGGAGCGACGAGAAACCGTTCGTACCCATCTCATCTGCCTGGAGGATAAAATAACGTGTTTAACATCGCCTGGTGCGTTGCGGTCCATGGAAGTATTTCCAGTGATTCTCGTACTACGACTGAGCGATGGTTTGTGGGATTGCAGTTCGTGGTACGAGTACTGGCTATGCAAAGAATTCGTCTGACGAACTCCAGTCGTCTGACGAATATATCATTACAAGTCCCAACGGGGCGTAATATAATAGCCAGGGGTGACCCTGTGAAATAACCCTTCGCTTTACCACTACATCTTGGAAGTATCATTGTATTTTGTTTCAACAGTTCAACTGAGAATATTTCTATTTCACAGGGTGAAACCCCTGGAAATAGATGATGAATATACAACGGTCCAACTGCAAGCTTTGATCGAAGGGAAGACTCTCTGAGTCGACCAAGTAAAAAAAATCGTTAAATTAGAACAAATCAAAACAAAGTCCTGTTAAGAGTTTTGCTGAAATCACTTGCGGGCATAACTCCGTCTGACGGCTCAGTTGGGGCGTGGGGAGAGCCGTCCAACGGATAAAGAGGAATAGCAATAATTCAATCGCATAACGGGTTGAATTATAATATTAAAATCCGGACCGGTCGAATGAACATTGAAGATCTGCGAATTATCTGCATGGGATTCAACGGTGTCACGGAGGACATCAAGTGGGAGAACAACCTCTGTTTCAGCATCGGGAAGAAGATCTTCATGCTTATCTCCCTGGATACGGTCCCACCCACGGCATCCTTCAAGGTGAGTGATGAGAATTTCGAGGAGCTGGTCACCCATGACGGGTTCATTCCCGCTCCCTATTTCGCACGAAACAAATGGGTTCATGTGGACGACGTATCAAGGATGAGCAGGGCGGAATGGGAGTTTTATGCCCGCCAGTCCTACCAGCTCGTCGCCTCCCGCCTCCCCGTCAAAACCCAGAAACACCTGGGGATATATGATGAATAGGAAGGATTGGGGATTTCGGATTGCGGATTGCGGATTTAAAAAAGTAGTGACAGCTTACTATTTATTTTTTATATATAACTGAATATCAATATTTTAAAAATTTTATATAATAATTATTTATTAATATTTTATTAATTAAAATACTCTGTATCAATATAATAATTAGAAAAATTAAAAATAGGAAGCCGTCACCACTTTTTTGTTTATTTACTTCAATGATCAACTCCTGATACCAGGAGATAAGTACTTAATCTCATATAAACGAAGTTTATTCCACCCCCTTTTATTATTCTTTTCCATATGTTTTAGGTGTACCGGATTCCGGGGTTTGCTGACGATCAATATTCTGGGGGAAATAAAGAGCTTATTGAATCAGTGTTCGATTTCCATTCTCGTCCACCCTGTAGAAACTATTATTGTCTATCAGTAATGCCTGGAAATCAATATCCGAATATTGATTTTCGGGATGTAATACATCAATTGTGTAAACTCTTTTATTATATCTGGAATCTATTGTGTTAACCAGACAATGACCTACAATTATTGATTGGGCATCATAGTAATCCAGTATTGTATCTACTTCTTCCTGGGTGGCTTTTTCGTAAACTCCATCTTTACTTTGCAGGTATCCTCTATACCAAAACAGACCGGATGTTTTATACAAAGCATATACCTCACCCGGGCATGATGGGTATATTGTTTCTCCATAATAGGGTCTGATACGATCATTCATCTCTTCAATAGTTAGGTCCAATTCCAGCACTTCAGGACTGATACCACCATGGACAAACAGGTAATCGCCTATTTTCTCAATAGCATTCTTAGTGCGCATCCATCTTCCTATCTCTGATGCCAGCCCATAAAGCTCTTTATATTCTACATTCATCAAATAAGCTATCTCAAGATATTTATCATCTGCATACCTGTCATCACCGTTCATGCACATAATATCATGATTTCCAAGTATAAAATGGACGCGTCCACCTTCTTTTTCGGCCTCTTTGTCCAATTTATATATTAACCAGAGTACCTGGGTAACATATGTACCCCTGTCAACCATATCACCTAAAAGCACAAGATGACTCTTTCCAAATATCCAATTTAATGAATCATCAACAACACCATTTCCAATTAACAATCGGGTAAGAGCATAATAATTTCCTTCAATATCAGAGATTGCCAGTATCTGTCCATAATCATCCGATATATCGGGATTCTCAGGATAGCCAATCATCAAATTAAATATGAATCTATCCGGATCTTGTTTTGGTGATATTACAGGGATATCATCTTCTTCGTTAATAAAGGAGAAAAGTAATTTGCGTCTGTTATCAGTTGAATACATTACAACATTATCCTGTTCATACATGATATATGGACCATCAATTAACAATGGATTCTCGAGAGCTGAATTTTGATCAGTCAAATTATTCTCATCCGAGCATGAACTAAGAATTATCAGAGCAATAATAAATAAGGTAGCTATCTTTCTTGTTTGAAGCATTCTACTCTAAGTTAATCAGCTGTAATTATGAATCCGATTTAAAAAATTGATTCAGGGTTTCCCTGGAAAAGGCACTTGATGAAGAACATCTGATACTTCCGGCAAAAATAACCTTGATCAATTTAAACTGATCTGTGTTAATTCAATGAATTTTTAATCTTGCCACCCATTATTATAAAGGAATGGCAAAGATATCAGTAACTATTGGTTCAATTACTCCAATCCCAATCCAATTATCGTATTAAGTTCATCATCCGATACTAAAAGTAAACCGGATTTTGGTAATCTTTTGGTCAGTTCCCTCCAGTTCTCATCCGATTTGAAAATGTATTCAAATACAGGCAATGCTTCTTGCAATTGTTTGTTATTTGCCAGTGCAACAGCCTTCCAATATTTCATCTCCAGGTTGTCAGGGAACATTTTTTCTGCAGCATCATATTCCATTAAAGCTGAAGCCATATCTCCAAGTTCAATGGCTGCATCACCACGATTCATATGTTCATAAGCACGGTGCACCCTCAACAGGCGGTGTAGTTCTTCCAAAGGAGCTCGATCATCATCAACACGTAAATCTATTTTCTTATCTGACCATGGATCAGATTCAGGTTCAGCACCTACCACGATTAATGCAGCAGATTGTTTACCCCGGATATCGCCACCTGCATCCTGTGCCACTTGCAGTACTATTAATATCCTTTCAGCGAGAGGAAGATGCATGTTTTCTTCAAAGGCTTTGGCCATAGCTGGCACTACTTTATCATTCAGCATCATATTTGCCTGTACAGAGTAATTTTCACCAACTAAATGATGTGCGGATTTTATGCATTTTTTACCCGTATAGGCGAAAGCCTCTCCATTGGTGTCAAGGAAAGCAACTTGCCGGTAATCCCTACCCTCATCCTTTGCTATTAATATTTTTAAGGCTTCTTCCGGGGATTTACCCTCTGACATTAATGAAAGGCCGTTGATACCAAAAGAAGGATTGACAAAAGACTGGGTTGCCACTACACCTACTCCGGATCTCCCCCAAGGCACCAGGGTGCCTACTGAGAACCAATGACTTTGAACTCCTACAGCCATCTCTCCAGTTATTGCATCCCGTGCAACTATTGAAAAGGTATGGGCAAATGGATCCGTTTTACTAATCTTTTGTTGAGCAAAGCCGTTATAACAAAAGAATCCGGATAACAATAGAATTATCGTTCTTAAAAACATATTTTTTATGGTATTAATTGTATGTCTTCACATCACTGTAAAATAATTTGTAATAAAGTTAATTCATCCCTTTTGAACTATTCAAAAGGGATATTCTTTTCCTTTTTAGAATCGTTAATTGTTACAATGAATTTCTTTTCACAAGGATCCAGTTATCTCTACCAAAGTACACAAAATGATTCTGCCAGTTTGTCGCATTTTAGTTATAAAAAAGGTACCAGGTGATGAACACCTGATACCTCCAGCCCAAAATTAACCTAAATTAATTTTAGCCGACCTTTGTATGTTACATAAATTTTTAATCCTGTTATCCAATATTTTGCGGCATAGGGCTGACATTGGATTCATCTCCTGATATTGGAAATATAGCGTAAAACGTCATAATAAACGCGATCAGGAATGTTCGAATTAAAAATTCATTACTTTTCAGATTGCCTCCTTATTTAACGTTATTTCATATCATAAATAATTGTCAAAACCGGCGCAAGTGTACCACTTGAAGATCCATCAGAAGCTTCAGCTTCTCGTCCGCCTTCATCGGAGGTCTCATTTTCAGTGCCCCCGCTTGGCACCATAATAAAGGCCATGCTATTTCCTGAGGCCCAGTCTCCTCTATTCACAATTTCCTGGACAATGGCGACCAAATCGACAGTTCTTTCAGTAAGACCTGCATCCCCTTCACTAACCCATTCAGGAATGTCCCAGACAGCATTCGCTGTAGTTTTTGGCCTGCCTGATATATTATACGGATCTGTTGTATAGGTTGCAGCATTTGCAACATTCTCTCCATAAATTGTCATCTGAGCCGGGTCTGCTCCTACAGCATCACAGGTGAACTGGATACTGGCACTCAGGATTGTGGATCCCTGTGGGATAGTTATATTATTAAACCTGAGGCCAATTGTCTGAACTCCCTGTGCAATATCATCCTGTGTCCAGGTGTCATACTCTCCAAGCTCAAGGTCAGAGCTTTCCAGCGCCATAGCTCCATTTATTTGTCCTTCCTCTGCGTCATCGTATGAATCCGGAGGAATCTGAACAACCAGAGTTAAGGATTCAACCACAGTAAATAAAATCCCATTTGATTCACCATCTACTGTTACGGTTACATTGCCTGTTGTAGCTCCAGCAGGTACAATGGTAGTAATAGTGGTGGCTGTTGCCTCAGTTACAGTAGCTTCTGTTCCGTTAAAACTGACGGTATTTTCACCAGCTGTTGTACTGAAGTTTGTACCGGTAATGGTTACTATGGTCCCAACCTTACCACTGGTTGGATCAATAGAGGTAATGGTCGGGATTATTGGTATTGTGACTGTAAATGGGAAGCCTGCAGATGTTTTATTATTTGTTGTCACTGTAACTTCAGCTGCACCCGGGGTTAAGCCTGCAGGCACATTGGTTGTAATTTCCATAGTTGTGGTTTCAGTCACAACAGCAGCTGTACCATTAAAGCTGACCATGTTCCCTGCAACAGCAGAGCTAAAGTTTGTACCCTGTATGATAACTTCCATGCCTTCAAAAGCAGCACCTGGTTCTATTTCAGTTATAACAGGTGGTTTTATACCGGGATTATATTCATCTTCTGCACACGACCATAATAATACATTGACCGCTATAATGCTCATACAGAACATGAACGACTTTTTTGAAATCGTCACTACTTTCTTCATATCTTTATAGTATTTATCGAATTATAATTAATAATATACATTTTGATTATTCAATTCTCTTAGTAATAACCATCATTTTGTGTTATCGGGTTAATATTGAGTTCACTCTGTGGTATAGGGAAAATAACCTTGTAATAATCCCACTCAATGAGAAAAGGTGTGTTAGCAATATCAAAAATCCTGGCAGAATTGGATCTTATAATATCCCTTTTATTTCTTATCAAGTCAAAGAACCGGTGGCCTTCGGCACATAATTCTTTTCTTCTTTCGGTTAGTATCCTGTCAAGGTCTACATCCACCTGTGCTACGGTAGCCGCCGGATTAGCACGCTCAACAATGGCATTAAGATAAGTCGTAGCGTTTGCAGCATCTGTGTTTTTAATAGCAGCTTCGGCAGCTATAAGGTAAACCTCAGAAAGACGTAAAATGGATACATTACCAATGTATGCTGATCCTACCAACGGGCTACCGCTTTCCTGGTGAGCCACTATAATGGCTTTAGTGTTGCCATTGCCAGGATATTTCAGGACCCTGCCCC
>Ga0315541_1002189_pt1 | contig 16680 bp, 15 predicted proteins | sample SalMarSW160190MG_FD_203095 | JGI IMG/M metagenome (GOLD analysis project Ga0315541, IMG submission 203095) | Salt marsh sediment microbial communities from the Plum Island Ecosystem LTER, Massachusetts, United States - Salt Marsh Sediment SW1601-190 ...
AGTGGTCCTCGTTGATGTCCACGAAGGACCTGTCGTCGAAGTGCTTGGGGTCCACCACCACGTGGTGCACGTTGGTGAACACCTTGAATTCCGGCGCCACCCGGATGTCGTACCCGTAGGAGGACAGCCCGTACGAAACCACGCCCTCCCGGACCTGGCCGGCCTCGAAAGGCTCGATCATGCCGTGCTCCAGGGCCATGCGCCGGATCCACTTGTCGCACTTGATGGGCATATCTGGGGCTCTTCCGGAATGGGTGGAAAGCCCGGGAAACCCTCTCGCAGAACGACGCTTCCCGGGGCGGCGCACACCAAAGATAGAGGCCGTTCCCAGGGCGGTGCAAACCCCTGCAGAACCCGCGAAAAATCAGGAAAAGTCTGCTTGACACTCGTCGGCGGCTCCGGGTACCTTTGCACGTCCTAACGAGAACGCATTCACAAACCCGGGCGGCGCCATGTCGGGAGCTTACCTCCCCGTACTGCTGCTTTTCGGGGTCTCGCTGGCCATGGCGGTCGGGATGGTGGTGCTCACCCAAGTCCTGAACCCGCGCCGGCCGACGGCCCAGAAGGAGATGCCCTACGAATCGGGCATGATCCCCTTGGGCGACACGCGGGCCCGCTTCTCCGTCAAGTTCTACATGGTGGCGATCAGCTTCATCGTCTTCGATCTCGAGACGATCTTCCTGATCCCCTGGGCGGTGCAGATGCGGGAGCTCGGCTGGGGCGTGTTCCTGGCCGTCCTTCTCTTCGTCGTCGTCCTGGCTGTCGGGCTCGTGTACGAGTGGAAGAAGGGAGGACTCGAGTGGGAGTGAACCTGCCCGGTGTGGGAGCGGGCGCGGGCTCGGGCGGCCTCTTCGGCCAGGGGAGCCCCACCTTCCTCACCACCAAGATCGACTACGTCGTCAACTGGGCCCGGCGTGAATCCCTCTGGCCCATGCCGTTCGGGACTGCGTGCTGCGCCATCGAGATGATGGCGGCCTTCGCCTCGGACTTCGACCTCTCCCGCTTCGGCATGGAGCGGATGTCGTTCAGCCCGCGCCAGGCCGACGTGCTCATCTGCGCGGGGCGCCTGCCGTACAAGCTGGCCCCGGTCCTGCGCCGCATCTGGGACCAGATGCCCCAGCCCAAGTGGTGCGTGTCCATGGGGGCGTGCGCCTCCACGGGAGGGGTGTTCGACGTCTACTCCATGGTGCAGGGAATCGACACCATCGTCCCGGTGGACGTCTACGTCCCGGGGTGTCCGCCCCGTCCCGAGGGTCTCATCTATGCCCTGATGATGATCCAGGAGAAGATCCGCCAGGAGTCCCTGACGGAGCACTATGAGCTCCGGGCGGAGGATCCCGCCCGGGTGGCGAGCCCCCGCGCCTCCGACGCGGAGGTGGTGGCGCTCAGCGGTCCCTTCGGCAACTCCACGCAGCAGAACAAGCTGGTCGGCGGGATGGAGGTCAAGGCGGCCCCCCCCTCCGACGACCTGATCCCCTGAGGCCATGAGCCAGCAAGCCAAAAGCGGCCTGGACGCCATCGACGAGGGGCCCGTCCCCTCGGATGCGGCAGGCCCGACGGCGGCAGGCGCGCCTGCCGACCCTGCCGGCCATCCTTCGGTGGCCGCCCTCATCGCTCGCTTCGGGACGGCGATCATCCATCACGAGGTTTCGGCCGGGGACCAGCACGTGGTCCACGTGGATCCGACGCGTAACCTCGAGATCCTCGGGTGGCTCCGGGATGACCCGGCCCAGCGCTACGACTTGCTGGCCGACGTGACGGCCGTGGATTTTGGCGGTGGGCGGCCCCTCCAGGTCGTCTACCAGCTCTGGTCCATCCCCCACCGGCGTGGGCTCCGGGTGAAGTGCCTCCTCGCCCTGGACGCCCTCGAGGTGGATTCGGTGGTGGGCCTTTGGAACTCGGCCAACTGGCTCGAGCGGGAGGTCTACGACCTGTTCGGCGTGACCTTCCGGGGCCATCCGGACCTGCGGCGGATCCTCATGCCCATGGACTACGCCGAGGGCCACCCCTTGCGAAAGGACTTCCCGCTCCGGGGTCGGTTCAGCAGGGCGGAGCAGACCCGCCGGGCGCTGGCCCAGGACCTGGACAAGTTCTACACACCGCACGACATCAAGATCGGGCGTGAGCCCCAGCAGGTGACGCTCCCCGCCGCTCCCGCGCCCAAAGGCACGGGAGCCGAGTCCTGAGACGACGCCATGGCGCAGAAGACCGTCGAATTCACGGTGGGCCGTAACCCCGAGATGGGCGTGGACGGCCTGCCCACTCCGAGCCCTCTGGAGCCTTTCGACCTGCCCGAGCCGACGCTCGCCGGTGAGCACATGCTGGTCAACTTCGGGCCCCAGCACCCCGCCACCCACGGCGTGCTCCGGCTGGTGTGCGAGCTGGACGGCGAAACGGTGGTCGACGTCACACCCCACATCGGCTACCTGCACTCGGGTTTCGAGAAGCTGGGGGAGCACCGCACCTGGAACCAGATCGTTCCGCTCACCGACCGCATGGACTACCTGGCGCCCCTGATCTACAACTGCGCCTATGTCATGTCGGTGGAGAAGCTGGCGGGGATCGAGGTGACCGAGCGGTGCAAAGTGGTGCGGGTCATCCTCATGGAGCTGGACCGGATCTTCGGTCACCTGCTCTGGCTCGGCACCACCGCCATCGACGTGGGGGCGTACACCCCGTTCCTGTACACCTTCCACGACCGCGAGCGCATCTACAAGCTGCACGAGCGCTACACCGGAGCCAGGATCACGACCTCGGCGACGCGCGTCGGCGGCATGATGGCAGACCTGCCCGAGGGGTGGATCGAGGAGCTCAACCACTTCCTCGACACCTTCCCCGCCACCCTGGCCGAGTGTCACCGTCTCCTCACCGGAAACGGGATCCTCATCGGCCGGACCCAGGGGATCGGTGCCATCAGCGCCGAGGACGCGGTGAACTGCGGGTTCACGGGCCCCAACCTGCGCGCTTCCGGCGTGGCCTACGACGTCCGCAAGGACAACCCCTACTACGACTACGACACCTACGATTTCGAGGTGCCCGTGGGGGAGCACGGGGACTGCTACGACCGGTATCTGGTGCGCATGGAGGAGATGGAGCAGAGCATCCGCATCCTCCGCCAGGCGATCAAGCGTCTTCCCGGGGGTCCCATCAACGTCCAGGATCCCCACATCTCCCTCCCCTCCAAGACCGACACCATGTCGGACATGGAGAGCATGATCCATCACTTCAAGCTCATCACCGAGGGGATCAAGGTCGCGCCGGGGGATTGCTACTTCCCCGTGGAGGCATCCAAAGGTGAGCTGGGCATGTATGTGGTGAGCGACGGGGGGAGCAAGCCGGTGCGCTGGAGGGTCCGCCCCCCGTCCTTCGTGAACGTCTCCGTGCTTCCCAGGCTCACGCGTGGCCACCTGGTCGCCGATCTGATCATGATCAACGCGAGCTTGGATATCGTCCTCGGGGAGATCGACCGATGAAGGAAATCCCCTTCAAGAACCCCGGCTGGGCCGGGAATACAGGCGAGTTCGACCTCACGGAAGCCGAGGTGCGGGGGGAGGATTTCGTGGGCGAGAGGCCCCGGGCCGGGGGACACCCGTCCGGGGCCTCGGCCTACCCGTACATGCTGGCCGAGAAAACCCCGGACGCGAAGCTCTTCGAGGGCGACTATCAGGCGCGCTTCGAGAAGATCCTGTCCCGGTACCCCAACAAGCAGGGCGCCCTCCTCCCCACCCTGAACCTGGCCCAGGAGGTCCGGGGGCACGTGAGCCCCGAGACCATGAACGAGGTCGCGGGCCTGCTGGGGCTCTCCCCGGCGTACGTCCGGGGCGTGACCAGCTTCTACACCATGTACAACAAGCGGCCGGTGGGTCGCTACCTCATCCAGGTTTGCACGAATGTCTCCTGTAGCCTGAAGGGGGGCGACGATGTCATGGCGGCATTCCTCCGCTACACCGACACCGAGCTCGGCGAGACCTCGGAGGACGGGCTGTTCACCGTCATCGAGGCCGAATGCCTCGCGGCGTGCGGCTTCGGGCCGGCCGTGCAGATCAATTCGCAGTACTACGAGAACGTGACTCCTGCCGACGTGCCCGGGATCATCGAGCGCCTGAAGGCGGAACGAGCCGGCTCGGCCGGCTAGACGGAGCGAAGGGATGGCGTACCCGTACGTTTCAGACCGAGAGGTCCGGCTGCTGAGCAAGAGCTTCGGCGACCCAAAGGGCCGCCGCCTCGAAACCTATGTCGAGCGGGGCGGCTACGGGGCGCTGAAGAAGGCGTTCGAGATGGGCCCCGACGCGGTCATCGACGAGGTGAAGGCCTCGGGCCTTCGCGGGCGGGGCGGAGCAGGCTTCCCGGCGGGCGTGAAGTGGTCCTTCATGCCCAAGGAGCCGACCCGGCCCCATTACCTGCTGTGCAACGCCGACGAATCCGAGCCCGGCACCTTCAAGGACCGCGAACTCATGCGGTGGGATCCCCACCAGCTCATCGAGGGGGTGCTCATCGCGGCGTATGCCATCCGCGCGAAGCAGGCGTACATATACTGCCGCGGCGAGTTCTTCGAGACCACCCAGATTCTGGCCAAGGCCCTCGAGGATGCGTACGCCGGCGGCTACGTGGGCAAGGACATCCTGGGCTCGGGTGTGGACATCGACGTCACCATCCACCTGGGTGCCGGGGCGTACATCTGCGGCGAGGAGACCGCCCTGATGAACTCCCTGGAAGGACGCCGTGGCCAACCCAGGGTGAAGCCGCCCTTCCCGGCGGCGGTGGGCGCCTTCGGCATGCCCACCACCATCAACAACGTCGAGACGCTCTCCGCCGTGCCCCACATCGTGTCGAACGGTGGGGCCTGGTACCGCCAGTGGGGGACGGAGAGGAGCACCGGGACCAAACTCTTCTGCGTCAGCGGACACGTGAACAAGCCGGGCAACTACGAGCTTCCGCTGGGCTTCCCGCTCATGGACCTCATCGAGGACGTGTGCGGGGGAATGACAAACGGGAAGGCGCTCAAAGCGGTGATCCCGGGGGGATCGTCGGTGCCCATCCTCACCGCGGCCGAGTGCAAGGGCGTGAACCTGGACTATGAGAGCGTCCAGGCCGCCGGTTCGATGCTGGGGTGTGCCGCGGTCATCGTCATGGACGAGGACACGCACATCGTGAAGCAGGTGCGGCGCATCGTGGACTTCTACGCCCACGAGTCGTGCGGCCAGTGCACGCCGTGCCGCGAGGGAACCGCCTGGTTGGCCAAGATCCTGAGGCGGATCGAGGACGGCAAGGGCGCCGAGGAAGATCTGGACACGCTCCTGTCGGTGAGCCGGCACATGACCGGCACCACTATCTGCGTCCTGTCGGACTCGGCGGCCGCTCCCGTGGTGTCCTCCATCCAGAAGTTCAAGGACGAGTACCTGGCACTCATCCGGCGCGGTGAGCGCGCCGGCGTGGCCTAACGAGAGACGCATCCATGGCTGATTCACCCGCGACCGTCACCCTGACCATCGACGGTCAGGAGGTCACCGTTCCCAAGGGGACGACCCTCCTCCAAGCCGCCAAGCAGGTGGGCCAGGAGATTCCCCACTACTGCTACCACCCGGGTCTGTCGTCTCCGGCCATGTGCCGCCTGTGCCTCGTGGAGGTAGAGGGGGCGCCCAAGCCCGTGCCGTCGTGCGTGACGCAGGCGATGAACGGCCAGGTGGTGAAGACCCAGTCCCCTCTCGCGCGGGAGATGCGCGAGGGCGTACTGGAGTTCTACCTGGTGAACCACCCCCTGGACTGCCCGATCTGCGATATGTCCGGGGAGTGCAACCTGCAGAACTACGTGCACCGCGAAGGGCGGGACCACGGGCGTTCCGTGGAGCCCAAGCGCGTCTTCGGCCGCGACGATTTCGGCGGGGACGTCCTGTTCTACGGTGACCGCTGCGTCATGTGCACGCGCTGCGTGCGCTTCATGAACGAGATGGAGCAGGACAGCCGCCTCACCGTGGTGGAGAGGGGAAACCGCTCGGTGATCGACACGTTCTACGACCACGGCCTCGAGGGGACCCACTGGCACGGGAACATCGTGGACCTCTGTCCCGTGGGCGCATTGGTGTCGAAAGACTTCCTCTACAAGGCCCGGGCCTGGGACCTGGCCCACACGCCGTCCATCTGCCCGAGCTGCTCGCAGGGCTGCAACATCGAACTCCACACCCGGGACAACCTGGTCCAACGCGTGAAGCCGCGGGAGAACCTGGAGGTGAATGGCTGGTGGATTTGCGACCACGGCCGCCTGGACTACGAGTGGATCAACCACGGCCAGCGGCTCGAGGCGCCCCTGGTGCGCGATGGGGGTGCCACCCGCGCCACGGAGTGGAAGGACGCGCTGGTGACACTCCTGGACCGGGCGGGCGCCGCGGTGGGGAAGGGGGTCAAAGCCGTGGCGTCTCCCTTCGCGAGCAACGAGGACCTGGCCGCTTTCGCGGCTCTGGTGAAGGAGCTGGGCGGCGGACCCATCGTGTACCGCTCGGCGCGGAGCGATGTCGAGATTCCCCTCAAGGGCTATCCGGGGCTGGCGCGGAGGAAGGATCTCTCCCCCAACGCCGTCGGCGCCGAGCTCCTGGAAATGACCCGGGTAGGTGGCGACGACGGTACGGGTGGCCTCGACGACGTGGCGAAGCACGAAGGGATCCTCCTCGTGCTGGGCGACTTCCTTCACGACCAGCCTTCCGACTTCGGGGGGAAGGCCGCCCTCTACGCCTACTTCGGCACCCGCGGCGGCGCGGCCACCGAGGCGGCTCACCTGGTGCTTCCCGTCACCACGTTCGCCGAGCAGGAGGGGACGTTCACCAACTTCCAGGGCCGGGTCCAGCGCTTCTGGCCCGCGTTGACCGGCCCGGGCGCGGCACGCCCGGCCTGGCTCGTGATCGGTGCCCTCGTAGCGCAGCTCACGAGCACCGACGTGATCCGGAGCGCCGCCGACGCGTTCGCCCGGATGGGGCAGCAGGTACCGGCGTTCGCCGGCCTGACCTACGACGACCTCGGAACCCGCGGGGCGGTTGTGAGCGAGACCGTCCCGCTGACGGGAGACTGACCGGATGGAACTGCATCCCATCTCCGGGATCCCCGGCTACATCGCGATGGTGGTGAAAGTCCTGGCGATCTTCGTCGGCGTGCTTCTGACGGTGGCCTATGCCACGCTGGGCGAGCGCAAGATCGCCGCCTGGATCCAGGACCGGTCGGGCCCGAACCGCGTCGGCCCGTGGGGCCTGTTCCAGCCCATCGCGGACGGCCTGAAGAACCTGCTGAAGGAAGAGACCCTCCCGGCCAAGTCCGCCAAGGTCTACTTCCTCCTCGGCCCCATGATCTCCCTGTTCCCGGCGTTCGTGATCTTCGCGGTCATCCCCATCGCCGCGCCGCTCCCCACCCCCTGGGGCGTGGTGGACATGATGGTGGCCGACATCCCCATCGGGATCCTGTTCATCATGGCGCTCAGCTCCCTGGGCGTGTACGGCCTGGTGGTGGGAGGGTGGGCAGCGAACAACAAGTATGCGCTTCTCGGGGGCATGCGCGCGTCGGCGCAGATGGTCAGCTACGAGGTCGCCATGGGGCTGTCCGTGGTGGCCATCCTCATGCTCGCCGGCAACGTCACGCTGACCCAGGTGGTCTGGCAGCAGCAGCAGCTGGGGATGTGGTTCGCCCTGCCGCTGTCCATGGCGTTCATCCTGTTCATGCTCTCCGCCTTCGCAGAGACGAACCGGCTCCCCTTCGACATGCCGGAGTGCGAGTCCGAGCTGGTGGGCGGCTTCCACACCGAGTACTCGGGCATGAAGTACGCCATGTACCCCATGGCGGAGTACGCCCACATGACCACGGCGTCCGCTCTCATGGCGACGCTCTTCTTCGGGGGTTGGGACCTGCCCGGCTCGTGGGACAACGCCTTCTGGTACGACGGCCAGCTCCTGCGGAGCTGCACCTCCGCCGTCGGTGCCGCGGCCACGTGCATCCCGGGCACCGAGGTCCTGGCTGCTCCGGCGCTCTGGAAGACTGCGCTCACCTTCACCGGGTTCTTCGCCAAGGTCGTCTTCTTCCTCGTGGTCTACGTCTGGGTCCGGTGGACTCTGCCCCGGTTCCGCTACGACCAGGTGATGGCGCTGGGTTGGAAGGTCCTTCTCCCCACTGCGCTCGGCTACATCATGCTCCTGGCCGTGTCCATTCTCGTCCTGGATGGGCTCGGCTTGACCTGGGGCTTCACGTACGGCCTGGTGCTGACCGCGGTGAGCGGCCTGGCGGCGGGCACCTTCCTGTTCTTCATCGACCGCGGCCGCACCATCTCGGGGGCTGCCGCGGGGGCATCGCAGAGGACGGAGATCAAGTCCATTCTCGTCGGTTCCCCGGCGGGAGACTGAGGCGAGGGAACGCAATACGATGGCGATATCGGTCAAGGTCATGAAGCGTCCAGGGCCGGAGAAGACCTCCTACCTCCGGGCGACGCTCAGCGGGATGGCGCTCACCTTCAGGCACCTGGTGAACCCCGCCACGTTGACCCAGCAGTACCCCGAAGAGCAGACGGACCTGGCTCCCCGGTGGCGCGGCACGCATCGCATGGAGGTCCACGCCGACGGCCGGCCCAAGTGCGTGGCGTGCGGCCTCTGCCCGACGGTGTGCCCGGCCAACTGCATCCGCCTGGTCGGGGGCGAGGACGACCAGGGCAACCGGTATCCCGTCGTGTACGAGATCGACGAGTTTCGCTGCATCTTCTGCGGCATGTGCCAGGAGGTCTGTCCCGTGGAGGCCATTCACCTGGGACAGCACTTCGAGAACTCCGAGTACACCCGGGACCGCTTCGTGTACGACCTCGATCGCCTGATGGAGCAGGATCACCCCTCCACGCTGCTCTGGGATCCCTCGGATCCCAGTTCCGAGTGAGCCATGGTCGACATCCTCTTCTACGTTTTCGCCGCCGTGGCCATCGGGAGTGCCTTCGGCGTCGTCACGGCGCGCACGCCGGTGGGGAGCCTCCTGTTCATGGTGGCGACCCTGGCGAGCCTCGCGGGGGTCTACGTGCTCCTGGAGGCCCACTTCATCGCTGCGGTGCAGATCATCGTGTACGCCGGGGCCATCATGGTCCTCTTCCTGTTCGTCATCATGCTCCTGAACCTGGGGCACGAGTACCGGCGGGACCTGCAGGGCGGCGTCGCGGCGGTGCTCTCGTTCATGATCGTCGGGACCCTGGCCGGGCTCCTGGCCCGGCAGTTCCGGGGCGAGGTTGCTCTGGACGCGGTGTCTGCACCCGGCGGCCAGGCCATTGATGCGGCGCTCATCCGACACGGGGCGGTGGGCGCGATTGGCCAGTCCCTGTTCACCGACTACCTGGTGCCCTTCGAGATCACGGGGATCCTTCTCCTCGTGGCCATCGTGGGGGCCCTCGTCCTGGCCAAGAGGAAGGTGCCATGATCACGCCGGCCATGGTACTCAGCGCGATCCTGTTCGTCGTGGGGACGTTCGGCGTCCTCGTCCGGCGCAACGCGATCATCATGTTCCTGTGCATCGAGCTGCAGTTGAACGCGGTCAACCTCGCGTTCATTGCGCTCTCCAGGATCTGGGGGATCGATGGACAGGTCTTCGTCTTCTTCGTGATGACCGTGGCGGCCGCGGAGGCCGCCGTCGGACTGGCGATCATCATCTCCATCTTCCGCCACTACGAGACGGTCAACGTGGACAACTTCAACCTGCTGAAGTGGTAGGGGCATGCACGCGACCCTTTCGATGCTCCTGACGCAGGGCGGCGGCCACGAGGCCGGCGGGGGAGGGACGTTCGAACCCTTCTTCCCTGGGCTTGTCATCCTCCTTCCCCTGCTCGGGTTCGTCATCAACGGCGTGCTGGCACTCCAGCACGCCAGAGCCTCGGCCAACGCGGTCCGGGTCGGCGGTGAGCTGGAGCTGGATGGCCCTCGCGGGCGGCCCTCCACCCACACCCTCCCGTCCTGGGTGGGTCCGGGGGTCGTTCTCCTCGCCTTCCTGCTCGTCCTGGTGAACTTCCTCAGGATGTTGGGGGCCGAGCTCCACGATCCTGTGGTCGTGAGCTACTGGACCTGGATGGCCACTTCGACCTTCACGGTGGACGCGGCGCTGCAGCTCGATGCGCTCTCCATGGTGATGGCCTTGGTGGTCACGGGGGTGAGCTTCCTTATCCACGTGTTCAGCGTGGGCTACATGAAGGACGACCCTGGGTATCCCAGGTACTTCTCGTACCTGAACCTGTTCGTCTTCTTCATGCTCCTGCTGGTCATGGCGTCGAGCTACGGCCTCATGTTCGTGGGGTGGGAGGGCGTGGGGCTCTGCTCCTACCTCCTCATCGGGTACTGGTTCAGCGACCGCGAGAAGGCCGATGCGGGCAAGAAGGCCTTCATTGTCAATCGCATCGGCGACTTCGGCTTCCTGGTGGCGATGTTCATGCTCTTCGTCACCTTCGGCACCCTGGACTTCGCGGCCATCGCCCATGACGCGCCCGAGACGCTGATCTACGGCGGTGGCTTGGTGACGGCCATCACGCTCTTTTTCTTCCTGGGTGCAACGGGGAAGAGCGCCCAGATTCCCCTGTACATCTGGCTCCCCGACGCCATGGCGGGGCCCACGCCGGTGTCCGCCCTGATCCACGCCGCCACCATGGTCACGGCGGGCGTGTACATGGTGGCGCGCTCCTCGGTGCTCTTCGCGATGTCGCCGGTAGGAAGCGCCACCGTGGCCACGGTGGGCGTGCTCACCGCGCTTCTGGCCGCCACCATCGCGCTGAAGCAGAACGACATCAAGAAGGTTCTGGCCTACTCTACGGTGTCCCAGCTCGGGTACATGTTCGTGGGTGTCGGCGTCGGGGCCTACGCGGCCGGGATCTTCCACCTCGCGACCCACGCATTCTTCAAGGCGCTTCTCTTCCTCGGGTCCGGCGCGGTCATCCACGCCATACATGAGGCGCTGCACCACACGCACAGCCACGTGGACGCGCAGGACATGCGGAACATGGGCGGGCTGAAGCAGTTCATGCCCATCACCTGGGTTGTCATGTGGGTCGCCACCCTGACCATCGCGGGGATCTGGCCCTTTGCCGGGTTCTTCTCCAAGGACGAGATCATCTGGCAGATCGCGGCCTTCGGCGGCGCCGAGCACGCGCCCTTCCCGGGGCTGTACACGTTCATCTGGGTACTGGCGCTGGTCACGGCCATGCTCACGGCGTTCTACATGACGCGCCTCATGGTGATGACCTTCCACGGCACGAACCGCACGGGCCCCCACGAAGCGCGCCACCTCCACGAGGTGTCCCCGGTCATGTGGGTGCCCCTCGCGACCCTGGCCGTGCTCTCGGTGTTCGGAGGGTGGGTCAATGTCCCCGTCGCCGTTCAGGAGTCGTTCCTCGGCGGCATGGGCGCGCTTCCCATGACCGACTGGCTGCACCACTTCCTGGAGCCGGTGACGGCGACGGCTCACACGATCCACCACGACAACCTCGGCGAGCTCTCTCACCACGCGCCCTGGGGGGGTGGTGAGGTGGCCTGGGCCCTCATCTCCACGGTCGTGGCGCTGGGCATCGTGCTGGCCTCGATACGCGTCGTGGGCGGCTGGAAGGTGAAGCCTGCTGCGGAGGACGCCGAGCCCACGGGCTTCGCCAAGGTGCTCTCCAACAAGTGGTACGTGGACGAGATCTACGACGCCGTCGTCGTGCAGCCTCTCCTGCGGCTGTCCCGCTTCTGCTGGAAGATCGTGGACGCGGGCATCATCGACGGCTTCGTCAACGGCGTGGGTTACCTGGCCCGCGGCTTCGGCTGGTTCGGCTCCCTGTTCCAGACGGGCACGGTGAACACCTACGCCTTCATCCTCACCCTCGGCGTCCTGGTCATCCTGGGCGCCGTGATCTTCTAGGAGGCCGGCCATGACTGCCATGCTCGAGTCGGTCGGCTACGCGAGCTGGGCGCTCCACGCCCTCATCTGGCTTCCTATCCTGGGGATGGGGCTCGTGCTCTGGATGGAGGAAGCGCGGGCCAAGCACGTCGCTTTCTGGCTTTCGCTGGGCGTGTTCGTGCTGAGCCTGGGGCTGTGGTGGGCTTTCGACCCTGCGTCCGGCGCCATGCAAATGGAGAGCTCCACTCCCTGGATTGCGTCCTGGGGCGTGCACTATTCCCTGGGCGTGGACGGGATCAGCCTCTTCATGGTCCTCCTGACCACGTTCACCACGGCCTTGGCCATCCTCGGGTCGTTCAACTACATCAAGAAGCGGCAGCGGGCCTTCTACGCCCTCATGCTCCTGCTCGAGGCCGGCGTAATCGGGGTCTTCGTGGCCACCGACCTGTTCCTCTTCTACGTGTTCTTCGAGCTGACCCTGATCCCCATGTACTTCATCATCGGGGTCTGGGGCGGTGAGCGGCGGATCTACTCCGCGATCAAGTTCTTCCTCTTCACCGCGTTCGGGTCCCTGCTCATGCTGGTGGGGATCCTGTACCTGTTCTTCAAGGCCAAGACGCTCCTCGGCTTCCCGACCTTCGCCTACGCCGACCTGCTCCAGGTGCCCCTCACGGGCTCCGAACAGCTCTGGCTCTTCGCGGCCTTTGCCGTGGCGTTCTCCGTGAAGGTCCCGGTGTTCCCGCTCCACACCTGGCTTCCAGACGCCCACGTGGAGGCGCCCACGCCCGGCTCGGTGGTGCTGGCTGCGGTGCTGCTCAAGATGGGAACCTACGGCTTCCTCCGGTTCCTGCTCCCACTCTTCCCCGTGGCGGCACAGCACCCCACGGTGGTGTCGGTGATGATGGTTCTGGCGGTCATCGGCATCATCTACACGGCGTGGGTGGCGGCGGTGCAGCCTGACGCCAAGAAGCTGGTGGCCTACACCTCGGTGGCCCACATGGGGTTCGTGGTCCTGGGCATCTTCGCCTTGACCGTGAACGGCATCCAGGGTGGCCTCGTGGTCATGATCTCCCATGGCATCAGCACGGGGGCGCTGTTCCTTCTGCTCGGCATGATGTACGAGCGCCGCCATACCCGTGAGATCGCCGCATTCGGAGGGATCGCCCGGGTCGCGCCCTGGTTCGCCACGGCTTTCATGATCACGGCGCTCGCTTCCATCGGGGTGCCCGGTACCAGCGGGTTCATCGGGGAGTTCCTGGCGCTGCTGGGGGCCTTCGAGACCCACCCGACGCTGGCCATCGTCGCGGCGAGCGGCGTGATCTTTGCGGCCTTCTACATGCTGCCGATGGTCCAGAAGGTCTTCTTCAACAAGCTGGAGAAGCCGGAGAGCCGGGAGATGAAGGACCTCTCGGGCCGCGAACTGGCCATCCTCGCGCCCATGTGCGCGCTCATGATCCTCATCGGCTGGAACCCCACGCCCTTCCTCAGCAGGATGGAGGCCAGCGTGCAGACCGTGCTGGCGCGCGTGGAGGCCGCGGCTCCGATCGTTCCGGCCACGGAGACGGAGGCCGCCGGGGTCACGCTGGACACGGAGCCCATGCGCACCACGCAACCCAACGACGCTGCCGGCGAGGATGCTCTCGCCGAGGACCACGAGTAGCCCTATGACGCTCGACTTCAGCAGCCAGAGCCAATTCGTGTGGGCGCTCCTCCCGGAGATCGCCCTCTGCGCCTGGGGGATGGGGGTCCTGGTGGCCGGCGTCTCCGGGCGGAACCGCCCGAGCCGGAGTGACGGCACCGGGGAGGCCACGTACCGCCCCGGGACCGGCCTGGGCTGGTTGGCCCTGGTGGGCATCCTGGTGGCCGCGATCCTGAACGGATGGCTCTACGGGGTCCAGGAGGTGGGCGACACCTCCATGGTCGCCGTGGACCGGTTCCGCCTTTTCGCGAATTGGATCTTCCTCATCGCTGCGGCCCTGGCCATCCTCATTTCGTTCGCCTACGTCGCCCGCCAGCGCCTCCAGGCCGGTGAGTTCTACGGCCTGATCCTGCTCTCCACGGCGGGGATGATGTTCATGGCCGGGGCCAGGGACCTGATGGTGGTCTTCCTGGGCCTGGAGGTCATGTCCATCTCCGCGTACGCCCTGACGGCGTTCAACCGCCGGGATCGCAAGTCCGCCGAGGCGGGGCTCAAGTACTTCCTCCTGGGTGCGTTCTCCACCGGGTTCTTCCTCTACGGGATCGCCCTGGTGTACGGCTCCACCGGGAGCACCAACATCACGGCCATCGCGGCCAGCGTGTCGTCCGGGGCCGCCTCAGGGGGCCTCCTGGTCCTCGCCGTGGCCCTGCTGGGCGTCGGGTTCGCCTTCAAGGTCTCGGTGGTTCCCTTCCATATGTGGACCCCGGACGTGTACGAGGGAGCTCCTGCGCCCGTGACCGCGTTCATGTCGGCGGGGGTGAAGACCGCCGCCTTCGTGGCGTTCATGCGGGTGTTCCTGGTGGCTTTCGACGGCGTCTATGACATTTGGTATCCCATCATGTGGTGGCTGGCGGCGATCACCATGGTGACCGCCAACCTCATCGCCCTGGTGCAGTCCAACGTGAAGCGCATGCTGGCCTACTCCAGCGTCGCGCACGCCGGGTACCTCCTTGTGGCTCTCACCGCGGCAAACGGGACCGCTGCGGCGGGAATGCTCTTCTACCTCCTGGTCTACACGCTGATGAACATCGGCGCCTTCGCCGTCGTCATCACGGTGGCCCGCCAGGGGGAGGAGCGCCTCCAGATCGAGGACTACTCCGGCTTCGGGTGGTCCCAACCCATGCTGGGGGTCCTGCTCACCCTCTTCCTGCTCTCGCTGGCGGGCTTCCCCGGCACGGGCGGGTTCATGGGGAAGATCTTCCTCCTGCAGGGTGCGATGGACTCGGAACTCTGGACCCTCTCCGTCATCCTGGTCATGACCACCCTGGTGTCGTACTGGTATTACCTGCGCGTGGTGTGGTTCATGTGGATGCGGGAGCCCCTTTCCGCCGACCAGCACCTGCAGGCCGTCGCACCGCTCCCCATGCGAATCGCCCTGATCGCCAGCGCGGCACTCATTCTCCTTCTGGGGCTCTTCCCGGCGCCCGCCCTGGAGTTCGCGCGGGCCTCCATCCAGGGACTCGGGTCCCTGGGGGCAGGGCTCGTCGGATTGGCGCCCTGAGGCATCCCGGGGCCCTGTGCCCTGCCGGGCCCCGAGCCCGGGGAGAGAGTGCCGTGGACCCCGCGTTGACCCGTCGGCGCGGGGTCCTCTAGCTTGATCGGAGACCCTCCGTGCCCCCGACCCCCAAGGCCATCATGACGCTCCCCAAACACATCTTCCGCCAGTACGACATCCGCGGCATCGTGGGCCAGGACCTGGACGCCGGTATTGCCGAGGACGTAGGACGCGCTTTCGGAAGCCATGCGCGCGAGGCCACGGGTCTGGCGAAGCCCCGCGTGGCGGTGGGGTACGACAACCGCCTTACCTCTCCCGAGCTGGCTGCGGGGCTCATCCGCGGCCTGCGCGCGGCGGGGGCCGACGTCCTCAGCGTGGGATGCGTTCCCACCCCGGTCCTCTACTGGTCCGAGGTTACCTTCGGGACGGACGCTTCCGTCCAGATCACCGGGTCCCACAACCCTCCGGAATGGAACGGGATCAAGATGACCGTGCGCCGGGGGTCGCTGTTCGGGGATGCCATCCAGGACCTCCATCGGCGCATCGTGGGAGGCGACGTTACCTCGGGGGAGGGGGACCTCCACTCCGAGGAGGTGCTCGACCGGTATGTGGCCGATGTGGCCGGGCGTTTCCGGCTGGCCCGCCCGGTGAAGGTCGCCGTGGACGCGGGCAACGGGACCGGAGCGCTCATCGCCGAGAAGCTCATGAAAGCGTTGGGCGCGGAGGTGACGCCTCTCTTCTGTGACTCCGACGGCACCTTTCCCAACCACCACCCCGACCCGACGGTGGACCACAACCTGGAGGACCTCATCGCCGCAGTGCGGGAGGGGGGGTTGGATCTGGGCGTGGCCTTCGACGGGGATGCGGACCGGATCGGCGCTGTGGACGAGCAGGGAACCATCGTGCGTGGCGACATCCTGCTGCTGCTCTACGGGCTGGACCTTCTCAAGAAGCGCGGGCCAGGGCAGAAGCTCGTCTTCGACGTGAAGTGCTCCCAGGCCCTGCCGGAGGTGTACGCGGCCGCCGGCGGCGATCCCATCATGGCCCCCACCGGGCACTCCCTCATCAAGAAGCGCATGAAGGAGACAGGTGCGCTACTGGCCGGAGAGCTATCCGGGCACATCATGATCGCGGACGACTACTTCGGGTTCGACGACGCGCTGTACGGCGCCTGCCGGTTGGTGGACCTGGTCGCGCGCAGCGACAAGCCGCTCTCGGAGCAGGTCGCTGCGTTCCCGGCGTACGTGTCCACCCCGGAGATCCGAGTGGACGTGACCGAGGAGCTGAAGTGGTCCGTGGTCTCCTCGGCGCTGGCACACTTCAAGGCCCGCTACGATGTCATCGACGTGGATGGCGTGCGCGTCCTCTTCGGGGATGGGTGGGCTCTCCTGCGGGCGTCGAACACGCAGCCGGTGATCGTGGCGCGCTACGAGGCCCGCACGGCCGCCCGCCTGGCGGAGATCCGGGGCGAGGTGGAGTCCTGGCTCCGGTCCCAGGGGGTCACACCCTAGTCCGAAGTTCCCGACGCGAGAAGGCGAGAAACGGCGTAGAACAAGGGGTATCGAGGAAGGGCAGGTGTGGGCGTCTGCCAACGGGTTGACCTACGGGCGGATGGTTTCGATCA
>Ga0315541_1002195_pt1 | contig 16661 bp, 18 predicted proteins | sample SalMarSW160190MG_FD_203095 | JGI IMG/M metagenome (GOLD analysis project Ga0315541, IMG submission 203095) | Salt marsh sediment microbial communities from the Plum Island Ecosystem LTER, Massachusetts, United States - Salt Marsh Sediment SW1601-190 ...
TAGCTTTCTCAGCTCGCAGTTCCTGCATACAACCAAAGACGGCATTAAAAAGTAAGACTGCCAGTATAACCAGGGCATCCATGTAGTGCTGGGCGATCAAGGAAATTATCACGGCAGCCATGAGGATATAAATCAAGGGGCTAAGGAATTGCTTCAGGAAAACGACTATCGGGCGAGTCTTCTGTTTACCTTTTAGCTCGTTGTACCCGTAGCGGCTTAACCGTTTCTTTGCCTCGGTCTTGGTAAGCCCTGAGCGTGTGGAACCCAGTTGCTCTAGAGCTTTGTCAATACCAATACTATGCCATTGTTCCATCAAAACTTACAAACAAATTATACTACCTGCGTAGTAGGAAGACACAACACGAGTTTTGGTTCAGTTTCAGCATTATGCCGCGTTCTCATGTCTATTCCCGCTCGTACTTCTCGCGAGCATTCTGGGGACATAATACCTGATTTGTAGCAGGCCTAATTGGTATGGTGTCCCTGATGAATTCAGGACATCTCGACATCCCTTAGAAAACACATGGATGATGTGCCAAATATCATCAGGGAGACTTCTTACAGCTTTCTGGAAAGATTAGCCTTGCTGCGGGACGGGCAGAACAATTTCTCTGCCCTTGTTATAATTCTTCTTGCCAACAACCATAGTTACGACATGGAGGAGGGTGCCACACATGAAAAAATCTAAGAGCAAAGACGAAGTGGAAGCAGGAAAGAGCTCCAAGTCGAGGGATAGACAGGTTGATGAGGAGCCGATGCGCGCCGATCTCCAGGAGGTGATAGAGAGGCATTCTCGGGGCCTTGACGAGCGACGCCTCGAGGCGGTGGCGCGGCGGCGAGAGACAGGGCAGCGCATGGTTCGTGAAAACATAAAAGACCTCTGCGACGGGCACTTTATGGAATATGGCGCCCTGGCGGTCGCCGCCCAGCGCCAACGTCGAACCATGGAAGACCTCATGAGCAGGACGCCCGCCGATGGGGTGATTACAGGCATCGGACAGGTCAACGGCTCGTTGTTTGGAGAAGACAAGGCCCGCTGCATGATAATAGCCTACGATTATACGGTTCTGGCCGGTACCCAGGGATTCTTCGGTCACAAGAAAAAGGACCGTGTGCTGAAATTAGCCCTGGAGCAGCGTCTGCCTGTGGTTCTTTTTGCAGAGGGTGGCGGTGGAAGACCGGGTGATGTCGATGCGGATGGCGTTAGAGTAGCGGATCTGCATTTAACAACCTTTGCCATGTTTGCAAAATTGAGCGGAAAAGTTCCGGTCGTAGGTATCGTATCGGGCCGATGTTTTGCCGGTAACGCTGTTCTACTTGGATGCTGTGATGTGATTATTGCCGCCCAAAATGCGAATATCGGGATGGCCGGCCCGGTGATGATTGAAGGCGGGGGACTCGGGGTTTTCAAGCCGGAGGATATCGGACCCATGGATGTACAAACGAAAAATGGTGTTGTCGATATTGCTGTGGCTGATGAAGCAGAAGCAGTTGCAATCGCAAAAAAATATCTTTCCTATTTTCAGGGAGCGATTTCCCAATGGGAAGCTGCCGACCAACGCCTTCTTCGCAGCATGATTCCGGAGCAACGAAGATACGTTTATGATGTGCGGGCTATCATAAAAACGATAGCCGATACGGACTCATTTCTTGAGCTAAGACCCAAATTCGGCCCGGAGATGATTACGGGTCTTATACGCATCGAGGGCAGGCCTTTTGGCGTTATAGCCAATAACTGCAAACACCAGGCCGGGGCCATTGAAGCGGAAGGCGCGGATAAGGCAGCGCGCCTCATGCAGCTGTGCAATGCGCATGGTCTGCCGATGGTGTCTCTGGTCGATACTCCGGGATTCATGGTGGGGCTGGAGGTTGAACGCCGCGCTCAGGTTCGCCACGTTTGCCGTATGTTTGTGGTCGGCTCGCATTTAACGGTACCTTTCTTTACAGTTTTTCTGCGTAGGGGATACGGACTGGGAGCGCAGGCTATGGCAAAGGGGGGCTTCCACGAGCCCTTTTTTGCGATTGCCTGGCCAACCGGAGAATTTGGCGGGATGGGACTGGAGGGCGCAGTCAAGGCTGGTTTCAGGAAAGAACTTGAGGCGGTGAAAGACCCGCAGGAACGTGAAGCGCTCTACGAGAAACTGCTTGCCTCGTTATATGAGAGAGGGAAAGCCATCAATATGGCCTCTTACCTCGAAATCGACGCGGTTATTGACCCGGCGGATACACGCAGATGGATTATGGAGGGCTTGAAAGCCGCTCCCGCTGAAGGCACCGAGAGAGCAGGTCATGATTTCGTTGATGCCTGGTAAGAGGGAATCAATTCTGCCGACACAATACCTGATTCGTAGGAGACCTAATAGTATGGTGTCCCGGGAATTTAACGTAGTATCTTGGAGCCGGCTGCACCGCCTAGTGCCCCTTGAAGCTTGATGATTTGCGCTTCAGCTTTACCGTCGTTAACTGTCAACAGAGCTACTGTCCCCAGTTCGTAGCGATAGTTAGGGAAAGTGGGGCTGCCTGGGTTTACCCAGAGAACACCGTTGCGTCTTTCCAGTGAAGGCTTATGTAGATGGCCGAATACAATGACATCGGGCAGTTTTTCTTGCTTATTCAGATCCCAGGCCTCAAACTGATGGGCAAGCCCGATTGTAATTCCCTCCATATTGAGGATGTGTTTTAACTTTACTCGATTGTCGTTCATTATCTCAAAGGGATCGTCATCACCCTCTGCAGCTAGTACCGGTGCCACCTTTTGTAGTTCCTCCAGTACTGGCAGGGTGTAAATATCCCCGGCGTGTAGAATCAAATCGACTCCCCTAAAGGCCTCACTTATTTGTAGTGGGAGTGTATCTCCCCACAACTGTCCGAGGTTACTCCGAGTGCCAGGAACACGAATGTGAGTATCGGAGAGTAAGCCAATGAGCATGAGGGTACTACTTTAACAGAAAGAGAATTGTTTTTGCAAAGAACTAGGGGAATAAGAAATCCAATATCTTGTTAACATCTGCGGCCACTCCGTGCTCTTGTAGTGGGCGTCCTTCCAGGCAAGATTCGAAAATCTCCGGGCTATGGTGGATGGAGCTGATTACGCTTATACCCTCTTTATTCAGGTGGGCTGTAAGCCTGTCGGCAATCTCCTCCGAGGTAATCTTGTTAAGGATAGCCCAGACGTCAGCTATCTGAATTTGATTAGCCAGTTCTTTTATCTTTTTGGCAACCTCCAGAGAGTCAACAGAGGGCTCAACTACAACTAATACGCAATCTACGCTAGTTTCTACACCTCTGCCGAAATGCTCTACTCCTGCTTCCAGGTCAACGACGGCTACCTCATCTGGTTCAAGGCGGAGTTTCTTCAGGAAAGAACGACTCACTATGCCCATAGGGCAAGCGCATCCCTCCAGCGCCATAAGTATCTTCCCCACGATTACCAGCTTGATGCCATCCTTCTGAAGTATATACTCCTGCGGGATGTTGGCTACCGGCATCTCCTCCTTGACCAGTTGCACAGTCTCTTCGGTTTCTCCCGCCTTTACCCTGTCAATTATCTCCTGTTCCAGCTTCTGTTTACCCCCCAGTAAATCTATCAATGGCCGGCATCGCCTGTCGAACCCGAGCATGCGTTCAAGCCCGGTATTCGATTCGTCCGAGTCAACCACGAGTACGCGGCGTCCTCTATTTCGTAATCCATCAGCTAGCAGTCTGACCAGAACGCTCTTTCCGCTACCACCCTTGCCACACACTGCTATTTTCTGCATTCGTTTCTCCTTTCTGAAACCTTATCTACTTTCAGCAAGCGGTATTGCACGCTGCATCTTCTTAAATGGGTACCCACAATTTTAAACGCCTGGGGTATCTGCGAGCCGGGGGCAAAGGGCGGGAGGCTATAAGGGACCTGTATATCGCCTCCAGCATATCGTCGGCACCATTCATAGCCCCGGTCACTGCTGTCTGAGCCACTTGCACAATAAATTCATCAAAACTGGGTAACTTCGTCTGGTAATATGACTCGTAAGCATGCTGGTAGACATTGTCCTGGCTATATTCGTCAATGACAATCTGAGCGAGGTTATTCTTGATATTTCTGGAAAACGATTGAGGTTCAAAATAGTAAGCATACCTGCGCCCTTCGGGTAAGGGGTCTTCGACTAAGAAGGCATCCATCATTTCATCAAAGGCGTCATCAGTACCGTTTTCAGCTCCAATTGCTATCATGTCGGCTATTTTGCTGACAAATTCATCAAGGCCGGTGAATTTCTCCGAATACTGTTGTTGGTAGACATGCCGTAGTTTCTTTCCCGCATTGAATCTGGCAGCAACTGCCTGACGGAAATCCTGTCTTATTACTTGTTTATAGCCTTCCGGCCAGAACTTTTCAGCAGTCGAGTCAGCATCTTCAGTATCGGGCATAAAGTGCATTAGTAAACGTGCTCCATTGGTTTAGATTCAGGGACCACCTCTGACATATATCACCTGTCCCGAGATGAAGCTTGATTCGTCGCAAACCAGGAAGAGAACAACATTAGCCACGTCTTCAGGTGTGCCAATCCTCCTGAGGGGTATCTTGGCGGCAGCGAAGCGCTTGAAATCATCCAGGTACATACCTTCTTTTCTTGCCACGGTTCTGGTCATTTCAGTATCTATGAAATCGGGGGCAACACAATTAACATTGATATTGTAGCGGCCCAGTTCCAGGGCTAGAGCAGTGGTGAATCCCTGTATGGCAGCACAGGCTGATGCGTAGCTTGTCTGGCTGTGCTCTCCTAAGCTGCTGGGAACGGGTGAAGATAGATTAACAATCTTGCCGTAGCCCTGCTTGACCATGTATTTTTGGGCAACCTGAGCACAGTTGAAGCTACCCTTTAGATGGACAGCAATAACAGAATCCCACTTCCTTTGTGATATCTTGTGGAACGGAGTGTCCCTTCTTATCCCGGCATTGTTGACCAGAATATCAACTCGGCTGAATTGCTGCACTGCGCGCTCGAACATTCGCTCCACCTCTTCCAGCTTAGATACATCAGCCTTGATGGCCAAAGCCTCATGTCCCATCTCCTTGAGCTTTCCGGCAACGCTTTCAGCGTAGGACAACTCAATGTCATTAACCACCACCCTGGCACCCTCTTTAGAAAACCTGAGAGCAATTGCCTTCCCAATCCCTCTCCCTGCCCCAGTGACAAGAGCTACTTTCTTCTCCAGTTTCACTCCACCATCCCGAGAGCCTGAAAGATTTACAGTTTCCTCATTGAAAATTCGCAATAGCCATCCTTGGCGGTGGAAGCTACCATAGTAATAACTACGCTCAGCTCCAGGTCTTTGCGCAGGGTCTCCAAGGCCTTAAGGCAAGCACTCTGGCAGGTCATAAGGTTAGCTATCTTGTCACCACATTTTTCTTTTATTGTATTGAATAATTGGCATTGGGGCAGCCGATAAGCTAATTCGTTGGCATTATTCAATGTAATGGGCATCTTGAGAAACTGCTGGGTGCTTAAGTAGGCTGTCTCTATTAATCTTTGGGGGACATACGGGAAAAACAAAAGCTGGTGGCCGTTGCGGTCGACAGTCTCTTTGACTACTTCAATGGTTCTATCCGGATACTCCTCACCTAGCTGTATTGTCCTTTTCATCCACTTTTCGCCGTAGTCCTCGAATATCTCCTTGCCTATCCTTTCCGCTTCACCCGGCGCCTTCCCTTTAACAGCATCGGCGAATTTGGAGACTATACCTTCAGCACCAAATTCCTCGCGAATGAGCTTAATCATGTCCTCATTCAGATCAAAGGAATAAGGCTTAGGGGCTATAAATAAGTCGTACGGTGCTTCTCTAAGCTCTTTAAAAGGGTCGTTCGCCATTATTCACCTCCTAGGCATCCCACTGTTTCCCTTTAACTTCCGGCTTTGCATGTTCCGCAGTAGGCACCTCTATTTTTATAGCGTCTACGGGGCAAACTTCAATGCACTTGTTGCAGACTGTACACTTGTCTCTACGTGAAGCAAAGAGCACATAGTTCCCATCAACCCGGGGATCTATTTCCTTTAATCTCTCTTCCCTACTCATGACACGGGCTACGTGGAATACAGCCGTAGGGCAAATCTGCAAGCATTTCTTGCACAGAAAGGGGACCGTGCACTTCTTCTGGTCGATGGTGATTTTGGGGAACGGTCTTCCCCAAATAACGTCAGGTAGTTTTATCATAGTCATCGCCACACCTCGGCTAGAGCCGGCACGCTCTTTCTGGGAAGTAATTTGATGGCGCCTCGAGGGCAACCTGTCTCACAAAGACCGCAGCCAAAGCACTTAAACGGGTCGATATTGGCCTTGCCTGTGGTAACTTCAAATTTTAGCGCGCCCCACTGACACCGCTCGGCACAGATTCCGCAACTATTACAGGCATCATAGTCGACCTCGGCAATGTAGTGGCTCTTCAGGGGACCGATACCAAAATCAATAGCACCTCTCAAGGCGATGCAATCCGGGTAATCACACTGGCAGAAACCGCCGATAAATGGGGCGCCAAAGAGCATTAAGATGTGGACAAATCCTCTCCGGTCCATCTCATGGTTCCATTCCTTGGCTTCATCTATGTTGACGAACTTAACACCGCCTTTGTATCTTTCAGGCCACCGCTCCCACTTGAGCATACCTGGCCCCATACCCATGCAGGTATACTCCAGTTCGTTTCTCTCATCTATTGCCCGCACACCCTTTCGGCAAATGCAAGCTATCAGCCCTATGGGAGAACAGAGTTCCAGCACTCTGTCGGCATCCTCCAGTGGAATAACTTGGCTCCCTTGCTCGCGTGTAATCAATTCTCCCTGTATTTTGATATAACCTGCCTGATCACCCCTCTCCATAGCTTGTATGAGGTCTTCCGTAGTCGGCCCAGTCCGCGCTCCTGTCTCTAGACCTGCCTCGGCCCCCTTGAGACCTTCACCAGGTAACCTGAGCTTGTACATATTTCTGGCATAATTTTTGGGATTTAAGTACCAGATTCCGTTACCATACTGTGGGTCACCAAATTCATCGCATAACCAGCACATTTTCACCTCCTAAATCGTAGTGCTCAACTAAAACATCTCTGATATTACATTTTTTGCCCCGCGAACTACAATAATCGACTAGCCGTATCGAAGCATATTTGACGCCGTTCAAAAATGCAGTTAGCACACATCCGGCAATTCAGGCAACGACTGGCTTCTTCCACTGCCTGCCATTGTGAATAGCCCAAATTCACATCATTAAACGTTTTTATGGCCTGTTTACCAGGCAATTTTGGCATGTCCCAGCGCTCTTTACGAGTGAAGTAGGCAGGAATTTGTTCCGGCTCAATGGTGATAATTTCTCGGGAATCTTTTGGTGTGGCTATGGGCATCCCGCTGAGATATTGGTCAATAGAAGTGGCAGCTCTTCGGCCGGCAGCCATAGACTCAGTCACAGTGCCACCGGTAGCTGAGATATCCCCCGCAGCAAAAATACCAGGGACATTTGTCTGGAGGGTATGCTCATTAACCACTAAACCTCCTGTTTTGCTTATATTCAATGACTCACCGAGCATACCACTCAGGTCAGGAGTTTCACCTGTAGCTACAATTATAACATCGGCATTCACTGTGTAATCACTACCGGCGCCTTCCATCAGCGTCAAAATACGCCTGCCCTCACTATCTATGTAGCTAGATACTACTCGTTTAAAGTTTATTGCACCCACCCTAGAGCCATCCTTTGATATAAACTGTTGAGGGTCTAAAGATGTGTGTATTCGTACACCTTCTTCCTCCGCCGACTCAACCTCCTCTTTAAAAGCTGGCATATCAGCACGGGTACGACGATAGCCAATATGCACCTCTTCAACTCCTAGTCTTAGCACTGTTCGGGCAACATCAATGGCTGCATTACCCCCACCTATTACCCAAACCTTACCTCCAAGTGAGGGTAAGTGCCCCAGTTTCGCTTCCTTTAAAAAGGGTAGGGCAGAGAATATTCCTGGTAAATCAGAACCTGTTATTCCTAGATCAGCGCTTTTCTGGGAACCGATGGCAATCAGTATAGCTTTATATCCTTGTTGCCACAGGTCGGTAAAGCTTAAATCCTTCCCAATACGAACATCAGTATGTATCCGAACACCAAGGCCTATAATGTAATTAATATCAGCCTGGACAGCCTCTGGTGGTAAGATAAAGGCAGGTATTGCTGAAGAGAGTATTCCGCCGGGTATGGGTAAAGCTTCAAAGATGGTTGCACCATATCCCTTCTTAACTAAGTCGTGTGCCGCTGTTAAGCCTGCTGGTCCCGAACCTACTATGGCCACCCTTTCCTCTCTTGTTCTCGGTATTGGTGATGGCTTTTCACCATTCCCCCAGTCTGCGGCATACCGCTTCAGCGACCTAATAGCAACTGCACTGTCAACTACCTTCCTGTTGCACTTTTCTTCGCAAGGATGGTGGCATACACGTCCACAAACGGATGGCAGCGGATTGCTCTCCCTGATAATAGATAACGCTTGTTTGATATTGCCTTGAGAGATGGCCATTACATAGTTGGGAACATCCATACGCAGCGGGCAAGCTGCTTCACAAGGCGAAATCTTATCTACTTCAGGCCAGCACCTATCGGTATGAATATAAGCAGGTATCTTTGTTCTTTTCTCTAGTGGCATGTAGTAGCGTGTAGTGTAATGGACTGACGGTGCCACCTTAGCCATATTTAGTCCCTCCCTGAAATCGAGTTGTAACAGTTTGGCTTTGCCAAGATTTTTTTACATTATAGCCATTTGCTCAGATAAATGATTGTAGCATGGGCGCAGAAATTTTTCTGCCCGCCCTGCAGCACTGTAACTGTCAACTGTCGTTTATTCTGGGGACATAATACCTGATTTGTAGTAGGCCTAATTGGTATATGGTATCTCGGGAATTCAGGAGGATGAGGGTTTGAGGCGAGTCCTATAAAATGCTATTGTATTAGATGGTTTCCTATCGGGGAAGTGTCGGAATTGGCAGACGAGCATGACTTAGGATCATGTGCTGAAAGGCGTGGGGGTTCGAGTCCCCCCTTCCCCACCAAGGGTAACCACAGGCAGAACTGCCAACGGCTCTCTGATATTTCCGTCTGGTGGCATTGGCAGAAGGTAGTGTATTTTCGTATCTTCTACGTGTGTCTCGACTCTTTTAATGAATGGGCGCAGAAAGGCCTTGCTTTCAACGATGTCAGTCTGTTCAAAGAGTGTTTCCGTATAACCTCAAATTACCAGAGGTTAGCTACGGCGGGCACGCTGGAGCGGTCACGAAGGTGTATAGCATCCTTGGTACAGCTTGCACGGCAGATGCCACAGCCATAGCACCGCCCTATATCAATAAAGGCTATTTTATTGCCGGCGCTGTAGCCGATGGCCCCAAACGGGCAAACACGCATACAAGCTCGGCAGCCGTTGCATAATTCAGGGTCTATCTCAGCCACATACTCGGCGCGGAACAATATAGGCATTCCTCCTAATACCGTGAGCCGTATGCCGCCGCAGTCTGATCGGTCGCAATTGCAGATACCAATAACAAACGGGGTTGGCGCTGTCCAGACGGAGTGGCATAGACCTTCTTTCTCATACTCCCGGAAGCTATCCAGCGCCTCTTCTTTACTCACCTTTTCCAGGCCCCCCGTCTCGGCGCCTGAGAAAAACCCCATACCGGAGCTGCTCACTACTTGTTTCGCCTCGTCACCCTGCGGCACTACGCTGACTCCATAGCAGTAACGCTGTTCTTTGACTCCCCTCGTTCTGCGGCAAAAGCATGATAAGCGCACCACATTGTTGACGATGCCAAAGATTTGCTCGACATCCTCAATCGGGAGGACCTGTCCGAAATGCATATTCCTAACACGCTCCGCAGTACGAGGTTCCTGTATAGCTCTCACCAAAAACGGTGCTTTCTTCAATTCTTCCCATCTCCTCAAATCTTTACCCAGAATATTTGCATCAAAAGAAATGCCGCGCCGTTTGAGGTCGCTTAGCAAATCCTGCGAGTAATTATTAGCCTGTAAATACCATTTCTTGCCTTCTCCATGCTTATGACAGTATTCACACATATTCAACTCCCTTTCTATTACTTCTATTCTGAGATTGTAGTCTAGCCTTTATCTGTGGCACTGTCAATATTCTTAATAAATATGGGTGGCTCCTGGAACGTACCCATACTATACAGAAGAAGGGTCGGAGTTTATAGCTAAAGGTTCGTATCTGAGGCAAGCCCCATAAGATGGTGTTGAATTCGGTGGGTTCGTATCGGGGAAGTGTCGGAATTGGCAGACGAGCATGACTTAGGATCATGTGCTGAAAGGCGTGGGTGTTCGAGTCCCCCCTTCCCCACCACCAGAAAAAAAGAATAAAATCTCGCCCTAGTGGTATCGCGAGCGATTTTTATTCATTTTCAAGCTCAATCTGCAGACTTACGAGGATTCGGCATGCCATGTTGTAGTAGCCGATGACTGCAGTCAGTTCAACAATAGAGCACTCACTGAAGAGCTTCCGTAATTCTTCAAATGCAGCATCACTTACTCTGACATTTTTAGTAAGCTCTTCAGCATAGCGCAATACCGCTTGCTCCTCCCTATTGAACACTCTTGTGGAGGTCCAATTCGATAGTTGGTCAATTTGTTCCTTTTTAACTCCAGCTTGTAGGGCTAAAGGGATATGGTGTGTGAATTCATATTCAGCTTGTAGAAGTTTGCCTACGCAAAGGATGGCTAATTCCCTTAATCTGGCTGGCAATTCTTCTCCTTTTAAAATAGAGTTGCCCAACCGCATGAAGTTGCGGCCTATCCAGGGGCAATGCGCCATAACCTTTAACAAGTTTAATACCTGAGCATTCTGCTCTTCTTGTCTTTGGTAAACTTCTCTGATAAATGGATGCGCTTGTTCTTTCTCTACGAAACTAACTCGAGCCACTTTTACCTCCGAATCCGAAATTTTTTACATCGCTGAAAGCCCACCATCAACACAAATGGTTTGCCCTGTAATATAAGAGGCTTCATCAGATGCCAAAAACAGGGCAGCATAAGCCACTTCTTCCGCCTTGCCATGTCGCTTTAAGGGAACCCGTTGCTCGACAGTACTGTCTCGTCTCTGTCCCATAAGAGGCTCGACCATGGGAGTTGCAATCAAGCCGGGCGCCACGCAATTCACTCTGATGTTATATTTGGCCAGCCCCACAGCAAGGGACCTTGTAAGGGCAACAACGCCAGCCTTTGATGCTGCATATGGGTAATTATAGTGCCCGTAAAAAGCAGCCATCGATGCATTGTTCACTATTGCTCCACCACCACCCTTAATCATCTCCGGGACCACGTATTTGCAGACAGCCATTATGCTCTTAAGATTAGTGTTCATGACCGAGTCCCAGTCTTTCTCTGTTATCTTGAGTCCACGATCTCCCAGACCTACCCCTACATTATTAAACAATATGTCTATTTTGCCGAAGTTGGAGATTACCCCATCTAATATTTTTTTAGCGCCTGTATCCTTTGTGGCATCAGCCGATATCGCTATTGCTTGCCCACCCTGGCGCTTTATAGTCTCAACCGTCTCCTCAGCAGCCTCCAGTCGAAGATCAACACACGCCACCTTTGCTCCTTTCTTAGCGAAGAGAATTGCAGTTGCCTTCCCGTTGCCCATTCCTGGTCTTATTGAACCTGCTCCGACCACTATTGCCACTTTATCCTTCAGCCGCATTGTAACCTCCCTTTGAACCTGTTTCTTATCGTGTGGAAATTTCGCACCATGAAAATTTTATGCCTTTGGAAAATGTGTTAACCCTGACAGGATTTAGTGTATATCACTAAAGTAAAGCAGAAATCAAGTTTTAGTGGGCAATAACCCTAAATTTGGAAAATTCACCTAAAGATGAGTCTCGTGGTAAAATAGAATCCTCTATAGACACAAATTGGGGAGGGTTAATTATGAGTACATCCATGTCCATGGAAGAGCGTTTCCGGTATGATTGTTCAGGTAAGTGGTTCAAAGGCAATGTCCACATGCATACGAGTCGTTCGGACGGTCGCCTGAATTTGGCCGAGGCAGCCCGCTACTACGCAGAGCGCGGCTACGATTTCATTTCTATTACCGACCATAGGGTTCCGTTTATCGGGGCCGAGTTAGGCGAGCAGTTACCCATCATGATTTTAGATGGAATAGAGCTGGATGGAAAGGACGATCAGGGTTCATTTTATCATGTGGTTTGCATTGGTGGTGTTGATGGTATTTTAAAAGATATGCCTTTGATGAAGGCTTTAGAAAAGGCCAGGTCACAAGGGAGTTTCCTGATCTGGGCCCACCCGCATCAATCAGGTAATACGGTGGCAGATGGCTTGCGTCACGGCTTTCACGCTGTGGAGGTATATAACCACTCCTGCGAGATACCCATTGGCAAGGGAAACGGAGCTTTTCACTGGGACTGTGCACTCGAGCAACAGCCTGATATGCTAGGACTGGCTACGGACGATAATCACTTCTTTGAGGGTTATCCGCCACAGGTGGGAGGGTGGATAATGGTCAATGCCCCGGAACTCTCACCTGAAGCCATAATGACCTCAATCCGTAAGGGCAATTTTTACAGTTCGCGCGGGCCGGATTTCAAATCGATATACATAGAAAAGGGAAATCGGGTAGTAGCTGAAACTTCACCCATAGTGCATGCGCGCCTGGTCGGGACCGCTATGAAGGGGAAATGGAAAGCCGAGGTCGACGAAAGGAACGTGACAGAGACCCATTTCAGGATACCTGATGACTGGCCTTTCGCACGTTTGGAAATTGAGGACGCCTTCGGTAAGAAAGCGTGGACCAACCCTCTTCTCAAAAGCAAAGAGTAAATCCCGGCTATATATTAGAACGTCTTTGTTCGGGTTACACAGTCTAGGCCTCTGGTCACTGGATCACAAGACCAGGCTATTGTAAATATCATTTTGAGGTGAATACGGCATGCAATACATAGATATTGATATGGATGACAAGAAGCTTATTGATGAAGCGATAGCTGTTATCAAGAGAAATTATGCTGAATCAAGACATACAGTAGGGGCAGCAGTTTTATGTGCATCAGGGAAAATATACACAGGAGTAAATATTGAATCTTGTGGATACGGTCCCTGTGCAGAGCCCATTGCTATAGGTGCTGCAATTAGTCAGGGTGAGCGAGAGATAGTGAGCATTGTAGGTGTTGTTGTTAGAGGAAACTCATTTCCCGTGGAATCCCCTTGTGGTAACTGCCGGCAACTCTTATTTGACTATGCGCCGGACTGCATGGTCATAATTCCTCATCATGATAGGGTCGTTAAGGTTAGAGCAAGAGAACTGATCCCTGATGCCTTCAGTAATTTCTAATATATTTTGGAAATTGATATGGAATATACGGCAGTAATCTTTGATCTGTTCGGGACGTTAATTAATAAACTCTCTTTGCGAGAACACACAGGCCTACTAAGGCAGATGGCTTCAATAGTCTCAGTACCTTCAGATGATTTTGTACGCCTGTGGTTCGGTACGTTCAATGAAAGAAGCCTAGGGGTTTTCCAAAGCCTTGAGTCCAATATTGAATATATTTGCCAACAGCTTAGAGTACACCCGGAAGATACTAAGGTTACCCTCGCGTCGCAGATCAATCTTGACTACACGGCACGTTCAATTAAACCACGCACAGATGCCACAGAAGTGCTATCTTATCTGAAATCACATGGCTACAAGATCGGACTTATCAGCAACTGCTCTGCTTCAATTCCAAATATCCTGAAGAACATGCCCTTTGCTCAAATGATTGATGTTGCATTGTTTTCCTCTCTAGTAGGTATGCAGAAACCTGACCCACGCATCTATCGACTGATAGCGAAGCAATTAGCATTGAAACCGGAAGACTGCCTCTACATTGGAGACGGAGACGAGCATGAACTCACGGGTGCCGCTCAGGCCGGTATGCATCCAGTTCTAATCTGCGACCCTTGTGAGGATGGCGCTGATGTACATCGGGTTGATTCGGAGGCAAAGCAGTGGAATGGGCCGGTAATCTCATCGCTTACCGAAGTACTGAAGTTAGTCTCAGGCGACTGCGCACCCATTATTTAGATACTAGATTCAGTATTAATAAACTCTGGAAATCATCTATAAAATCCATTAACATTCTGGCAACAAGATGTTGTTCGGAGGTAAAAATATGAAAGTAGTAGCAATCGTTGGGAGTCCACGGAGAAATGGTAACACGGAGACCTTGACATCCCACTGTCTGAAGGCTATCGGGGAAGAAGGCATAGCTACCGAGCTAATTTCCTTGGCAGGTCTGGACATCAAGCCATGCAACCATTGTAAAGATTGTTCAACGAAAGAGGAATGTTCTATACAAGACGATTTACCCCCAATTTGTGAGAAGATGAAAGCTGCTCATGGCATTATTCTGGCTTCACCGGTATATTTTAGTGCGGCAACCTCTTTAATTCGAGCCTTAATGGAACGTGCAGGCTATATGGCGATATATAATGGTCGCCCGTTTGAAAGGAAGGTAGGTGGGCCGCTGGTAGTAGCACGACGAGCAGGCCAAAATTTCACCGTAGCTGAACTTACCTTATGGTTCCAGTACCATAATATTATTGTACCGGGTAGCACTTATTGGAATATGGCTTTTGGAAGAGATAAGGGCGAAGTATCTCATGATGAAGAGGGCATGAAAACTGCTTGGAACTTCGGTAAAAATATGGCTTGGCTACTCAACAAAATAAATAATTGAATTAGAAAGAGTCTTCAGTGTTTTGACGGAAAGGTTGCATTAAAGGAGGTTTGCGCAAGCGAGCCTTAAGTTTTTAGCTTAAAGCATTTTCTGTTTATTCGGTTAGCGGTTAATCAGTGCCCTTTATATCTTCAATATAGCTCTGCCGGTATATCTTCCTTGGTCCAGCTCTTCGAGTACCTGAGCTGCTTCGGAGAGGCTGGCGATCTTGCTAATGTGGGTCTTGACCTTACCATCGGCAGCTAACTGAACCAGCTCTCTCATCTCTTGCACTGTGCCCACTGCGGATAACATTATGAGCAAATCTCTGCCCAGCATGTCGAGCGGCATTACGGATATAGGGCCTTCGCTAATGGGGGGCAGGCCTACGCCGATGAATATCCCTCCGCGCTTGAGCAGTCCCATTCCGAGCTCGAAGCCGGCTAATCTCGGGGTAAATACAATGCTAGCATTGACGCCGCCGAGTTTCTCCATCACGAATTGAGGCGCTTCATTTGCATCCACGGCATAATCAGCTCCCAGGGCTTTCACGAACTCCAGCCTTTCGTTGCCGATATCCACGCCTACAATTTTGTAGCCAAATTCCTTGGCTATCTGTACAGCGTAATGTCCCAGCCCGCCGGCAGCGCCGACGATGGCTACCTTTTTATTTGGCGTCACGTTGAACTTGATGAGTTTTTTGACGGCGCTGTAAGCTGTTAGCCCCCCACATGCCAGCGACACCTCGTTATCACTTACCTGGTCAGGCAGTCTCACCAGCGCTTTCGCCCAGACGGAAATATATTCGGCATAGGTACCAGAAAGGGGTCTTGCCTGTCGGCATAGCCTTGGTCTGCCGCTGAGGCAGTACTCACAGGCACCGCACCAGTATCCTCCACCTATGCCACCAAGGCCCATTATGACTCTGTCTCCTTTTTGCACAAGTTTTTCGGTTCCTGGTCCCAGTTCCTCGACTACTCCTATACCTTCATGACCTATGGGAAACGGAGTTGCGCGTCGGAACCCCCATTCTCCCTTGACCAGATGCACATCTGAATGGCATACACCTGCGGTGGTAAGTTTGATCAGAGCTTCTTCGTACTTTGGCGAAGGTTTGGGCACTTCCGTGACGCTCAGTTTACCGTCGGCTAGTAGAACTGCAAGCATGTTTTGCTACCCCCTTTCAAGAATTTAGATTCCGTGCCTTTTATTGGCTACGTAATTAACGTTACGACTTGCACTTTTTGTGCACAAGACACTCTGGACAATATATCTCAAATGTTACTTACCTTTGTATTGCGGTGGTCTCTTCTCCACGAAAGCTCGCGTACCCTCGGCAAAATCTTCGCTCTCTCTGACACCCCTAGCTAGTTCACGCTCTAATGTGAGGCCTTCATTCAGAGAGAGGTCGTAGCCCCGAATCATGGCTTCTTTACTGGCCCGCACTCCCACGGGTCCCTTGCGGCAGATTGTCTCCGCCCACTGCTTGGCAGTAGGCAAGAGTTCAGCCAGTGGCACGACCTTATTTACCAAGCCGATGCGATACGCCTCTTGGGCATCAATTGGTTCACCCAGCAAGAGTATCTGGGCCGCCATGGCACGTGGTACAAAGCGGGGCAGTCGCTGTGTGCCACCAGCGCCGGGCATGAAGCCGATGTTTATTTCCGGCTGACCCAGGCGGGCATGCTCAGCCGCCAATCTGATATCGCATTCCATAGCTATCTCCAGGCCTGCACCGAGAGCATAGCCATTAATCGCCACAATAAAAGGCTTCCAGATCTGGTCGGGGCGCAGAGCTTGACCCGCGGTGGAAGCCGACGGGCCCGGACGAAACTCCTTGATGTCAGCGCCAGCCGAAAAGGCCTTATCGCCGGCACCGGTTAGAATGGCCACCCAGAGATTAGGGTCGTCACGGAAATCAACAAAAAC
>Ga0315541_1002196_pt1 | contig 16659 bp, 15 predicted proteins | sample SalMarSW160190MG_FD_203095 | JGI IMG/M metagenome (GOLD analysis project Ga0315541, IMG submission 203095) | Salt marsh sediment microbial communities from the Plum Island Ecosystem LTER, Massachusetts, United States - Salt Marsh Sediment SW1601-190 ...
TTTTGGACAATGGGCTTTCTTTTAAAGAAGTAGAAACTGGCTGGCTTTCTCATCCTGGTAACTCCTCACGGTAAGTTATTACCACTAAACATACCATGAGTGTTACCCATGTATCTCAGCCTCCGCACATAAAGATAAATGAAGGGAAAGGAGGTGATGAGGAGCGCTTTAACAGGGGACCCTTATTCAAGGTAGCAGAACTAAATCATAAATGAAAGGAGGGATGTGTATGGTTTTATGACGGAAAGAAGTGATGCAGTTTTGAAAAGTTCAAGAAAGGAGGGAAAAAGTGAAGAATAGAATACTTTTTATCTCGTTAGCGGTGGTGCTAGCTCTCAGCGTGGGTCTCATCGGCTGTGGTGGCGGGGGGGAGCCGGAAGTCCCCGAATGGATTCTCATCGGCGATACTGTATCTTATACTGGCCCCTATGCCATATTTGGTGGTGTTGCCAGCTGGGGCACAGAAGCGGCTGTTGAGGATATCAACGCAGAGGGCGGAATATATGTAGAAGAGTATGACACCAAAATAAAGGTCAAATGGATAACCGTCGATTGCGAGAGCGACGTAAACAAGGTGGCCACCCTTACTGAAGACCTGATTCTCAACGACAAGGTACACTTCCTCGGCGGTCATTTTGAGGTGCCCCCCATGCGACAGGGTACGGCCATGATGGCCCAGGAGTATGGGATACCAGCCGTTTTCGGCGTTGGCACCTATGAACCCTGGGTAGGAATGCAGGCAGCAGCCGCGGAACCATGGACGTACAGCTGGGCGTTTGGTTTTTCCATAGGCACTCCCGCCGTGGCGGGAGACTACCGGGAAGGTGACCCTGGATATTTGATGATGGGCACATGGCTCGGCGCCCTTGATGCCGCCGGTGCAGAGACCAACAAGAAAGTGGCCCTCTTTGCCCTTGATGACCCGGATGGCCTGGGTTGGTACCAAGGATTCGCTGGAGCTGCCGAAGCTGCGGGCTATGATTGTTACCGTGCCGAAGACGAGTTTGGGGTATACCCTTTTGGAACCACGGACTTCACATCTCTGATACAGGAATGGAAGGACGCTGGCTGTGAGATAATGTAGGGCAACACCATCGCGTCTGATATAGGCACCGTGTTGTTGCAATGCCAAACGCAGGGATTTGAGCCCAAGGCAGTCTTCGCCACGAGGGGAGCCATGTTCTGTGAGGAGGTCACAGCCTGGGGCGGTAACCTGCCCGAGGGCGTTATTACGGAGATTTACTGGTCGCCATCTATTCAAGATGCTGAGGGCATCGGTGGTGAAACCCCGCAAGGGCTGGCTGCAAGATGGCACGCAGATAAAGGAGATCAATCAGTGCCTCAGGGCATAGGCTGGAATTATGCAGTAGCGCAAACACTATTTGATGCCATTAAGAGAGCCGGTACTCTGGACGCGGATGCGGTCTGCGAGGCCTTAGCTGAAACCGATTTGGTTAGCATGTGGAGCCGCGTCGTATTTGAAGAAGATACCCGGTTCCAGAGAGTACCCTGCCAAGTTGGGCAGTGGCAGGAAACTGATAACCCCTGGGTATGGGAAGCGCCCACAGTCTTCTCCTATAACGACTTCCTACCGAAAGAGACTGATTTGATTTTCCCCAAGCCCTGGGATTGAACCTATTAATTAAATTATAAACAAATGTTAAGCAGGGCTTGGGCGACGCGCCAACCCAAGCCCTGCTCTATATAGGCTTGTATGCAGACATACTTATCCCGGTCGGTGATAGGTAGTTGTTTTTGTTTGCACGTGCGTATTGAAATAACTGAATTAAGAGTATTGATATGCAACCACCACTTCTTTCCGTAGCAGGAATATGTAAGCATTTCGGGGGAGTGGCGGCGATTCGAGACATAAGCTTCGATGTTCAGGCAGGTGAGGTACTGGGCCTGATGGGCCCAAACGGTGCCGGCAAGTCAACATTATTGAATCTCATATCCGGTGAACACAAGCCGGATTCTGGGACAGTAAATTTAAAAGGACATGGCATCATAGGTCTGTCCACGCATAGAATCTGCCACCTTGGCATTGCCCGAACTTATCAGATTCCCCAGCCATTTGTCAATTTAACGGCTCTCCAGAACATCACGGTGGCGGCAGAATACGGAACAGGCCTGAGCAAAGCTGCCGCTGAAAACGAGGCTCTCCAAATACTTGATATGGTGGACCTTTTAGAGAAGAAGGACATTTTGGCTAGAGATTTGCAAGCGATAACTCTGAAGAGGCTGGAATTAGCCAGAGCTCTAGCCACCAGGCCAACATTACTGCTGCTCGATGAAGTAGCGTCGGGCTTAACCGAAGAGGAAATCCCGCGGATATTAGAGATCCTGCAACGGGTACGTGAAATGGGTATAACCTATATATTGGTCGAGCATGTTATGAGAGTAATGACCAAGGCAGTTGACAGGATTATAGTGATGGATAAGGGAACGAAAATCGCCGAAGGCTTCCCGATTGAGGTAATGGAAAACAGAAAGGTAATTGAAGCCTACCTGGGTGAGTCGGCATAAATGGGAGCTGTTATTTGGCGTCAAGCCGGAAAATGCCTGAAGAAACGTTGCTGGAAGTTAGCCATATAGATGTATTTCATGGGAGCTTTCAAGCCCTCTGGGATGTATCTCTGACGATCAAACCGGGAGAAATTGTAGCTGTTATTGGCGCTAATGGGTCTGGTAAATCCACCCTGCTGGACACAATATCGGGCATGGTGCACCCAGCCAAGGGCAGCATTGAATTCGAGGAAAAGGACATCTCGGCATTAGAACCTTTCCATATAGTTGGCCTTGGTATCTCCCAGGTTCCAGAAGGAAGAAGGGTCTTCCCTGACCTGACTGTTTTAGAAAATCTAATAATAGGTTCGTACAATCATAATGCAAGGTCTAAGAGAGAACAAAATCTGCAAAAAGTTTACCAGTTCTTCCCGGTACTAGGAGAGAGAAAGTCTCAACTGGCTAAAACACTGAGCGGGGGGGAGCAGCAAATGCTAGCCCTGGGGCGGGGCTTAATGTCAGACCCGAAGCTTATCCTCCTTGATGAAATGTCTCTCGGGCTTGCCCCCATGGTGATTAATGAGCTGTATAGAATCCTGAAGGAAATTAGAGACAGGGGCATTACTATTCTATTTGTTGAACAGAATGTAAGGCGAAGCCTCACCGAAGCCGACAGAGCCTATATTATGGAAGCAGGGCGTGTTGTTTTAAGCGGCGACGTAGCCAAGCTCCGTGAGGAAGAGAGGGTCAAAAAAGCTTACTTTGGTGCCTGAATTTGATTAGGACGAGTTACCGATGGCCTTATTATCCGATTTAGCCACGCCTATAGTGATGGGGATTCTGCTGGGCGGGTTATACGCAGTAATTGCACTGGGTCTTTCGCTGGTTTTCGGGGTGGTGAAGGAGATAAACATAGCCCACGGAGACCTGGTCATATTGGGCAGCTACTTTGGTTATGTTGCCATGACCGTTTTAGGAATAGACCCCATCCTGAGCTTACTCATAGGTATGCCCCTGTTGTTTGGAATCGGTTTTGCTATTCAGAAATATCTTCTGAACCGAGCCTTCAAAATATCAATGGACGCTACATTGATAGTCGCTTTTGGGATTTCCATAATCCTGCAGAACACATACCAGCTTATCTGGACTCCCTATGCCAGAGGTTTGCCCACATCTTATGCCATTGAAAGTCTCAGTGCTGGGCCAATTCATATTCCACTGGTGTATCTGCTGGATTTTTTTGCTGCCATAGTAGTCATGGTTTTTCTCCACCAGTTCCTGAAGAGAACATATCTAGGCAGGGCTATAAGGGCAGCTGCCCAGGATAGGAAAACGGCTCACCTTATGGGGATAAATACCGACCGGGTGTATGCCTTCACCTTCGCTATCTCCATGGCGCTGGCGGCTATAGCCGGCGTGTTCCTGGGGTTGACCTTTTCTTTTACCCCGGTATCGGGAATGTCTTTCCTGATTATTGCCCTCGGTGTTGTCGTGTTAGGCGGTATGGGTAGTATAGTGGGGACATTTGTCGGAGGTATAGCTTTTGGCTTGGCCCAAACTCTTGGTGGATATTTCTTTGGTGTTGCCGCTCAAATGCTCGTTGCTTACATCATGGTGCTTGTAGTATTAGCCGTGATACCACGAGGTATATTTGGCCGTTAGGAGAACATGAAAGTTATCATTCCTCGACCGCGAGGGGTATTGACACCGCTAATAGCGGTGTCAGTGGTGCTGGCGTTATTTCCAGTAATAGGAGTGCCCCGCGTTTGGCTCCTTTACCTCTTTTTGTTCTTTACATACCTGACTATGGCCAATATGTGGAATTTGCTGGCTGGTTATAGTGGTCTGGTATCCCTGTGCCCGGCGGCTTTTATCGGGCTGGCAGGATACACCCTGGCAATAGGCACATGGGTCGGTTTGCCCTGGTATCTGGGAATAATAGCCGGTGCTATAGTAGCGGCAGCATTTGCTGCTCTCATATCCTTTCCTGTCTTCAGGCTGAAAGGTATATATTTTGCTATTGGGACACTAGTTTTGCCTGAAATATTGAGGTTTGTGTTTACAATTTGGGCACCTGTTGGAGAGCCGGTATATGGCGGAGGGGCAGGCTATACGGTGAAGGGAGTGGCGGAGGTTACAAGGGGAGAGATCTATTGGATGGCTCTGGCTATTGGGATTGCATCAATTTTCCTTATGCGATATATCTTGCGTTCAAAACTGGGATCGGGGCTGGCGGCAATCCGTGATAACGATAGCACCGCTGCCAGTTGTGGGATAAACGTTTTCAAGTTAAAGTTGTACTCCTTTGTTATTTCTGCCTTCGTAACCGGAATAGCTGGAGCAATTTTTTATCTCTACCAAGGGTATATAGAGCCAGTCAGCGCTTTCAGTATACGATGGCTAGTCCCAATAATGCTGGCTACCGTTATAGGGGGGGAAGGCACTGAAGAGGGACCGATTGTGGGAACTATTATCGTTGTCTTTTTGTACTTCAAGCTAGCCAGATACGCTCAAATCAGCCTAATCATACAGGGCGTAATATTGATCGGCATAATGTTACTGGCACCGCAGGGTATCATGGGCTCTATACGCAAGACCCGAGCTTACCGCTCCCTGTTACAATTAGTTAACAGACGCCGAAGCGAACCGTCTTGATCCTTATGAGATTGCACAAAACGCTAATTTGTTACCTGTATTCCGGGGACATAACACCTAATTTGTAGTAGGCCTAATTGGTATGTTGTCCCTGGAATTCAATGTTACACTTTATAATGGTATCAACGCCAACCGTCTCATCTTGGTAAAATAATATACCAAAGTGCTATAATTATTCGTGTCGGTTTTCACAAAGTACGATATGAAAACGTAGCTAGATTTCAAAATCATAAGGAGGTACCAATGTCTATTTCAAGAACGACTGAAGTCAAATCATCTTCTCCACTTAGCTTTGATGATGCGGTGAAAAAAGGAATCGCTCGTGCTCAGAAGACTCTGAAAAACGTTAGAGGAGCATGGATCAAGAATCAAGAAGTACTAATCGACGAAAAAGGCAAGATATCAGAGTACCGGATTCAGATGAAGATAACATTTATTCTTGAAGAGTAAACAAGGGCCAGACGCAAGAACTATCTGTTAAGATTTAAGTATTAAAAGAGATTATTCCCAACACCGGCGAAGAGACTTTGTTGGAGGTACCTATGCCTGCTGGTAACGGGCGAGTCCGATGAGGGGACAGACGATGACCACGGCGCTTATGCCAGAGACGGCAGCGGAGGGCGAGGATGAAGCGGTTTGACGGGGTCCGGTGGGTTAACGCCACTCATGCTGACATCGCTCTGCACCCGCTCTCTGCCGCTGAAGACTACGCTAGAAGATTAAATCGAACCTGCCTATACGATTGCACAAATGTCAGTTTTGTTCAATGATGTGTTCGGAACTCGTGGGAGAATTGTCCCTCCGCCGCATAAGCGGGTACTCTACGCAAAGATCAATCAAAACAACTACGTTATATGAAAGGTCTTTTTAGTAAGGACAGCACATGGTATAGCTATCGTTGTTCAGTAACTCTTTCTCGATACCTCCTGTCCTTGGGCATTGTATAGCGCAGCCCAATCGGGGTCAGTATTATTCCAAATCGCCTTGCCATACCCGAAACTAAAGCCACCCCATTCTGAATGAATCTCATTTGTGTAAACCCGTATTTTGGCACCAGGGCTAAGACATAAGAGGGGAAGGTATCTGAGGGATATCCCTCAGATATGTCCTTCAATACCCATCCCTTCAAGTCTTGCTATGATAGCCACTTTGCCCTCTAATGCTGGTGATATGTCTGCTTGCTTCTAATTTACTTTGTCTCTTATGTTCAATGCCTTAGTCTGATAGTTAAATAGCAGTTTCCTGCCTCAAGGCTTCCACGATTCCCTTGACTTTTTTCTTATGTTCCTCTCTACCTATAGTGTATGAATGCGGAACCCAATTCATGTCCTGCAAATTTTTCACCATACTGGGAAGCAAATCCCGGGGGATAGATATAAGCAGCAGATCTTCGGGAAATAGCCTTCTTGACCTCATGCCGAAACTAAAACCGGGCATCATGAAATTCAATTCGCCACTTACGTATGGGTAAATATATAGCCAGGCGCACGCCGCAACCGGTGTCCCCTTAGCGGACCACATATTCCCCGTCGCATAGCTGTTGGCCCTCAGTATGATTTCTGCTTGACTCGGGTCGGCGGTGACAATTAATACGTCTGGCTCGAATGACAGTTTGTCTAAAGGAGAGAAAGCGACATAGTTAGCGGTATCCTTAGCCAGTTTCGGAATGAACTGATAGATTCCTCTGTTGGCATGTGCATCCTTAAAGACTTCTAACTTAGGTCCTACTTGTCCGCTCTCGAAAACTGGGTCACTATCCACCATACCCAATATCAGCGGCCCTATGCACGTGAAGTTCTCTTTTGCTACATAAAAAGTGCTGCCATTTTGCGCTTCTACAAGCATCTCACAAAAATCTAGAATCTTGTCTAACCTTTTAATTCCATCCGGTTTAGTGGGTAAGAACTTAACACCTACGGGTTTCCTCTCAAATTTAAATTTGTTAAATATGGATAAGTCCTGTTGTATTGAACTCATATCAAACTCCTTTCTGGTTTCATAATATGCCTGCGTGTCATTTACTGCACTATGTGGTGACCACAATTGACAACAAGCGTGTGCCCGGTTATCCCACTAGACTCGTCTGAAGCCAAGAACACTGCAGCAGCAGCTACCTCAGCTTCTTCAGTCGGTCTCTGGAGAGAATAGTTTACAGTAATCTTGCTCATTAACTCCTCAAAAGGAACACCCGTAGCCTTGGACCTGCCCATTACCACATTAGTAAGACGTTCTCCCCTAACCGCAGCAGGGCTAATGCAGTTGACACGAATGTTGTATGGTCCTACCTCGATAGCCAGTGTTTCGGTCAATCCAATGATCCCCCACTTAGAAACACAGTAAGGACTTCTCATAGGATACCCGAACCTTCCACCATCGCTACCCATGTTTATTATATTGCCCTTTCTGTGCGGAATCATGTGTTTAAGCACCTCCCTGGCACACAGCATGCTCCCGGTTAGATTAATGGCCAGCACCTCGTTCCAATCCTGCAGTCTCAGGTCAACGACATTTACAGTAGGTCCACCAATGCCGCTATTATTAACCAGTATATCGACCTTGCCGTAGTCATTGAGAGTTTCGGATACCAGCCGCTGCACTTGCTTTTCATCAGAAACGTCGGTTTGTATGGCTTTTACCCTGCCTCCCACTGATTTGATCTTTTCAACGGCCTCATCTAACCTAGAGAGAGTCCGAGCGGCTATTACTACTATTGCCCCCTCAGAAGCAAAGGCCATCGAGATAGCCTTGCCGATACCTTTCCCACCGCCAGTAACGATAGCTACTTCACCTTTTAATCGCATGTATTGTACCCCCCTTAAGCACCAATGCTTTGATTTTGATTCAGCTCATATAATTATGCCACCTTCTCAAATTTATTTCCGCTTATGACCAGCTTCTCGTCCATGTTCTTAAATGCGTTCAACATCCATTCAGGGGGGTGATGGTTTGAGGCAAGTCCCATAAAATGCTATTGTATTAGGTGGTTTCCTAACCATAGCAACTTCTCAGTTGGGACGAATATACGCAGCATAGCTATGTCATGAAGGTATCGCCTTGGAGATAGTCATGAAAAAGATAATCATCATTGCTACCTTGGATAATAGAGACCAGGAGGTCAGCTACCTAAAGGAAATTATCCTGCGGTGGAGACAGCAACCTCTCATCATTGATATTGGCTTTAGAGGGGAGCCGAGGCTGGTGGCAGACATTACTGCTGACGAGGTGGCCGAAGCCGCCGGCGCAAAGATAGAGGAGCTACGGGATGCCCAAGGAAGAAAGGGAGCAACCGAGTTAATGATTAAGGGGGCAATAGCTAAATTGGACGCTTTATGTCGGGCAGGGGAGGTATCGGGCATGGTTGCTATTGGTGGCATGACTACTTTAGTGATGGCCTCCAGCATCATGAGAGAAATGCCCTACCAAATTCCCAAGCTCATCGTTTCCAGTGCTGCCTCCACGCCCGGTGTTAACCGCCTTTTCGGCCCTACGGGGATAACCTTGATGCATTCCCTAATTGACATTAGAGGCCTTAACAGCTTGCTCAAAGCCCAACTGAGCAGAGCGGCCGCAGCTATCTGTGGCATGGTGGAAGCTGAAATTCCTCCTCCTTACCCTGAGAAAGGAAAGCCGAGGATAGCCATGACTACCTATGGATATATAGATAACTGCGCCCGTTATATTAGAGAGTTGTTAGGGAAAAAATATGAGTTCATCGGCTTCCACGCTACTGGAATGCCAGAAGTAGCCATGGAGAAGCTCATTGAGGAAGGCTTCTTCAGCGGCGTTATTGACTTGGTGCCATCCAGCATAACTAATGAGAAGTTCAATGGCTCGCGGATCTCCTGGTCCAGGCGGTTAGAAGTAGCCGGGGAGAAGGGCATCCCACAGGTGGTGGCCCCAGCGGGGGTGGACACAATTTCTCGAATCGGACTTACGACCGAAGAATTGGCCCCTGAACTCAAGGTACGCAAACATTATTTCATGGATTCGCAACGGGTGACGATGTTCTTGAATAGGGAAGAATTAAGAAACGTCGCCTCAGTTTATGCTGAGAAGCTTAACAGGGCGATAGGCCCAACTAAGTTTCTCATCCCAAAGCGAGGGTGGCTCTCTATAGAAAAAGAAGGCGGCGAGTTTTACTCCCCCCAAGGCATTCAGTCCTTTGTTGATGGGCTTAGGGAAAAGTTAAAGCCGGAGATTGAGATGAGAGAGGTGGACGCAAATATTGACGAACCAGCTTTTGCTCAGGAAGTAGTTGCTGCATTTGAGGAAGTAATGAAGCTAAAGGACACTGGCTAGAAGGACTAGGTATCCCTTCCGGCTAAGCAGTTTACCTCGAGGGAGGTTAGCCGTGTATAGTAATAACGAGATAGATTTCGTTGACGTAACCACACGAGATGGCAACCAGAGCCTGTGGGATGCCACTGGCATCCGGACAGGCATGATACTCTCCATTGCTCCAGTAATGGACAAAGTCGGCTTTCGGGCCATCGATTTTGCCAGTAGCATAAACATGGGGGTGTCGGTACGTTGGCACAAGGAAGATCCCTGGGAAAGGATAAGGCTTTGCGCCGAAGCCATGCCCAACACTATTCTGAGCTTCGGCACCACCGGCAGGCGCTTCATCGGCTTTAGGCGGATGCCAGACTCTATCCAGGCGCTGGTGCTGAAGACGGTAAAAGCCTGCGGCATAAGACGCGTCTGGATACTAGACGCTGCCCACGATATAAACCATCTCTTTCGTACGGCACGCATGGCCAAGGAATCTGGCATCGATGAGGTCATGATAGCCCTGTCCTACTCCATCAGCCCGGTGCACACGGACGAGTTCTACGCCCAGAAAGCAAGGGAAGTAGCCAGCTCTCCCGACGTTGACTTCTTATACCTCAAAGACCAGGGAGGGCTGCTTACTATCGACCGGCTGCGGACTCTGGTGCCAGTGATTCAACAGAATATCAATGGCCTCCCCCTTGAGATTCACTCCCATTGCAGCACGGGACTTGCCCCCCTCTGCTACCTAGAGGCGATGAAGCTCGGCGTCAAGACCTTCCACGTGGCTGTCCCTCCTCTAGCCTACGGCTCCTCACTACCTTCAGCGCTGAACATCCTGCACAATGCTCGTTACCTTGGTTACGCAGTGAAGGCAGACGAAGAGGCGCTGCAAGCCATGTCAGCTCACTTCCAGATGATTGCCAAAAAGGAACACCGCCCACCAGGGGTACCGGTAGAGCATGACGTCTATTACTATAAGCATCAGGTGCCCGGGGGGATGCTGTCTACCCTGAAACGCCAGTTAGCCGAAGTGAAAATGGAGCACCGCCTGGAAGAGGTGCTGGAGGAGATACTGAGAGTGCGCCAGGAACTGGGTTATCCCATTATGGTCACCCCCTTTTCCCAGTTTGTCGGCACCCAGGCCACCATGAATATCATGTCCGGCGAGCGCTACAAGCAGGTTCCCGATGGCGTCCTCCAATATGTGGCAGGTTGGTTTGGTAAGCCCAATACCCCGATAGACCCCAAAGTGCTGGACAAGATAACCAGCCTGCCCCGAAGCAAGGAATTTATAGGTAAGGAGCTTGCCCAGCCCACGGTAGCGGAGATTCGCCAGCAAATGGGTATCGGTCCTGAAGTCTCCGACGGGGAGTTCCTCCTGCGCTACTCCATGTCAGACAGAGAGGTTGACGAAATGCTGGCCGCTGGCCCGATGAAGACCACATACCCGTGATTTTAATGAAACATTGCCTCTTAAAGGAAACACAAAATTTTTCGGTTATGGTTAGTGGTTTAACTTTGTTAATTTTGTTGGAATGTGAGAGATTATGCCAGAGAGATATATCTATTGGCTAGAGGAGTTAGGTCAGGAGTCCAGTCCTCTTGTAGGTAAGAAATGTGCAAACCTTGGGGAGATCGCCAGGATACGGTTGCCGTGTCCTCCCGGGTTTGCTATTTCCGTGGAGGCATATGAGTATTTTATGAATGAAACTGGCGCTCTCCAGGAGATAAAGGATTACCTTGTACAATTTAAAGATGGCTTAAAGACTATAGATCAATTTGATGAGGCGAGCCGTGAGATACGCCGAATTGTAGAGGGCAAAGCTTTGCCCGAGAAATTGAGAGGGGAGATTATCTCCTGTTACAATGATTTGTGCGAAAAATGCGAAGTCACAGAAGTTGCTGTTTCTACAAGGTCTGCGGGGCAGGTAAGCCATCCCGGACAATATGAAACATACCTGAATGTTAAAGGAAAGTCGGAGCTGCTGGAGAAGGTCAAGAAAGTATGGTCAAGTACTTTTAACCCTCGTTCCTTATCCTTCAGGACTCAAAAGGGACTTTCTCTGGAAAGTGATCCCATCGGGGTTGCTGTTGTGAAGATGGTGAACGCACGTACTGCCGGTGTGTTGTTTACTGCTGATCCCAATACGAGGGATACTTCCAAGATTATCATCGAAGCAAATTGGGGATTGGGAGAGAGTGTTGTGGGCGGAGAAGTTACACCGGATAGCTATGTTTTAGATAAGGAAAGCCTGGAGGTTGTTAAAAGGACCCTTGGTCAAAAGACTAGGCATGTTTGTTTCAGTGAAACAGGAGTTACTGAGGAAGAGACTCCGGCTGATAAGTGCTTTGCTTTTTGTTTGTCCGATGAGGAAATAAAAGAGATGGGTAAACTGGGCAAAATTTTGGAGAAACATTTCGGTGCGCCTCAGGACGTCGAATGGGCTGTAGATGAGAATCTTCCTTTTCCACAGTGTATAATTTTGCTGCAATCCCGTCCGGTAGTCATATCTTCGCGAAAAAGCCCTGTTGATCAAGTGGTGGATTACATATTGAGGCAGTTCTAAGAAACTGTGTATTTTCTAGGTTTAAATTTTGGAGCCGATTTAAGAATTTAACCCGATTTATGATAGAAGGCAAAGGTAGGTGAGCCCAAATAAATATATCATAGAGGTAATATTGTCCTCAAAAAACCAAGAATTATTATTAGAGCTATTCATTATTAGATTAAAGGGACTAGGAGGGTAAAAATGTTATCATCGGCATATGATTTAAGTTTTTACGAATTTGACGAAGAGAACGATCCCAAGCAATATGGAGTGCTTTTATGTGATGTCCTTCATGGGAAGCCTCCCATGAAGCCTCTGTATATGGGGCTGGGATGGTATTGGTACTATCATGGAATAAGGTATGGGGCGGAGACTGCCTACCTACCTACTTCCCATGGTTGGGATTCGAGATTTATAAATGGATATCCTTACATTACGGCAATTAAGACCACGGAAGAAGAGCGGCAAGCACGGGAACCCCTGTTCAGGGAAAGAATAAAACCCTTTATTGAGGATTTTGATGGAGTGTGGAGTTCTTTTAAGCAGGAACTAATGAGCATGTACAAAGAAGCGAAAGAATCAAGGGGTTTAAAAGAGTGGCAGGACATCAGGAAACTCAGCAATATAGACCTTCTCACGTTTTTTCTGGATTTTGCGTATATTATCAATCGAAAAGAAGGCGAGATTCATTTTATCATGCTGATGGTCTCTTATTACATCAGTGGACTTTTCCAGCAGATGTGGCAGGATATTTTCGGAGTTGAAGCAGCTATCGATGCCAATTTCAACAAGATAATGGCTGGATTTGAGAGCCAGGCTATAACCGTAGTCAGGGGGTTGTGGACCCTTGGCAGGAGAGCCGAGGAGCTCGGCCTGCGGGAAGCTTTTGATACAGAAGACAATGAAGAGGCAATAAAAAATTTGGAAAAAAGCGCTGCGGGGTCCCAATGGCTGAAGGAATATAAAGAATTTCTATTAGAGCATGGCTGGAGATGTGAGCGCATGCATGCATACGATACACCTGCTTGGGTCGAGAAATCCTCTTTAGCTATCGGGAACATCAAAATGCTGATGGCAGAAGAAGTATTTCCGTTTGATGTAAGGATAAGACAGGTTATTGAGGAGAGGGAAAGGACAACAGAGGAAGTACTGGCAAAAATACCTGAAGGACAGAAGGAAGCTTTCAAGATATCGATGCAAGCAGCTCAAAAGTCTGGTTACTGGAGTGAAGACCATACCTATTACTGCGACTTCTATATCGGAGCCCTGGGGAGGTGGATTATTACAGAATTTGGCAGGCGTTTTGCTGAAGCAGGTTGCATCGATGCGCCGGAAGACATCCATTTTCTTCATCCCAATGAAATAAGAAAAGCAGCTATCCCCATGGGAAGGATTAACCTGCGTCCCTATGTAGAGCGAAGAAAAAAAGAATGGGAAAGAAACCTGACCATAGAGCCCAAGCCTTATTACGGAGATATCAGCCAGGCACAGTCAGTACTGAAAAGCGACCCAACCCTGGCCGTATCCACTCAGATCCCTATTGTTAGAGAAGAGCTAAAAGCGGATCTTTACGGTGCCGCGTCTGCTCCGGGATTGGCAGAAGGGAAAGCCAGGGTAATTACCAGTGTGGACAAATTATCTGAGTTAGAACCTGGTGAAATCCTGGTAGCTCCCGGAACTTCAGCTCCCTGGACGGTTTCTTTCAACATCATTAGCGGACTTATTAGCGATGGCGGTGGGGCATTATCCCATCCGGTCATAATGGCTCGTGAATATGGTATTCCCTGTGTGGCTGGCTGCGTAGAGGGTACCACCAAAATCAAGACGGGCCAAAGGGTAAGGGTAGACGGGGATAGGGGTGTTGTATACATTCTTGACAGGTAAGGCATGCATTTGCTTGGCGTATAATGTACGTTAAATGCATTGGACAATCCATCTTTGTGGAATAACAAATAGCCATGTTGTTACCTGATATTCTCGCCTGCTCAGAAAGCAGCCGCTATCTACCTCTGCGGCTCGATAATCACTTTTAGAGAGTCTTGAGCCTGGGCGACAAGCTGGAATCCCAGACCTGTCTCCGCCAGCCCCAGCCGAGATTGCTTCGTCACTCCCGTTCCTCACAATGACAAATAAACAGTCTCATAATCAGTGGCATTAGACAAAGCAAGGCTCACAAGGGCAAGTATGGAGCCACATGGCTATCAAGCATTTCCTTTAGCTCGTTAAGCACATCTTCAAGAGGCAATAACATGGTAACCTGCTGCTGAAGGTCTTTCTCCCAGTACCTTTTTATTCCAGCGGGGTTCGCGGGGAGAAAATCTTCTACAGATCTCAAGTCCAGTCCCTTATGCTTAAGCTTCTTTTCTAAAACTGTTCCCAATAGCTCTAAGTTTATTTGGGAGCATTGTTCTTTCAAGAGCCTCCATACGTCATAGTAGTCCCTCGATTTGCCTCGTTCCACCAAACTCCGTATCTTCTCAGCGAGTAATTCTTCTAATGAATAGGCTAACACCTCTCGCCGCTCATCGGGAAAGGGATGAGTCAATACTGTGCGACACTCCGGCTCAAGGCACAGTGGCTCATCAAAGCTCAAGTCCATATAAATCATAGCCGGGTAGGCCAAGGAACCGACAAACTGAATTCGGACACGGGCATAGCCATCTGGCTTATGAAGCGTCTTAGTGGTAAGCAAGATACGAGACGACTGTTCCACCTGGCGATACCATGTGTCAAGAATTTGTCTTAACTCTTCCTTTGCCATATTGCGTCTCACGGTGAAATCCAAATCCTCCGAATAGCGCCAGTTTGGGAAATAGACTTTGCGCAGGGCAGTGCCTCCTTTGAATATAAAGAGTTCTCTCAGTTCAGGCACCTGTGATAAGGACTTAAGCACTTCTGTAAGGACATAGTCCTTTTCCAATACGCCTAAAGCCACCTTCTCGCGGTTTGCTAGCCTGTGTAACTCAGACCGGGATAGAATCATCGTTCCTTCCACTGAAGGAATTCATTCTCTGGAACATTTACCAAGATTTTCCAGCGTTCGATATAGCGGCCCTTAGGACTTGCCAGATTATCGAGGGAGGTGTAGCTGTTGCTGGTACTGTCACGTAGAAGAGCGATAGCTTCATCTATGCCAACATCGAGCGTTTCCAGGAGATAACCCAGGCGCTGGATTACTGCCCTGTTTCCATTCCTACGGGCATACTCAGCCATCTTGACAAAGTCAAGCTCATCACGTCCATAGCAGAGTGCTTTAGCTACCTCCATCACGCCACCACAATAGTCCAGGCGGTTAAGGCAGTCCACCACGGTCTTCTCTCGCTCTGAGATATTAACCCGATATCCGTCTAGAGTGATTTCTGTAGCTCCAAAGAACCTACGGTCATGCATGTAGACGAAGCGGTAAGTCACGCCAGAAATTTCCAGTGCTGATTTCAACTTACGACGGGTTGAGGCTATAAAAACAGTCCGGCTGACTTGTTCGGTGTAGCCATAGTAATTGAGGGCACTACGGAATCCAATATAGTAGGGCTTGATAAGATATGAGGCGATTATGAATTCGTGTTCAGTCCATTCACCTTCACGTCCAGCTTCAAATGGTAATATAAGGTACTTGCCCTTCTCTATGCGTTGCAACCATCGCCGCTTTACCAATGTAGATAGCAAATCGCGTAACCCACTATTATTATTGCCGTAAATTTCGGCAGCATCATTTAAGGCAAAAAGGCGCTTTCCCCGACGAAGCAACTCTGTTAAGAGGTTGCTTCCCACGTCGCCAAGAGTTCTTACGTTTCTTGCCATGATTGTCAGCTTTACTCCGACAATTATAGCATAAAACATCAATAGTTTGTCAATGGTTGGGAATATTAAATGGGAAAGGAGTTGATTATCCGGTTTACGCCGCAATTCCTTTAAAACGTCGGATGTTATTTGAAGATGGTGATTCAGATAGCGCACCTAAAGGGATTGGAACCCATGACCCGCTGCTCAGAAGGCAGCCTCTAGCTATCTCTGCGGCTCGATAATCACTTTTAGAGAGTCTTGAGCCTGGGCGACAAGCTGAAATCCCAGGCCTGTTTCCGCCAGCCCCAGACGATGGGTAATCATCTCCCGCACACGTATCTTGCCACCCTGATATTAGCCTCAAGGTGTTATTATATAACTAGTGAAGGAATTATCAATAGGTTACCGTGTCCAACAATGCTATGGAGTTAATGAGTCACAAAACAAGTGATTGTTACTCCGAGTGCACATTCTGGACGATTGTGCAGTGCAGAACTTACTTCTCGCACAAACTGTGGGGCCGGCTTAGCCCTTTTAAGGCGGGGAGCTTAGCCAAGATTTATGATAAGGGGGATGGGTATATTTTGAATCAAGCCATATAAATCTTTCAGTCAATTTTTGAAATAAGCTCTTGTTATTACTTCTCATTCCCCGCCTTTTTGCCCCTCAAGCAGACCGCTTTGGTGTCTTCCCCCAGTAGTTTTGATTCTTCAACCACGAAACCTGCTTCTCTCACCATCCCTACAAGTTCCTCCGGTCTGAGATTCTTACCATACGAACATGGCCTACCGTATCTTCTCAGGAATCGAATCCCCAGAGCCATCTTTTTGACAAAGCTCATCCCATATCCGGTACCATCCACAATTACAATCCTTCCGTTATCCTTTAGGACTCT
>Ga0315541_1002198_pt1 | contig 16641 bp, 19 predicted proteins | sample SalMarSW160190MG_FD_203095 | JGI IMG/M metagenome (GOLD analysis project Ga0315541, IMG submission 203095) | Salt marsh sediment microbial communities from the Plum Island Ecosystem LTER, Massachusetts, United States - Salt Marsh Sediment SW1601-190 ...
GGGTGCTGGTGATATAAGGGGGATAGGGAAAGCGCTTTCGCTTCTCCTGGGTGATCTTGGTCACCAAAAATTTCTTATGCCTGATGTCTGCGATTATCTTCTCAGCATTTCCCCCTTCAGCAATTTCAAAAGCCTTTCCATCGATCTTGACCAGTTTAGCAGGGAAGGACTCCTTTCCCTCCGTTTCCAAAATGGCGGTGATGCTCCAGTATTCCTTGGGAAGGAAATCCTCGATTTGTTTTTCCCTTTCGCAGATCATCCGCAAAGCTACCGACTGTACTCTGCCGGCGCTTAATCCTCTGTATACGGTCTTCCACAGGATGGGAGAAATCTTGTATCCCACCAAGCGGTCCAGAATTCTGCGGGCTTGCTGGGCGTTCACCTTGTTCATGTCGATTTTACCTGCTTCCTTTATCCCGGCCAGTACCGCCTGCTTGGTGATCTCGTTGAACGATACTCGATAGATTTGGGGATTTACCTTCTCTATCTCTGTGGCTATATGCCAGGCAATGGCTTCGCCTTCCCGATCCGGATCCGGCGCAAGATATACCGCTTTAGCCTTACCGGCTTTGGTCTTCAGCTGGTCCAGAACCTTTTTCTTGCCTTTGATAATCTCGTAGCGGGGTGCGAAATCATCTTCTATTTTCACGCCCAGGTTTTTCTCCGGAAGATCCTTTACGTGCCCTACAGAAGCCTCCACCAGGTAGTTTTTTCCTAAGAACTTCTTCAGAGCCCTAGTCTTTGCAGGTGATTCTACGATTACCAAATCTTTCTCTTCCAAATGTTCTCCTTTCCGGAGAGTTTAATGTCAGGATGGCTAAACTTTACTTAAATCGGATCTAGGCTTCGCCTCCGGTCTCTCGAAGTCGATTCTCCCTTCCAACACGTCACTTAGTGCTTCATTGGTGACTTTCTCCTCTTTCTCCTCGCTCTCCTCTTCCTTTTCGCCCCTCTGCGCGGCCTCGGACTGAGCTTTCATCCTCTGCATATTTATCCTTCGGGCTTGCTTGGATACCAACAAGACGGCTTCATATCTATTCCTACAAATCTTCTCTAGTCTTTCGGTAATGTCCAATTCCATCAGTTCCTCCTTTTAAGACCTTCCCCCATTCAAGGGATAAATCCAAAGAACCTTTCATTACCCTGCAGTGAAATATCTAAACGTTGTCTTTTCGCCAAATCTTTGCGCAAATCAAGAAGTTTTTTTCTTGTGGCCGTTCTAATGAGTCATTCTTCACCGGAAGAACTCGCTTTCCTGAATGCTCTTATGGAAAGTTCGCCTTCTTGTTCCACTTCTTGAAATCAAACCGGGAAGACTTTTGTCTTTCCGCCTCGATGATCTTCTCCACCAGTCTTGCTGTCTCCCCTAACTCGTTGTTTATCACGACATAATCATACTTCGACCAAAACTTCACTTCCTTTAATGCGGTTTTCAATCTCCTTTTCACCTCGCCTATATCGTCCGTTCCTCTCCCCACGAGCCTTCTTTTCAATTCCTTCAGGGAAGGAGGCAACAGAAAGATCAAAACGCCCTCCGGATATTTTTTCTTAATTGCCATTCCTCCCTGCACGTCCAAAACGAACAAGGCCACCTTATCGTCTCTTTCTGCTTGATCGACGAACTTCTTTAGGGTTCCATAATATTCGCCGTGCACTTTGGCCCATTCCACAAACCCTCGCCGCCTTCTTATTTGGCTGAATTGACTCTCAGGCAGAAAAAAATAATCCTTACCCTCCCTTTCATTTTTCCTTTTCTTTCTGCTGGTGGCAGAGATAGAATATAGGTACTCTTTATGCTTCTTCAGTATCTTTCGACAGATGGTGGTCTTTCCTCCTCCGGAGGGAGAAGAGATAACCACTAAGGTTGCTTTTTTCATTATTTTAGAGTTCGAAATTCAAGGTTCGAGATTCGAAATTAATCTTGAATATCGACTTTTGAATCTTGAACCTTCAGCCGAAAAGCTATGGTCTCGCAGGCCAGAGCCGATAGTATCACGTGATCCGAGGAGGTCACCACCAGGCTTCTGGTTTTTCTGCCCTGGGTTGCATCCACAAGCTTTCCCTTCTTCTGCGCCTCGTCTTTCAGTCTTTTGGAAGGCTGTGACCCGAAGCCCATTACCGCTATGATCTTATCTGTCGAGACCACGCTTCCGTAACCAATGGAAACAAATGAATAGTTCATTTGCGATTGAACCAATAAAAGAAATTCTCCGGTTCGTCACGGGCGCCCTCGTTCGTGACAGAAAAAGTAACGGACAAGGTCTCCGTTACCACTAGGGGGAGATCGGTGGTCGCCCTCCGTCATTCGATGTTCTGCACCTGCTCCCTTATTTTCTCAATCTCCTCTTTCAGAAAGATCACTTTTTGTGAAATCCGGGCGTCTGAGGCTTTCGATCCGATGGTATTGGCTTCCCGGTTCATCTCCTGCAAGAGGAAGGTCAACCTTTTCCCTACGGGTCCGCCCTCTTTTAACGCAGTGAGGAACTGCTGATTGTGACTTTTGAAGCGCACACATTCCTCGGTGACGTCACTTTTTTCCGCCATCAAAGCCACCTCCTGCTCGATCCTCTGCATATCCACCACCACGTCAGCCAAAAGCTCGGAGATTCTCGCCTTCAGTTTCTTTCTGTAATTATTCGTATTCAGAGGAGTCAATTCCTCAATTTCCGAGATGGTTTCCTCCAGGCTATCAACTCTCTGTTTCAAGTCGCTTGCCAGACGAGCCCCTTCGCTTTTTCGCATGGAGTTGAACTCCTCCAGAGCCATCAGCGTGACCTCGCGCACCACCTCCCAAGCCTTGTCTAAGTCATATTCCTCTTTTTCCACTTTGATCAAATCCGGCAAGCTCAAAAAATGCTCTACCGTGATTTCACCCGTGAGACCGTACTTTTCCTTCAGCTGAGTCATTATGCTCTTATAGACGTCGGCTGCGTCCTCATTCAATTTTGCGTAAGACACGATGGGAAGGCTCTCCTCCCAATTCAAAGTGTAGCTGATCTTCCCTCTGGTGATGGTGGAGAGAATCGTCTCCTTCAGCTTTGATTCCAAAGAGCTGAGAAACTTAGGTAGGCGAAATTGCATCTCGCAGAAACGATTATTTACCGAGCTCATCTCCACGGAAGCTTTCACGTCTTCCCTGACCAGCTCAGCTCTGCCGTAACCTGTCATGCTGGATACCATAGATACTCTCCCAAGACAAATTTTTATGATAGTCAATAAATGCCATTTGTCAATCTAAATTTTTGCCCGATTTGGCTATCTTGTTCTGAATCTTTGGCATAACCGGAATCACGATATAACCTGCCTCCGGATTTCACCGGTATTCTCGGACGCCCCGCTTCATCGCAAGGCAGGCTTAGTCGCATTCCTTTCGGCAGCTTTCGCATTCACCGTCGCACGGTTCGACGTGAATGACGATCTCTGACTCTCCCAGTCTCTCCTTAATATCTTCCTCCAGATGGTCACACAACTTATGGGCATCTTCTACCTTAACGTCTTTGGGGAGGACTAAGTGTAAGTTGATCAGGGGGATGCCTTTTTTTCTTTGGAAGGTCAGCTGGTGAAACTCAATGAAGTCTTTTGCGTGCTCATTCAGAGTCTGCTTCACGATCTGCTCAGCCTGAAGATTCCCTGTTGGCTTCCCCTTCCGGGTCAAATCGATCTTCCGATCAATGAAGCTTAACCCCTCCGTGGGTTCAGTATGGACCACTATGTCGGTTTCGGGAAGAACCGACCGTATCTTTCCTTCGACCTTGCTGGCTATCAGGTGGGCTTTTTCAAAACTGGTACTTTTGTCCAAGGAAATATTCATATCAACGAAAACCTGGGGACCCGACCTGCGGATGCGCAGACGTGAACATTCGTTAACACCTTGCACCTCTCTCACCATCTTCTCGATTCTTTGCTTCAGGCCTTCGGGAGCCCGATCCATTAACACGTCCAGGGTTCTTTTTCCCAATCTGTAACTGATGATGATCACGAAGATCGCCACTCCCAGTGCCGCCACGGAGTCTCCTATGGGAAATCCAAGCTTGGTGAAAATCAAACCTGCGATTACCACCAAAGAACTATAGATATCGGTGGAGAAATGAAGGGCGTCTGCCTCCAGTGCCTGGCTGTAATGCTTTTTGGCTGCTCTTGACAATACTCTGGATCGCCAGTAATCGACGCCTATGGCAACAATCATAACCACGAAGCTATAGGACGTCACCTGAACTTCCACGGCTCGCAAAAACATGCGACCGATCGCCTCATAGATGATCCATAGGCAGGTGGCCAAAAGCAGAATGATTTCCGCCAGGGCGGATAGGCTCTCGACCTTGCCATGTCCATAATGGTGTTCTGAGTCGGCGGGCCTGCCGGATATCCTCACTGCTAAAAAGGTTATAAGTGCCGCCCCGAAGTCCAAAGCTGAATGAGCCGCTTCCGAAAGAATACCCAGACTCCCGGTAGCCAAACCCACTGCCAACTTTATGCCCACCAGAAAAACCGCTGCCAGAACCGAAATAAAAGCTACCCTTTTTTTCTCTCTCTGCGAAGAACTATTTGCATTCATGTGCACTCTTAGCCATTTTCTCCAATGGTGAAGAAAGACCTTGTGTTTTCTTTCGTCAACATCCGGCTCCTTCTCCGCGCAACCGAAAGAATCGAGATGGACCAGGTCTGTGCTCGATGCGGGGAGCGCAGATTCACAGGCAACTCCTTAGCATTTGAATCTACTCTAAGGGACAACCATCTGGGTCTCAAAACAATGCAGAACGCGGCCCTTTCTGCATTAGGGAGAATCTGCTCATCGATTTCCAGCCTCCGCTGAAATCCCTTATACCAGGAACCCAATAACCTCTCCGAATCGTCAGGCCTCATCTCTACCGTTAGCATAATAATTATAAGATACAAGCTGTTCTTTTCCAAGAGGAAAGAAAAGCCTCTGGTCTGAGGATTTCTGGATATCCGTTTCAGGCAGAAAATCGGTATCAGGGATATTGTGGAACAGAGTCAGTTTTTCTTCAAATGATCTCTGTAAATTCGAGCCTCAAAGATGCTACGCAATCTCATAAGGGAAAAGGAGAAAAAGCCCCCCATTTCAAAGAAGCGGTAGATAAACGCCTTCTCCCTCCGGAAGGGCTCACCCTGTTGTGTATTCTCTCGTGTCCTCCCCTCCTGCACACGAGAGAAGACGACCCTTGAGGGGAGCAAAAAGAATGCCACCATAGACTCAAAAAACAAAAAGCCACTCGCTGGTTAGCAGGTGGTCGCACCGTAAGATGGAATTGACTAATATTATTTGCTTGCCAATTGAACCGATCGTCTGAGCACCGGTTCTTGTGGAAAAATATTTCGAATCTGCGAAAGGAATTTCGACTTAAAGGGGAGTTATGTTGTGTTTTTTTATCTTATATCTGAGCAATGCTTCGTCGATGTTCAAAAACGTGGCGGCTTTGGTCTTGACCCAATTGGCTTTGACCAATGCCCTGGTTATCTGCTCTTTTTCGTACTCAGCCAACTGGCTCAGAAGCGAGGTGTGGTTATTCGATTTCCCATTATTGAACTTCTCCAAGATATCAGCCAAGAACTCGAATGAGATCTTGTCATCGTCTCTCACAAAAGCCAGTAGGCTCTTGACGTCGTTTTCCAGCTCTCTCACATTCCCGGGCCAATCGTATCCCAGGAACAGCTTCATAATCTTGGAATCGAACGCAGAGACCTGAGTTCCTCCCTCGGCGGCATGTTTTTTCATGAAATGTTCTACTAGGAGAGGGATATCTCCCTTTCTCTCTCTTAAGGGAAACAGCTTGAACTTTATCACCCCCAAACGATAATACAAATCGCTTCTGAATCTGCCTTCATCCACCAGCTTTTCTAAGTTTCTATTGGTGGCGGCTATGACCCGGAAATCCACCTTTCTGGGCTTTACCTCGCCCAACCTCACTATCTCCTTTTCTTCTATGGCTCTCAAGAGCTTCACCTGAATGTGAAAGGGCACCTCCGCGATCTCATCCAGATACAGGGTTCCTCCGGCCGCCTCGTCCAAAAGCCCTTTCTTGTTTGAAGATGCCCCCGTAAAAGCCCCTTTCTTGTAACCGAAGAGTTCACTTTCAAAAAGACCCTCCGGTAATGCGGCACAGTTTGCCACCACAAATTTCTTGTTTCCTCTACTGCCGGTATAGTGCGCGGCTTTTGCGAGAAGATCTTTCCCGGTTCCGGTTTCCCCTTCCAACAGAATGGTGATATCTGAATCCTTTACCCGTTGAACGTTTTCCAACAACTCTAACATCTGCTTATCCTGGGTAATGATGTCCCTGAAGGAAAACTGCGGAGCAGATACCTTTGACCCTTCCGCCGCCGGGAAAACGGCGTGAACTTGCTTTTCAAGTTCTGAAACCTTCTCCACGTCCCCTCTTCCATCGGTCTGCTCAAAAATCTGTTTAGCCTCAGACAAGAATTTCAAGACATTTGTATATTTTTGGTTTTCGAAAAAGAGAAGAGCAAAAGCCACCTTGACTTTCCCCAGAAGATATGGGGTATCCAGCTCGCCAGCCAGTTCCTCTGCCCTGCCAAGAAATCTCATCTTATCCAGGAAATCGAAACAGCCCAAGCTGCCCATCTCCAAATAGCTCTTAGCTAGTTCGGATTTTACGCCCAGGTCTCCCAGAATCTTCACGGCTTGGCTGAAATTCTCCCTGGCCTCAGCCTCCCGCCCTTTCTGGGTGCGAATCTGCCCCAGGATTCTGTAGGCTATTCCTTCTTCCAATCTCTCCCCTATGGTTTTTGAAATCTGCAAAGACCTTTCGCAAGAAGCCAAAGCCTCATCCAGATCACCGCTCCTTACCTGAAGCTCGGCTAAGAGCCTGGTGGACTGGCTGATGATGGCGCTCTTGGGAGCGATCTCCTCACCAATCTGGATGGCTTTTAAGTAATGTTTCTCAGCTTCCTCGAGGTCGTCGTCGAGGTAGGCCAACTCGCCGGAATACTCGTGATAGATGCCCAACTCCCGCATGAAGCTGTTCTCGTAAATGATCCGGTAGGCTTGCTTGAGATAATCTTCGGCCTCTGAAAACTCCCGAAGCAGAGTTGAAACATAGCCCAGGGACAAAAGAGACCGGCAAACGTTTATTCCATTCTTTTGTAACCGATTCAGTTTCAAGCTATTAAGCAGGTTGCTTTTAGCCAGCTGCCATTCATCCTTGATCATATAGATGGTGCCCAGATTTCCAGACAGCCTTGCGGCCATTTTGTCGTCTTTTTTCTGTTTACAGCACTCAAGTCCGTCGTTCAGATATTCGATTGCCCTGGCAAAATCTGACCTGGTAAAACACATCCGGGCAAGTTCGTTGTAAGTCTTTATGGTTCCCTCTGAGTTCTGCACTCGCCTGTACGCTGCGGCAGCATCTTTGAACTGCAGCTCCGATTCCTTCAAATCCCCGAGATCGGAATAGATTATCCCAAGATTGAATTGTATCTGGGCAATCCTTTCGTTCTCCAGGGTGTTCTTGAATGCCTCAAAGGCCTCCTGACCCCTCGCCAGTGCCTCCTCATACTTGCCCAGTGCCTGAAGAGAAATGGAGTAGAGGTGAGAACACCATCCCCACTCGTAGGAGCATCGATCCAAATCCTTTCGAGTCTCTTTCTCCCTGAGTTCACCTACAGCTTCCTTGAACTTCTTCTGTTCGATCAGAGACTCTATCAGATCGACTCTTAGAATATGATTAATGCCTTTCGAAGATTCAGTCATCTCTTATTGCGAAATTGCTGCTTGCGGACATGATCGCTCTCGAGTCCGTGTGGGCCATCGCTTGATCTCTTGATACAATTGGCCTCTTGAATCAATTGAATGGCCACGGCGCTCATGCCGATGGGAACAATCACTACACGAGCCGTTGGATAGTTCAAACTATCCCCGGGGCCGGGGGAATCCTCGTGCTGCCAGGGATGCTCGCTCGGGTATCCCTCCGGATCAAGATACGGCGGTCCTATATACGCCTGGCCGTTATCGGGCAAACACGCAACAATTGCAAGCAAGATCAAGGCGGAAATGGCAAACTTAACCCGCATATTACGCTACCTCCTTTTCTAAGATAAAAGTATTCTTAATAGTCCAAAGTTAAACACAATTAGTAAGGCTTTTGTTACTGCTTCTGTTCAAGAACTTGCCGCAACGAGCATCCGATATCCAAACAGACGAGCCAATGATGATCGAAGTGCAAGGAATTATCGAACAAAAACTGAAAAATCCATTTTGGTCTGAGGCTCAAATATCCATAACGGGCAAGCGCAACTTATTCCCTTTCTTTACAAGCGAGCTTAATATCTCCCCGCTGACCTCTCCTCCTCAAGAGGTCAGACTCATCATCCATGACAAAACAGCCTTAGTGTAAGATAATTACAGAATTGCCTTTGTCAAGACAAATTTCGAGAATTTCTACATTTTGTTGATTCTCTTTCTAAGCTGTTTTTCCACAGTAGCGTATCAATCCTTGGGCTTATCTGAAGTTTGAATCCGCTGAATCCACTACTCCGGGTGGGCTGAAGTCTTTCTCACACCGTTTATCTCCGGAGCACCTGCAACTTAATATACATGAGTGAATTCGGGAAAGAGACTCATCATCGGCACCCCCAGTGAATCTGTTCTTTGAAGATTTGGTTTGAGTAACTGAGGGATCGAATATATCGGAATAAACAGGTCCCAACACTCTTGGCTATGCAGAATCAAGATTAGACTTGCTAAATAAAGGTTGACAAACTATAATGGAAGTGCGGGAATCGGCTGCGGTTATAAGGACGAGACTATTTATTCTCCGTCTCGGATAACAGACCAGTTGAGTCGTTTGAGTGATGGGTAAACAGAAAACTGGCAAAGCAAGCTTACGGAAAGCTAGGTTGAAGGCCCACAGGGCAATCATCAGATTCTGCGCCATTTTTTTGGGTCTGTTGATTGTACTAACCACCACTTTCCCCTTCTTAAGTGACAGATTCAATCCTCAGCTGACCTGGTTGATGGCGGTAACTGCAAAGGTGACCGGATTCTCTCTGAAGCTTTTGGGAATGAGCGTGATCGTAAGTGGCCGGGTTGTCAGCCTGAACAATTTCTCCATGGAGGTGGTGGGGGAATGTACCGGACTATACGAGATGCTGATCTTCCTGGCAGCCATGATCGCCTATCCGGCCAATTATCGGAAGAAACTGATCGGGGCCGGCCTGGGCATCCCTCTGCTCTATGTGATAAACATTATCAGAATGATCTTTATCGCCATCGTCGGAAATTGGTCTCCCCAGACCTTTGACTTCATGCATTTGTATTTCTGGCAGGTGGCCATGATTCTGATCATCGTGTCGGTATGGATTCTGTGGATAGAAAAAGTGGTTCACTATGAAAGAAAAGCTGTGGATCTTCATAGCTAAGTTTTTGTTGGTCTCCTTACCCTTATTCGTCCTGTGGTATTGGAAGGGACAGGATCTTTACATAAGCATTCTGGATGATTCTCTTTATTTCTTCCTTCATGCTCTGCTCGGAGTGAGTGCGCCGTGCACTTTCCCTAAGGATATCTTCAACAATCTAATACCCTTTGTGGCGCTCATGGTCATCACCAGGGGAATGAAGCTGGCCAACAGGGCCTCAAGGTTAGGATGGGGTTTGTTAATCTTGGTCGGCTGGCATGTCATATTATCAAAAACCATATATTTCCTCCATCCCGAGCCGGAAGTGATCTCGCAGTGGTATGAGAAATTCAGCGTGCCCCTTTATCTCTTTAGCGAAACCCTGCCTTTTTTGTTGTGGATACTTTTCGCCCGAAAACAGGTGGTCGATCTTTTTATGCCTCGAAAGGTAGTGGAGAAATAGAATCTGCTGGATACGTAAGAATTTCGAAGGAGTTAATCCGTTCACGGTGAATCCGTTCAGGATGAATCCGTAAGGATTTTATGAACAAAAAGCTTGCGTCTTACGTCCGTCAATGGAATATATAAAACGGGAGAGACTAAATGGAAAACGACTATTACGTAACTGAATCGAATCTGGAAGCCAAGGCGTCTTTGTGGAAAGGGGAAATCAAACCTTATAATTCGCACAGGATGAAGCCGGAATTCTCCACATCCTGCCTTTTGGTAATCGATATGCAGAATTTCTTTCTGGATCCCCAGAGCCCAACCTTCACTCCGGGAGGTCTGGCCGTATTGCCCAACGTAACCAAGCTCATAAAGGCCTTCAGAAAGAAAAAACTTCCGGTGATCTACACCGCCCACATGCACAAAAGCAAGGAAATGGACGGAGGAATCTTGGGCTGGTGGTGGGAAGGAATGGTCATTGAGAATACCAAAGATGCCGAAATCCACCCCAATATAGCCCCCCTGCCCCAGGAGAAGGTAATCTGCAAGCACAGGTACAGCGCCTTTTATAACACCGATTTGGAGATCACCCTAAGATGCCTAAATATCACCGACCTGATCATCACCGGGATAATGACAAACCTGTGTTGTGAGTCGACGGCCAGAGACGCCTACTTCAGAGACCATCGAGTGTTCTTTCTGTTGGATGCCACGGGGACGGTGGATGAGGACCTGCATTTAGCCACACTGAAGAACTTAGCTTTTGGATTTGCTTATGTGACAACGACCGAGGACATTCTGCGAAAACTGTCAAAGTAGGTGCACAGCCCATGCTCCTGGGCTACTCTTACTTGCCCCCCTTTCCCTTTCTCTAGAATAGAGGGGCGAATCTGTAGCGGTCGCATTTATGCGACCTGTTTGTGTTCGATGAATCGAACCGCTACCTAATGATGTCAGGAGCCCTGTGTTCCCCCCTCCATTCAGTTGTAAGTTGAGCCGTCGATAGGCTGCCCGACAAGAACAAGTTGCCTAATTCTCGTCGTACCATGAAAACCAATTATCTAAATTGAAGATAATCACTCCGGAAAGCAGCCTAAAAACATCTTGACAGAATCGAGAAAATGATTATTATTTGCCGTAGGGAAAAAACCGATTCTTGTTCTATGAGGAGCTACTTCGAACAGATGTGTCATGTTATGACCTGTACAATGCAAAAAAGTCTTAAGCAGAAGGGAAAGGAGAAACCAAATGAGCAAAGGTAGAGACCGAACCGTATCGCATCGCCCCAACGGCACTTGGGCAAACAAACGCAATGATGCTGATAGAGCATCTAGCTTACATGCGACACAGAAACAAGCAGAACAAGCAGCGAGAAACATGCTCACGAATCAAGGCGGTGGAGAACTTATGACAAAGGGGCTTGACGGAAAGATTCGGAGCAAGGACACTATTGCACCCGGCAAAGACCCCAATCCGCCAAAGGATACGGAACACTGAAGGATGCGGAACACTGAAAGATATATTTCGATTGATTCTTTGGCTTTATTGTTGTGTCAGTAGCTGCTGTTGATAGATGTATCACGTTTAGAACCTGGTAGAATACTGAAAAAAGGAGTTAAAAATGGGAGGTTGGCTTGATATTCATTGTCCTGGTTGCAAACAAACAAAAGCTATTGCACCTGGTGGCACTTATAAAATTTGCGAGAAGTGCGCTACCCCACATTGTGTTTTTGAATCTGGAACTTGCAAAGTGCCTGGCTGTAATGGTTGGCTGAAAGAAGTTCAGAATCCAACTTAATCACTTTCTTGTTCTGTCAGGAGCTACTCCGGGCAGTGGGTGAGGCACCCTGAGCACCTGACACCGAGATGAGTCAGGAGTACGGGGCCTCTGACCTACAAGCTACTATCAAGCATTCCGAGGCAACAGGAATATGGCTAACGACAAAGAAACTCCAACCATGGCGATCAGATTTAGAGGTGGATCTGGTCGTCGTAAGCTGAAGGATGCACTCCTTCGCCAGCCGTTGATAGCTGGGGATTCTTCCCTAGCGAAAAGACTCGGTGACCTCGTCAAAGTTGTTGTGCTCAAATCGGGAGAAGTGCTAACATCACAAGGCGGCACGGATAACGATGTTTACTTCATTCTTATGGGCTCGGTTTCAATACAAGCAAACGGACGGGAGATTGCCGTTCGATATGCTGGTGAACATGTTGGTGAGATGGCTCTCGTCGACTCAACTGCGCTAAGAAGTGCAAGTGTTGTTGCTAGGGAAGGTTGCACCGCAGCAAGACTCCAGGAACCCCAGTTCAGCAAACTTACCTCAGAGTATCCAGATTTATGGCGTGCGATCTCTGTCTCGCTGGTTCAGCGCCTTAGAGAACGAAACAAATTCCACCCGGCACCGAGGACTCAGCCTGTCATCTTCATCGGGTCATCGAGCGAGGGAGCCAGGATTGCAGAGTGTATCCGACGTTACTTGCTTCGATTTCCAGTCATAACGAGGTTGTGGTGTAAAGATGTCTTTAAGCCATCCGAGACAACAATCGAAGACCTCATGAAGTTGACGGCCGAAAGTGACTTCGCTGTTATAATTCTCACGCCTGACGACATCACCCTGAGCAGGCGCAAGAAGAAAGCATCCCCTCGGGACAATGCAATTTTCGAACTCGGTCTGTTCATGGGAGCCCTTGCCCGACACCGAACATACATCGTGACTCCTCGGGGGGTAGACATCAAGATTCCAACAGACCTTATGGGAGTGACTTGCCTGCAATATAGACACCGAGGACCGGGGACTCTCTCCCTTCGCCTTGGACCAGTGAAGACCCAGTTACGGGTTTTGGTTGAAAAGCACGGCCCACGCTAAAAGGAGCATGGTTCTCATGATGCACAAGAATATTCTGCAAGAAATCCAAGCCATCTTTAAAGCCAAATGGACGACGAGGGATGGTCAAAAGGTCCCTGACACAGACGACATCGCTTTGGCCAATGATGGCGTCAAGCTGGAAGGTACGGTTTTGTATGCTGATATGGCTGACTCAACGCTGTTGGTCAACGGTTATAAGGATTGGTTCGCCGCGGAGGTATACAAAACCTATCTGATTGGAGCGTGTCGCGCTATCCGGGCGCGGGGAGGGGAAATCACTGCTTTCGACGGTGATAGAGTAATGGCTGTCTTCATCGGTGACTCCAAAAACACCTCCGCGGTTAAGGCTGCCCTCACCATTAACTACGTCGTTAGGGAAACAAACAGGTTGTTGAAGCAGGAGTACCCAAATTCTACATACCAACTGAGGCAAACTGTTGGTGTCGACACCAGTAACTTGTTCATTGTCCGAACCGGAATACGGAACGCAAACGATCTCGTCTGGATAGGCCGGGCCGCAAACCACGCAGCCAAGCTCTGCTCGCTAAGTGATGCTAGATATCCTACCTATATCACCGAAGCCGTTTATAATAAACTCTCCCAAGAAGCGAAATACGGGGGCGAACCTCGCACGAATATGTGGGAGAAAAGAATATGGACGGAGCTGGGCGTACCAGTCTACCGCTCAAATTGGTACTGGAAGATCTAAATACGTTTCTCGTGTCGGTAACGGGCACCTCGTCCGTTACCAGTTCGTAGCTCAGGAGCCCCGTGCTCCTGACACAACATTCTAACCTCTCACCCCTCTGTCCTTGACACACCTGCAATTCTGTGAGATTCAACCAATAGGCAACCCCAGCCGAACCGTCGATGCACGTCATAGGATGCCTATACACCTTCCGTTTTCGTCTGTGAAGGAAGTATCTTAGACTTCAATATCCTCTATTTCATCCTTTATTTTTCTTGACAAAAAAGGTCTTAGTATTATTATAAATATATAAACGCAAGGCTAAAGGGGTTTTCCTATTGATCGAGAAATGATCGGCAAAGTCTTCTCTCATTACAGGATTCTGGAAAAGACGGGTGAAGGAGGGATGGGCGTCGTCTACAAGGCAGAGGACACCCGGCTCAAAAGGATCGTCGCGTTAAAATTCCTGCATGAGCAATTCGCCGCAGACAGCACGGCCAAAGAGCGTTTTTTTCGTGAGGCCAGGTCAGCTTCGGCCCTAAATCATCAGAACATCATCACGATTCATGAGATAGACGAGTTTGAAGGTAAGCACTTCATCTCTATGGAGTTCGTCGAGGGCAACTGTGTAAAGGATCTTATAGGTCAGAAAGCCCTTTCGGTAAAGAAAGCGCTGGACATAGCAATCCAAGTAGCAGAGGCGCTCAAAGCCGCGCACCACAAAAGAGACAAAAAAGATTCTCAACCACCCTTCGGGATGGTTGAGCTACTCGCTATTCACTTATCACGTGGGGAGGGCACCCGACCTACGAGGCTTCCCATCTTTTGAGCACCAAGTTTTAATACTTCTCGAACTGTTTCCCCCACCTGGTCTCCGACCACTTCTTGAAAACCCTCTTCCCCTTAAGAGGCCACCAAAACCAGTCATGATAGAAGGCTGAACCGAAGACAAAGACGTAGACTAAAGGAGTACGGAAGAAAAGCTTCTGAAGGAATCTCAAAGGAGAAAACCAGAGCAGATCCCCTACCCGGCTGGCAAGATTGTCACCTACTGAAAACCCGAAATTCACGCCAGAGATATCCTCTCCGACGATTTCGATCTCGTCCATCCTGCCTTTGCCCAAACCCCGCTCGTGAGCTAACCGGATATATTTTATGCTCATGGGATCGAAGCCCATCATTTTTGCCCCCACCGCATCTATGGCTACGCAATCCCCGGAGGCTAAGATATAATCCTTTATCTCCGGCTTCATGGTGCGTGGACCGGGCCCGTTGCCCGCAGTGGTTCCATCCATCACTGCAAATATGCCGGAGTGTATCTCCTTTTGTATGGTGAGAAGATCGACCAAAGTCTCATGAATCCAGGTATGGGTATAATGCCTTTTGGTGTTCAAAAGTCCGCCAAAAGCATTCTTCATCGCTCCCGTGGTGGTGGTATAGATGTGACATTTCAAAGTGGGCAAGTGCACGATATTCTTATCAAAGAAGAATTCCGGAAGGAATATCCCTTCCTTGTAGATTTCGTGTAAGGCCGAAATCTTTCCTTTGGGCTCATATCTCACCCATTTGAAATCCTTGGCGAAATTGAAGTGAACGTCAATCCCATGTTTTTCGAAAATCGGAGCATATTTATTTAACTTATCTCCCTTGAACGGATCGGTCACCACGGTGTTGTTTTCTACCGCCACCAGTTGAGAGAATCCCAGGTCCTTAAGTCCCAAAATAGTCCCCTCTAACTGCCAGGGCGTGGAGTTTGCCCCGGGAAAGGGATAATGCCAGGAAATGTTATCCTTCAGAATGGTGACTTTATCCTTGGATAAAAACTTCTCTACCTCGGCCAGCTTCAGAAGCTTTTTGTAATCCTCTAAAACCGTCTCCGGGAACGTCTTTATGACTGCGACTTTCGCTTTTGACACAGAATCTCCCCCAAAAGATCATTCCGTTGGCGATAGCGTTACCACACGCCTCATTGCCTCTCCTTTGACGACCTTCGGATGAATCCGACCTCTACATTCTTTTAGAATACATATATGATCAACATCACTGCCAGAAACCAGAGCAGAATATTGACAAAAAGCGGTACGTCATTTAGAAGCATCTTGGTGGGGCTTCCCCCACCTTCTTTCTGATGAATCAGATACAGATATCGAAACACTCCATATAATACGAAGGGAATGGTCAAATCCATGTATTTCGTTCCCAGCTTTATCTCCACCTCAGAGGACAAGGTATAGAAGGCATATGCCACCACGGTAGAGGCGGTCACCACCGAGATCATCTGATCCAAAAAGTAGGGGCTATATTCGGTCAGGATTTTTCTGTGGCCCGCGGCTTCGGCATCCAGAAGCAAAAGCTCGTGTCTTCTCTTCCCGAATCCCAAAAACAGAGCCAGAAGGATGCTACACACCACCAGCCAAGCAGAGATATCTACCCCGATCACCACCGCTCCGGCCACGGCCCGGATCACAAAGCCGAAGGCAACGCACATCACGTCGATAATCACCACGTTCTTCAGATACTTGCTGTAAACTAAGTTCAAGGCGAAATATGACAAAGCCATCAGTGCGAAGGTTCGACTCAAAACGGCCGAAAGACCGAGGGATATCAAAGCTAGGAAAATGAAAAGGAAGATGGCTGTCGATATTCTCATGTCTCCTTTGGCGATGGGACGATTGGATTTCAGCGGGTGTTTTCTGTCTTTTTCCACGTCGATAACGTCATTGATCACATAAACGCTGGAGGACAGAAGACAGAAAAGCCCAAAGGCAGCTAAGCTTTTCAGAAGGAGACTCAAGTTGTAGAAATTCTGAGAGAAGATCAAACCCGCAAAAAGCAAAAGATTCTTGACCCACTGCTGCGGTCTTAAGGTAACTAAAACTTTATTCATCCGTATCTCGATATCCGACCAGTGTTTTGATCCCAGGAATTATGTCAATAGAGAATTTAAGCAGAGAGGTCCAAAATGGCAATGAAAAACTGAAAGACAATCGTGAGGATTCCCATAAAGCACAGTCTCTTCTGAAAGGGAATGATTCCGGCCCCACCGGGAGTTCTCAAACCTGTTCCTTCACCGCAGCCGTTTGTTCAACGTACATAATGGATTTGTTTCTGCCCAGGCTTTTGGCTTTTAAAAGCGCCATATCAGCACAATAAATGATGCGATCCACGGTTCGGGCATCGTGTGGATAAATGGCTCCGCCCAGGCTGACGGTGATGTTGTGTTCGTGTCCTACGTTTTCGTCCTTGAAGGAATGATTCATGATG
>Ga0315541_1002207_pt1 | contig 16574 bp, 17 predicted proteins | sample SalMarSW160190MG_FD_203095 | JGI IMG/M metagenome (GOLD analysis project Ga0315541, IMG submission 203095) | Salt marsh sediment microbial communities from the Plum Island Ecosystem LTER, Massachusetts, United States - Salt Marsh Sediment SW1601-190 ...
CCACAAAGTATTCCCCCTCATCCCATTTTCCGTTAGGATAGTCAAATTCACCATTGTCATTTCTGTCCCAATAGGGAATACCCGGAGTCCAGAAAGCGTCCGGCCCGTCGTAAGCTCCGTTGTTATTAAGGTCCATCGTGGCATCCCAGTAATCTCCGTAGTCGTAGACTCCGTTGTCGTTCATGTCGACAAAAAATTCTCCCAAGCTGACGTCTCCGTCTACGAAGGGCTCTGGGGTGCTGTCTTTTACAACAGCCACCTCCCAGATCCACTCGTCTCCGTCATTCAAAGGGAAATAGTCTTTCATCAGATAAACGGTGGGCTCGACGGGGCTGGTGGTCTTCCTGGTATTGCAGCCGCCGACTAAACAGAATAGGACCAGTATCGATACCCAAAGTATCTTTTCGAGGAATAATCTCTTCGTTTCTATCACCCGCTTCTGAGTATATCAATTATGATTTACAAGCATCAGGATCGCGGCTGTCCAAAAACCTACTTAACCTTCTTTGACAAAAACTAATCTGTCAACCACCCGCGCCAAAGGAGGCGGACGGTCAACCTGCAACTAGGGGTAACTTGCATCGCCGACTTTTGCACTTTGGAGTCGCCAAAACTCACGCGTATCTGGTCCCTCCGACTTCACCAGTCCAACATGGATAGCGTACCATTGATGACTGGTCCCGTTGTATTGTTTCATGTTGCCTTTCCACCCGGAGGCGAAGGTTTTGAATTTCAGACAATCTCGAAAAGTCCCGGCAGGAACGGTAACATCCTCGACTCCTTCAAAAATTGAAATCCAGGTATATATGCCAGAAATTTCGTCTTCAGTATAAGAGGTATCTACACTCACCTCTGAGTCACCCACTTTGATGTTTGCCTTGGCGATGGTAACGGGTGCATGATCCTTTAAATCGTCCTGTCGAGAGAAAAACCAACCATCAGAATGCGAGTGCCATCTTAACCCTAAGGTATCATTGGAGAACCCATCGTCGGTAAGACGAATCACAAAATCACCACCTGGTCCACGCGAATACCGACCGAAAATCACACTCCCGTCAGAAGACACAGAAGTCGTTCCACCTATTGCCGCATTGCATCCAGTAGTATAATGGTCCTGAATCCAATTCCATATGCCGTTGCCATCCAGGTCCACAAAATACTCCCCCTCGTCCCATTTTCCGTTAGGGGGATCGTATTCGCCGTTGCCGTTTCTGTCATCGTAGGGTATCCCCGGTGTCCAAGGATCTTTTGGTCCATCGTACTTCCCGTTTTCATTCAGATCCATAGTAACATCAAAGGAATCTATTCCCTCGTCATAGATTCCGTTGTTGTTCATGTCGAGAAAAGGTTCTCCCACGTTAATATCTCCGTCTACAAAAGGTTCTGCAATGGAGTCAACGACAACCTCCCAGATCCACTCGTCTCCCTCATTTAGAGGGAAATAGTCTTTGATTAGATAGACCGTAGGCTCGACGGGGCCGGTAGTCTTCTTGGTGGTGCAGCTGTTGGCCAAAAAGGACAGGATTAATATCGAGGCCCAAAGTATCTCTTTTCGAAATGACTTTCTCGTTTCTATCACCTGCTTCGGAGTAAATCAAATATGATCTACAATAATTGGGATCATGCCTGCTTAAAGACCTATTGGATTTTATTTGAAAAAAACAGATTTGTCAACCAACCCCGCCAAAGGCGGGGTATGGTTGACCTACAAGGAATTAGTTATCGTTACCCCAATTGATAACCAGAGCAAAATTCAGTGCTTACTTACCTCCCCCTTCGCTCTTTTTGTGCTTCTCCAGGAAAGGTGCGAAAAGGTCGATGGGCACCGGGAAGATGATGGTGGAGTTCTTCTCCACTGCCACCTCCGCGAGGGTGGAGAGGAACCTCAACTGAATTCCCACCGGTGTTTTGCCGATCACGGCGGCGGCGGCGGCCAGCTTCTCCGACGCCTGGTACTCTCCCTCCGCATGTATGACCTTGGATCTTCTTTCTCTTTCTGCCTCAGCTTGGCGGGCGATGGCTCTTTGCATATTCTCCGGCAGATCCACGTTCTTCACCTCGACCACCGAGACCTTAATTCCCCAGGGCTCGGTCTGATCGTCGATGATCCTTGCGAGTTGCTCGTTTATCTTCTCCCGCTTGCCTAAAAGCTCATCTAACTCCACCTGCCCCAACACGCTTCTCAAGGTGGTCTGGGAGATCATGGAGGTGGCATAGAGGAAGTCTTCCACCGCCACGATGGCTTTGTTGGCGTCCATCACCCTGAAGTATACCACCGCATTCACCTTGACCGAAACGTTATCCTTGGTAATCACGTCCTGGGCCGGCACGTCCATAGTCACCACCCTGAGGCTCACCCGGACCATCCTATCCACTATCGGAATCAAAAGTATCAAGCCCGGGCCCTTCGCCCCTCTCAGGCGACCTAATCGGAATATAACTCCCCTCTCATACTCCCTTAGGATCCTGATGGCATTAGCCAGGATGAACAATCCAATTATGATAAGGGTTAACATACCTGGTCCAAACATAAACACCTCCTTAATATGGTGAGTTTATGGTTCGATCCCGCCTATGGCGGGACTCACCATTTTATCGAACCATCACTTCTTCTTGGTTACTTTCAAGGTCATCTGTTCTACTTCCTTGACCACTACCTTTTCCCCTTTTTCTATGGGTTCATCGGCTACGGCCTTCCAGATTTCCCCTTGAACGAAAACATATCCCTCCGGCTTTAAAGGAGTTCTTGCCACACCTGTCTCTCCTACCATGCCTCGTTTGCCGGTAGCGATCTTTCCCTTCTGGGCTTTCAGGCCGAATCCCACTGCAAAAATGAAGAACGCCGCCATGGCAATGACCACAAAGATTATTATGGACAAGGACGCCCTCATGTAGGGTAAGGGCGATTCAAAGAGCATCAGAGAACCCAAAAACAGAGACACTATTCCTCCTATGGTTAAAGCCCCGTAACTGGTAACCTTCACCTCCAGGATGAAGAATATTATGGCCAAAACCATCAAAAGCAAACCCGCATAGTTTATGGGCAGGGTCTGGAAAGAGAAGAATGCCAGGATCAAACAGATGCCGCCTATGATTCCGGGGAAAATGGCTCCCGGATTGGAAAACTCAAAGAAAATGCCCAGCATCCCTATGCTGAAAAGGATATAGGCAATATTGGGATTGGAGATAACCCCCAATACCCGGTCTCGCCAGCTCATCTCTATCCTTTTTACCTCCACCTCTTTGGTTTCGAGCGTTCTCTCGCCGGATGGGAGTGATACTTTTCGGCCGTCACAGTTGTCCAGAAGGTCACGCAGGTCGTTTGCTACAAGATCGATCACCTTCAGTTTCAACGCCTCATATTCGGTCACCGAAACGCTTTTTCTGACGGCTTCCTCTGCCCACTCTGCGTTCTTATTCCTCCGGGTGGCGATGCTTTTTATGTAGGCCGCCGCATCATTTTCCACCTTTTCCATCATGGTGGAATCTATCTCTCCTCCCATGCTGACCGGATGAGCAGCACCTATGTTCGTGCCCGGAGCCATGGCGGCGATGTGTCCACTCAAGGTGATGAAAACTCCGGCTGAGGCAGCCCGGGAGCCGCTGGGGGAAACAAACACGATCACCGGCACCTTCGAGTTCAGGATGTCCTTGGTGACCAACCTCATGGATTCATCCAATCCTCCGGGGGTATTCAGCTCGATGACCAAGGCCTCTGAGCTGTCCTCTACAGATGATTCGATCGCCTGCAAGATGACCCGCGCAGAGACAGGTCCGATGGGCCCGTCAATTCGCACCAGTGAAACATGCCTTTGTTGAGCAAAAAGGAGGCTGACCCAGGAAAGGAAAAGAAGAGCAAGATAGATGAAAACTCTCTTTTTCATAAGACCCCGATCCTCCAAAATTGGAACGTTACTCACATTTTAGAATTACTATCCTAAGATAACTAAGCTAATCAATGAACGCAATAGAAATCAACCGTAAAACGGAGCAAAAAGGAGAAATCTTTTGCCGTGTGTCGGGTAGCTCTCCCGCCAGCGGGTCGACGCCCCTCACCACAAAAGGCGGAATTGCAACCCAACCTATTAGTCTTTCAACGCATTCCTCAGAGGATTCTGCCTCCTAAGATCGTGGACTCGACTCTTACATCTGGTATCTCCTCTGGATTTATCTTGAAGATGTCTTTAGATAACACCACCATATCCGCCAATTTCCCGACCTCTATTGATCCTTTCACTTTCTCCTCATAGGAGGCATAGGCTGCTCCCTGAGTATATGCAAAAACGGCTTCCGGCACGCTCAGACGTTCTTGGCGACACCAGGCTCTTCTTCTTTCTCCCTCTTTCTTGCGGGTAACCGCGGCATGGATTATCCTTAAGGCATCCATGGTCTCTATGGGAACGTCTGAGCCGAAAACCAGCCGGGTTTGATGATTAAGAAGACTCTTATAGGGATATTTAAAGCCTACTCTTTTCCCCCAATGCTTATCCACAATGTCGCGGTCGGAGGGAGCATGATAGGGCTGAACAGATGCAATCACCCCTAACTTGTTGAATCTTTCCAGATCATGAGGAGAGACCAGTTGGGCGTGTTCTATGCGATGGCGGAGTTTTTTCTTCCGGGCGGTATTTCGGCGTGGGTGGGAAACCCCTGCTTGCGAGTGCTCAAAAGCATTGAGTGACTGATGCACTGCTTTGTCACCTATGGAATGAATGGACACGCATATTCCTGCCTCACTTGCCTTTTTGACCCATTGTATCAATTCCTCCTGAGAGGTCACCTCTATACCGAAGTTGTCCGGTGAGTTCTCGTAGGGCTCAAACATCAAGGCCGTCTGTGAACCCAAAGCTCCATCACTATAAAGCTTCAGCCCACCGAACCTGATATTCTCGTCCCCAAAGCCGGACCGTAATCGCAAGTTTATGGCGGAATCCAAATACTCCCTGGAAATCCAAAAACAAACTCTCAAGAAGAGTTCCTCATCCCTCAAGAATTGCTGGAAAAAGAAAACCGCGTTCTGCTCCTCGAAATTGTGAATTCCGGTGACTCCGAAGCTATTGGCTTTCTTCATCGCTTCCTTGAGGAGCCTTTTGGATCTTTCGGGCGAGGGTGAGGGGGCTTTCTCCCAGATCAATTCACATGCATTCTCTTTGAGTATCCCGGTTGGCTCACCCGATTCCGGATCGCGATCTATTTTGCCGCCCGGGGGGTCCTCTTTGTGTTTGTCGATTCCCGTCAGCTTTAAGGCCATCGAATTCACCCACAAGAGATGATGTTCCTTGCTTCTGAGTGCCACCGGATTCTCCGGACGGATTCTATCCAAAGCTTCTTTGGTGAAACTCCCTCCCGTTCTTAGAATATTCTTGTCCCAACCTCTGCCCAGAAGCCACTCTTTGGGTCTTAACTTTTTGGTAGAAGTTTTAATCTCCGATAGAATCCGGTCAAAGGATGTTATTGAATCGAGATTGACCTGACCAAGACTTAGTGCGTAAGAGAGAAAATGAGTATGGCAGTCGATGAATCCGGGAACCACTGTTTTCCCTTGAAGGTTTATGACTTTGAAGTTTCTTTTTCCCAGATTTTCAACGTCGGCTGTTTTGCCCACCGCCATTATTTTGGAATCCCTCATTGCTACCGCCTCGGCTTTGGGCTGCCTGGGATTCATAGTGTAAATCTTCCCATCCAATAACATCAAGTCTTTCATGTCACCTATGCTCGATTGTCTATTAGAAGGCTCTCGTTACCTTCCGAGGTCACCATACCAATGGTGAGGTCACATCTTAAGACCATATGAAGATTGTAGTTGCTCAATTTATTGAGCTCCATCCTTCGACACGCTCAGGATGGTGAGCTTGCCCCGAACTACACGGTTCGGGGCTTGTCGAACCATGAATCGAGCAACGACACTATCAAACATGGACTCAGGAAGGATTGGCCCACTCACTGCTCCCTTAATCCGTTTCATCTGTTGGGAAGTGTTCTTTTGTCCCCCTCCCTTTGGGTCACGCCCAATTGATCTAATTTCTCCAGGATGGGAACCATATATTTACGGGTTGTGGAAAGATGGCCCCTGAGCTGGCTGACCGTAGCCGGGCCATTTTGTTTGATGAAATCCACGATCTTGTTTTTGAACTTTTCAAAATCATCTTTCCGAAATAGTATCCCATCCTTTAGTTCCACCAACTCATCCCCTTGAACCAGAAACGCCAACACGTCTTCATAATCGTGACCCTCCTCTATGATCTCCTCTTTGGTGGGCGGAGAAAGAGGATGGGCAGCAAATCTCTCCAGTATCTTGTTGGAAAGGCTCTTTTGCTCCGGGCTGAGCTTGGGCTGGTGCGAAGAAAGCCTGAGGTAAGCCCCCTGCTGAACGATTTTATCCGACTTTACCAGGTGGCTGATCGCTTCGGCCAAGAGATTCTCGTCCGCTTTGAGCCTCCCGGACAACTCCGCAGATTTCAACCCAATCCTGTAAGGAAACTTCTGGTGCGTTTTTTCCACTTCTTCGGTTATTTCACTTAACGCCTCTTGCCATCTTGATTTATCTATCACCAGATTTTCGGTTAGAAGTATTTCCCCGGATTGTTCCAGCTCGACCAGACTCGACTCGATTTGGCTTTGGCTGAAATTGCTTGAGCTTAAGATGTCTTTTCTTAACACCAGATCTTTTCTTTCCAAATCGGATAGTATCAAGTCAGGCAGATTCATGGTTAGCCTTTTTTCTAAATCAGCAAGCAATCTCTGATCTTTTCTCTTATGTCTTTTTGGGGAAACGTCCAGTACTATCCCGCCCCCTATGGTTATTTGAGGCGACGGTAATCTCAGGATGAAATGATCCCCGATTCGGGCCAGAAGATCGTTCTTACACCTAAACTGCACAAATGCTGAGCCGCCCGGTTCTGTTTTGTCTTTATCCAAGATGTTCGTTCTGGCTAAAAGTTCGGTTGTTCCCAGTATCAAGAGGAGCTGGGCATTGTGCTTAACGGTAAATCCTGCAGTAGAGACTATGTCAATCTTAGCGGTAAACATATCCGTCGTTTCATCCTGAGCCAGTTTGGTCACCACGCCGCCTCTTTGGATATCCACCTTCTCAATGCCCGCCAGATTCATCGCCACTCTGGTTCCCGGCATGACTTGTTCGAATTTCTTCTTGTGGGTTTGCAGATCTCTAATCCGAGCCGAAATCTTCTGAGGCAGAATCTGAATCTCTTCACCCAAGCGAAAGGAGCCATCAATCAGGGTACCGGTGACGACCGTCCCCCTGCCCGCCATGGTGAAGACCCGGTCGATGTACATTCTCGGTTTTCCTATGTCTTTCCGGGGCTGGATTTCGGAGATCATCCTGACTATTTCTTCATAAAGCTCATCAATTCCGATCTTGTTGGGCGAGGAAACCCTGAGTATGGGAGCGCCTTGCAGAATGGTTCCTTTCACTTTGTCTCTTATGTCCTCCTCCACTAAACTCAGCCAATCTTCCTTGACCAGATCCGTTTTGGTGATAACGACTATTCCTTTCTTTATCTTCAGGAAGTCCAGAACCTGTAGGTGCTCCTGGCTTTGAGGCATCCAGCCGTCGTCTGCGGCTACCACGAACAAGACCGCATCGATTCCCCCCACCCCGGCCACCATGTTCTTGACGAATCTCTCATGACCGGGAACGTCCACGATGCCCACCTCCCCCCCGTCGGGAAGGGAAAGCCAGGCGAATCCCAAATCGATGGTCATCCCCCTTCTTTTCTCCTCCGGAAGCCTGTCCGGATCGATGCCGGTTAAGGCTTCCACCAACTTGGACTTTCCGTGATCGATATGTCCGGCAGTTCCTAAGACAAACATATGATTTCCAGAAAAGTGCTCTTGGCGTAGCCAAACCTTTATGGCTTGGCACCGAGGCCTGAAGCCTCGGCTACGCGATTCATAAAAATTCAAATCACAGAGGTGTGAACGGTACGGTTCACACCAGAAAGAGTATAATGTAGAATGTGTGGAGAATCAACTTCTTTTGGGGAAAATATTCTTTATCGCTTGCATGATTGAATCATCCTGGCGGGGGAACACAGTTCTCAAATCCAGCACGAATTTCTCATCTTCTATACGCCCGATGATAGGCGGAGATTGTTCCCTGAAAAGCCTAGCTTGCTGGTCAGCAGAGAGGTCAACGGACGGAGCGGACTTGACGGATATCACAATTGTAGGTAGGGTTTCGCCGGGAAGCGATCCTCCTCCCACCGTGCTTTTGCTCTCAGCTATGGTGATTGAAATTTCTGATTTACCCAATTTCTCTTTGATGGTCTCCGCCCTCCTTTTCAAAACATCTAAAGGCGTGCTGATCATCTGCCAGGCGGGAATTTTCTTGGTGGCCTCACCCTTGAGATAGGAAAGCAGAACGCTTTCCAGTCCCGCTATGAACATCTTGTCCAACCTTAAGGCGCGGTGCATGGGATGTTTTCTTAACAGGTCTATGTATTCTTCCTTTCCTAAGATTATTCCGGCCTGAGGCGCACCCAGAAGTTTGTCCCCTGAGAAACAGACTAGGTCTGCTCCGGCGGAAATGGCTTCCAGGGCCGTGGGCTCGTGCGCCAGCTCAAAATCCTCTGTCCTGAGCATTACACCGCTCCCCAGGTCCTCTGCCACAAAGAGGCTGTGCTTTTTCCCCAAGTTCACAAGTTCGCCTATTGATGGTCTCTCCTCAAACCCGATCATTCTAAAATTGCTCTGATGGACTTTGAGCAGAAGGGCCGTATCCTGGGTTATGGCATCTTCATAATCAGAAAGCTTCGTTTTGTTGGTGGTTCCCACCTCTTTTAAGATTGCTCCGCTCAGAGCCAAAATCTCGGGTATACGAAAGCCACCGCCTATCTGCACCAACTCACCCCTTGAGACGACGACCTCTTTTCCCTTAGCCAAAGCAGTCAGAATCAGAAGAACCGCGCCGGCGTTGTTGTTTACTGCTAAGGCCGCTTCGGCTTGAGTCAATTGGCATAAAAGCTTCTGCAGGAAAATCCCCCTTTGGCTTCTTGTGCCCTCCCTGAGATCAAATTCGAGATTACTGTAGTTTTTGCTTATCTCTACTATATGCGATAATGCGTCTTCGCTCAGAGGTGCCCGTCCCAAATTGGTATGAAGGATCACACCGGTTGCATTGATCACCGGTCGCGTAAAATCGCTGGTTTTTTCGTCGACCGTTCGGCTGACCTTTTCGATTATTTCGTCCAAGGAAACATCTCGAGGATTCTCCTTGATCCGTTCTCTTATGAATGAAAGAGTCTCCCTTGCCGCTTCCGTTACCAGAGGATGAGAGTATTCTTCTATTTTGTCCTTCAGCTTTTCCGATTCCAGTATCTTTTCCACGCTGGGAAGCTGTCTCAGTTTCTCTTGGATCAGCTTTTCACTTGGATTCGGCATCTTTCATCCTCAGTTATTTCGCCGATGACCACCGGGTTGGGAACACCTTTCGAGATCAGAGCGTCCATCAGCTTCTGTTCCTTTTCCTTTGGCACCGCGATCAGAAGCCCGCCGGAGGTTTGTGCGTCGGAGAGAATCAGTTTTGCCTCCTCGGTGATCTCTTTATCCCAATCGACCTTATCGTCGATAAACTTGAGATTTGCCAATGTCCCGCCCGGAATGATTTTCTCCCGTGCCAACTCCCAGGCAAAATCTATCACGGGAACCTTTGATGAATAGATTTTTGCTCCTGTGGTTGAAGCATGAACCAACTCATACAAATGCCCCAGGAGTCCGTAACCTGTAACATCTGTGCAAGCATCGATGCCCACATCTAACATTGCCTCTGCGGCAAATCTATTCAAAAAAGTCATTGCCCTCACTGCTTCTTCTATCCACCTCTTCTCAACCTGTTCTTTCTTGATAGCCGTGGTTATAAGCCCAATTCCTAATGATTTGGTCAATACCAGAGAATCTCCAACTTTAGCATTGGCATTGCTTATTATCTTATCCGGATGAATTGTCCCGGTCACTGCCATTCCATATAGAGGCTCTTTGGTTTTAAGAGTGTGCCCGCCTATTATAACCACATCTGCCTCCTGGGCTTTGTCTGCGCCTCCTCTTAGGATTTCCTCGACGGCGGATAAAGGCACAGTCGCTTGAGGAAAACCAAGAAGATTAAGTGCAGATAAGGGCTTTCCTCCCATAGCGTAAATATCGCTTAAGGAATTAGCCGCCGCTATCGCTCCGAAATCATAAGGATCATCCACCACCGGCGGGAAGAAATCGACCGTCTGCACCAGAGCCAAATCGTCTCTTAGCTTGTAAACCCCAGCATCGTCTACCGAGTTGAACCCAACCAATACGTTTGGATTATTCATTTTGGGCAAATGACCCAGAACCTGGGTCAGGTCGTCCGGACCGCACTTTGACGCTCACCCAAAACTCGATGCCAGAGTAGTCAATCTGATTTTTCGTTCTGAATCCATCGTTTATTCAGTAAGGATATACCGTTCTGACTCAATCATCAAATCATGATATTTCTCTCTTGGACAGTCAAAGGTTACGGCTTGGAAGAGAACCTGCATTCTACAGGAGAGTATTAGTCTCTTGAGCATCCGTTTAACAAAATCGTCGTCAGGTCTAGGCCCTACAGACAATTTATTGGTATAATATTTCGTTCCATCGTCGATGGCCACCTCATAGTACATGGCCTCGAAATCCCCATGAGCCCATTCGTTTACAGACTTATATATGGCGCCGTAAACAAATTCACTCCACAGCTTCTCATGGTCGGTTGGAAATATTCTCTTCTCTTTATGCTTATTATCCAAGAGCTCAGCCATTGACTTTCTATCCGGAAGCTTGCCCTTGTTCTGCCTCCATCTCTCCTCCTCATCGGGGAACTCTTTGAAATAAATTGCTCGTAGAAGAAACTCGACCGCCCTCTTGTGAACGGCTTCTGCATCGCCCATGTACCCCTTTGATAGCAGCACCAGACTATTGTTTAAGGCCATTAGGGCGTGAAGAGCATGAATCACTATTGAAAACCCGGGATACTCGTCATTCCTAAAACCAGCTGATCCCATCAGCTCTTCGATCAATTCCAGAAGCCGTCTGAGCAATTTTGAGCCGCTTTCATACTTTAGACCAAAGTCTTTAGACACGTATTGTTCTTCTTCTTGGAAGAAACTGTCCATGTGATTTTTACTCTTTGATTATTCTCTTGCCAGCCAAGTCATTGGCGTCGAGCATAGCCGCAAGGCTTCTCGACAGATTTTTAAGATTCCTGCAACGTTGCTTCTGTGATTTATGCATCAGCTACCACCTCAAAAGTGGTCAGTATTGGCTTTTCAACCTTGGTTTGCGGAAATTCCTCCAGGTAAAGCTCTGTAGCTTCCTTGAGATTGGCAATCGCTTCCTCAATGGTATGACCTTGACTTACTGTTCCCACCTCGGGACACTCCGCCACGTACATATCTTCTTCTTTATGGAGAACGGCGGTAAACGTCAAAGTAGTCATCTTTCACTACTTTTCGAGCAAAAAGTTACTGTCAACCAACTTCGCGGGCGGGATTGAGTCACAGAGTCCCTTGTAACTTGCTTTGTTTATATGTCGATTGTCCTTCCCACTCCATTTTCTATGAAATCCTCTCCATATTCTTCTTTAAACAATTCTCGCGTTCTATCTCCGGAGCAATGACAAGGCGCCGCTTTTTTCACGCCCAGTTCCCTGAAGCTTTTTATTATGTCTTTCAATTTCGAGTCGCTGGTTCCCGATAGATGAAAACCGCCAACAACCAGATAAATCTCCTCGCCGGTAATCTTTTTAGCTTCTCTTAACATTTCCACAATGCCGGGATGGGCACATCCGGTTATCACCGCCAACCCTTTTTCCGTTTTGACGATCAAGGCCTGCTCCTTTATCGACGTGCCCAATTCGCCGGTCGTGCTCACGCTTTCTGATATCTTTGCCGGATCGCTCACTTCGATCGCATTTGCCTTGTATGATTTCACGCTATTCTTGAACTCATCGGGAAATGATCTCAGCAGGTAGACGTCAAGATTCGAGTTGATCTCCAACATCCCGTCAAGTCCGCCGGTATGATCTCCGTGAATATGAGATAGCACTATGGCATTAATGTTTTTCGGATCTATGCCCAACTTACGCATGTTATTAAGCAAGGTGGGGCTGTCTGCGCCGGTATCGAAAAGAATGTTTTTCTCCTACCTTGACCAAACAGGAGAATCCCCATCCCGTTTTCAATTGGGGATCATGTTCGTAATTGTCATAGATCGTAATTAAATTGACTTTTGCTTGGCTTGATTCCATTTTGATCTCCTCAGTCTCTTTTGTTGCTCTGCAATTGAATAACCAGATCAACGGTAATATGACTGCGCAAACTGTTAACCTAAGATATCTCTTCATCTAATTTTCAGATTAGAAACTCAATGGTCTAAGAGCACCTCACATAGAAAATCAAGCGGAAGGGGTGGGAATCGAACCCACCTCCCCCCGGGCCTACCGAGGGGACCACGGATTTGAAGTCCGCAAGGACCACCAGATCCTATCCACTTCCGTTACTCAAAATATAACATAAATCTCCTCTTGAGGCAAATTTCCTTGTGAAGAAATTGGGACGAAGCAGTCTCTAAGTTGGCTGACTCATCCAGCTAACAAACCGCCCAATGAATTGCGCAACTACAAGAGAATCATCCCGGTTTGCTTTTCCAGCGGTCGTGCATCCACAACCACTGAGACGGATATTCTCTGATTATGGATTCTAGGACCTTCGTGTATCTCTGCGTTGTTTCAATTATGTCCTTCTCCTTATCTCCGGAAAGGGCAAGTTTTACAGGCTCTTTCACCATGATTTTGTATCTGTCATCTCCCTCTCTTACTATCGCCATGGGAACGATGGGCGACTCGGTCTTATATGCCAGGAGCGCAGGTCCCACCGGAGTGCGTGCTGGTCTTCCAAAGAAATTCACGAAAACCCCTCTGACCCTGCTCGAATCCTGATCAGCCAACACGCCTAGCGCTCTGCCCGACCGCAGGGCTTTGATTATTTGCTTGACCGAAGCAGATGAGGGAATATTCTCCAAACCGACACTCTCCCTGCTGCTGACCAAAAGGGCATCCAATCTTGGATCATAAAGTTCCCGACCGATTACCGAGAACCTGTAACCTTTAAGCGAAAAATAAGCGGCAAAAAGCTCAAAGTTTCCAATGTGTCCGGTCACTGCGACGACTCCTTTGCCCATTTTGTAGATATTGTCAAGATATTCTAACCCCTCGATCTCGGTAATCTTTTCTATCTCTTCTGATGTCATATCTTTGAGGCGGACCGCATCCGCCAAGTTCTTTCCCACATTCTCAAAGACGTTCAAGGCCAACTTCTTAAGCTCTCTTTCGTCTTTTTCCTTTCCGAAAGCTATTCTTAGATTATTGCGGGTTCTTTTTCTTGCATCCGCTATTATGAAGTAGGCCAACTTCCCGAGAAACCTGCCCAGGGAAATCGAGGACTTACGTGGTAGGAGATTTAGAGCGAAGATAATGGAGGTGATGAGCTTATAGAGAAACCAATTCTTGAGCCTTTTCCTTTCAGATCTGAGTGAGGATTGTGACATCTCGCAAGTATCTTCTCATTAGTCCGTCACCGAAAGCTTTGGTCTCAGACCACTCCCGCCTTCAAAATATCGTGCAGGTGGACTATGCCGACTGGTTCTTTTTTTCCATTGGTGATGATCAGGGAGGTAATGCTGTGGGTTTCCATCATGTTCAAAGCTTTTGCTGCCAGTTCTTCACCATCTATGGTCTTGGGATTTCTGTTCATCGCCTGTTTGGCCTTCAGGGTGAATATCTCGTCTGTTCTCTCCACCAATCTTCTTAAGTCTCCATCAGTGAAGATTCCCACCAATTCACCTTTTCCGTTAACCACCGTCGTGGTTCCCAGCCTTTTGGAGGTCATCTCCAGGATGACGTCCTTAACGTTGGTCTCTTCCGAGACGACGGGTATCTCATCTCCGGTATGCATGATATCCGACACCTTCAGGAGGAGCTTTCTTCCCAATTGTCCCCCGGGATGAAGGAGGGCAAAGTCCTCCGAGGAGAAATGTCTTTCATCCAGAAGCGTTACTGCCAGAGCATCGCCCATCACTAATGTGGCGGTGGTGCTGGATGTAGGAACGAGGTTACGGGGGCAGGCTTCCTCGTCCACCGAGACGTCAATTACCACGTCGCTTTTTTCCGCCACCGGCGAGTTGGGGTTGCCGGTTAGGGCGATGATGGGCACCGCCAACCTTTTAAAAAGGGGAATCAAGTGATAAAGCTCGTCGGTGTCCCCGCTTTTGGTGATGGCAATCACCACGTCGTTTTTTCTTACCATCCCCAAGTCGCCATGTGTGGCTTCGACCGGATGAAGAAAAAATGCGGCCGTTCCTGTGGAGGTTAAAGTGGCAGCGATCTTCTTGCCGATTATCCCGGATTTGCCCATTCCGGTGACGATCACCCGGCCTTTACATTTCAGGATCAACTCCACCGCCCTTACGAATTGATCGTCGATCTTTCTCTCCAAGTCCAAAACAGCCTTGGCTTCCTTTCGGATCACCTCTTTGGCTTTCTCTTTTATCATGACACCAACTCCAACGGATTGATCTTCTTGCTTTCCAATATCATATCGATCACTTCCCTCACTGCCCCCTCTCCGCCTTTTGTTTTGGTCACGAATTTGGCAAATTTCCGGACAACCGGGTTGGCATCTTTCACGCAGATGGGAAGTGCTACCTTTCTCAAGACAGAAACGTCCAAAATATCGTCACCCATATAGGCGATCTGTTCATCACTCAAACTCAGATTCCTCTTGAGCTTTTGATATGCTTTGATCTTGTTCGTCACCCCTAAATATACATGTTTGATTTTAAGATCCAAAGCTCTAAATTTCGTTGCTTTTGATTTTCTGCCAGAGATCAGTGCGATTTCCAATCCCACCCGCAAGGCCAGGTAGATTCCCATGCCATCTGATACATTGAATCTTTTGGCCTCCTCTCCATGGTCATTCAAATAGAAGCAGTTATCAGTCAGGACGCCGTCAACGTCCAAGATAAGCAATTTGATCTTAGCGGCAATCTTTTTTATCTGATCTGTCCTCTTGTCCATTTCAATTGAATCTTAATTAGGGGAAAACAAGAAATCAACACGCTCCGCATTTCGCATATAGCAACTCATTCTTATTCGGAGTAGCAGAGCTTGCTCTGCGTTTACGGAAGGCGCGAGGCAAGTCTCGCTACTTCTTCTCTTCTTTCACCAATCTGTCGATCTCTATCACCTGAGTTAACAACTCCTCTAGTTTCTCCAAAGGCAGCATGCTATCCTTGTCGCACAAGGCATTTTTAACGTCGGGGTGGGTTTCGATGAATAGGGCATCGCAGCCGCAAGCCACGGCTGCGCGCGCCATAGGCAAAATAAACTGAGGCTGTCCGCCTGAGACCCCGCCGCCCGATCCCGGCAATTGCAGGCTGTGGGTGGCGTCAAAAACCACCGGATAACCCAGATTTCTCATGATCACCAGAGATCTCATATCCACCACCAGATTATGATAGCCAAAGAAGGCACCCCGCTCGGTAAGAAGAATGTCGTTATTTCCCGCAGACTCTATCTTCTGCGCAATTGAACCCATATCTTCAGGCGCCATGAACTGCCCCTTTTTGATGTTAACCGCTTTGCCGGTTTTCGCCGCGGCCAGGACTAAATCAGTTTGCCGGCATAGGAAGGCTGGGATTTGAAGAACGTCCGCCACTTCCGAGACCGGCTCGGCTTCGTCAGGATTATGAATGTCCGTCAGTATTGGGACATCAAACTCTTTTTTGACCTTCTTCAAAATCCCTAAACCCTTGCTCAATCCAGGTCCGGAATAGGACTTAGCGTTCAGTCGATTCGCTTTTGAATAAGAGCTTTTGAAAACGAAGGGAATCTTAAGCTTGCTGGTCATCTCTTTGATCTTTTCGCAAGTTTGGAGCACGATCTTCTCCGATTCGATCACGCAAGGGCCGGAAATCAAAGCCAGAGGATTCCCTCTTCCAATTTCAATACTATTAATTTTCACGGTTCGCTTTCTCTGTCACTTTTTAATCCCCCTTGATAAAAGAAGGATTCAGGGGGATTATAATCTGGTGTGGGACGGGGGTTACACCTCATCATTGTCGCGGACAGGGGTACAACCCCTGTCCGAACCGAGGCACGAAAACATTCCTACGCATACCCACTAAAAGCCTAACAGTTTTTTTGCCATTTGACGGGGATTGCCCTCATCGGGTGCACCACATTCCCTAAGGGCATTCTTAGCTGGCACTTCCTGAAAAGCGTGATAGGAACCCTGAGGTGTTTTGAAGAAAAGGTATTCAACGCCCTCTTTGCTTTTCAGAGTGCCAATCTTTAAGCCATATCCTTTCTTCTTTTTTTGAACCTTTCTCATTTTACCTCCTTTTTATCATCTTAATATGGATTGCCATTGGATTCCTCAGCCTCCTTGCGGATAAAGGTGTAATTACTGTCTGATTATAAAGTATCCGCTTAATCTATTACATACGTTCACCAATCCGTTTCATCTGTTGGCAATCTTTCCCGAATACTC
>Ga0315541_1002218_pt1 | contig 16539 bp, 22 predicted proteins | sample SalMarSW160190MG_FD_203095 | JGI IMG/M metagenome (GOLD analysis project Ga0315541, IMG submission 203095) | Salt marsh sediment microbial communities from the Plum Island Ecosystem LTER, Massachusetts, United States - Salt Marsh Sediment SW1601-190 ...
TGAAAAGAAACATTACTATCTCGGATACATTCATATTTTCACCTCATGTTTTAATCAGATCAAAGGACATCCATGTGTAATATGAATTCGCGCTGATTGTTTCCGTGCCTCCGGTATCATGCCATAGGTATAGTTCTACGTAATCTCCCGCTGTCAAATGGGTGACTGTGGCGCACGGATACCCCACGAAACCAACCGTTCCCGCATGTGTTATAAAGCTGTATGCAATTGAAGTAGAACCATTTAAGGTAATCCTGACGTGCAACTGCGCGTTATCTGCAATATCAGCGCTGAGAGCCGCTTGAGAGGTGATCAGGTAGTATCCTGTAACAGGAACATCGAATCTGTGATTCGTTGTTATGTCAAAATCATTGCCGGTGTCGTAGTCCTCTGCGTTCAATAACGCTTTCGTAAACGTTGCTGTTGCGATTGTTTGTACACCAGATAGATAGGCACGTGCGTGTACACCAGTCCCCGGCAAATTTCCTACCTGCACCATCTTCTTTGCGTTGCTTGCCGCTGAGTCCTCCAGCAGCAGCATATCGGCTGCGACCGGTGTCGTCTTCTCAGTGATCGCGCTGATTTCGGCGGATACGTTGTCGTGCAGAAGGGTGGTTGCATCTTCGGAATTCAGTAGCAACACATTGTCAATAGAGTGACCATCTGCATCCCTGTCTTTCGTCCACTTCTCATCCTCGGCAAACAGGTACGCAACCTCATCCGCTGCACAGACAAGATCGACATAGGAGCCGATCGGGAATTCATACGCCTCATCGCCGACGCTGACGTTCTTCGCTAAGGCGTAGTCCGTGGCACCACCGCCCATCGTCAGGGTATTCGCCGCCTTGCTCGTATAGATCACTAAACAGTACTTAGAATCCACCGCGTCCGTCTCGTGGATGAAGGCCACATGCCCCTTAGGTGTCGGGCTAGGAAACAATGTGCCGTCCGCGAGCACGATCGTCGTATCTGTTCCCCTGGTAAAGCTCGATGCAAGTGTACTACGCGCATAATTAACGCTAGGGGCTGCTATCACAGTCATCTTTCACCTCCTCTTCGGGGCGCGAGACCTCGCCGAATCCCGCGCCCCTCGCCTGACTACGTAGCCGTTACCAAAGTGTCAACCGTGAACTCAATCGCGTTACCGACGTTCAGCGAAATCGCGTCGAACATCGCCCGCAGGAACATCGTCCCCCCGGATACAGGCGGACCTCCAGCGCCGTCTGCATTGAACGTCGCAACTTCTCGGATGATCGCTCCCGCCACGGTTTTCGTGATCGTCCCCACTACGCGATATGTGTAGTTGGCGACCTTTGAATCTGCGCCCGTTGCGTCTGTGCGATCCTCATTGCACCCCGTCTTATCATCCAAGTCAGTGTCCGCCGCCGTTACCGCCGCCGAGCCAACGCCCCACTGCAGCCATGCTGGGGCCACTGCAGCAAGCGCTAGAAGCGCATCCACCGTCAACTCTCTACCGGTATTCACAACAAGAACATCATCTGCCGCCATCTCTCCTCCCCTTATAATTCTTATCTAATCGTTTCAGCGCCGCCCTTGTGCGGTCGCCCTCTGCCTTCGTCCGTTTGCCGACGATCACGCCAAGATCCTCGATCACGTTACCATCCTTGTCGAGTACCCGCGCCCTGATCGTCGTCTTGCCATGCATCTTTCCAGTCACTGTTGCGCCACCTGCTACCTCTTCTTTAGGTTTCTTAGACATGCTATGCCTCCTCTAACTGGAATGTCGCCCCGCGCCATAGCCATCGGTCCATTGCTAATAGCCGCACGCGAGAGATCGGCCTAAACTTCACTGTGTACGAATCAATCGAATTATCCGCACGCTCTACTAGCAGACTAAGCATGGTCCCTTTATTATACTCGATCATTAGAGCATCAAGCGTCGCCTGGGTCATTGTAGAATAAACCAAGGAAAAGAGCTTCTTAATAGCGATCGTGTCAATGGCCAGGGATCCATTCGCCGTGCGATCCTCCCGATTAATCTCAATTTCTGTCTCACCAAAACTGCTCCACCCTGTCTCGAACAGCGTTTCAGATCCCTCCGCGCCCAACCACAGTCTGCCTTCCACATTAACCCCCCCGTCGAGCCCGTTCAGCTTCGAGCGGGTTATACAACGCCTGAGCTACCCGCGTACCGTCTGGCAACTGAACGACTATCGGTCTCCCCTTATCCTTCGACATCACTTCCACCATGGCTTCGTAAGTGCCTGCTTGCACTGCGCTACCTATCGCCTCATAATCAATGCCGATAGGTTCACCACCATGCGCGATCACTACACGCGGAGCACCTTCTGGTCCCGGCACCACTCCGCCGCCTGCATAGCTTGGCACCCTCCAGGTCCCCGCCCCGTAATGCTGGCCGAAGATGTTCTCCGTGATCCACTTATTAAGGGCCGCTACACCCTTAGCAACCACATCCGAAGTACCGATCGCAATGGGAACCAGGGCCGCTACCAGTCCGAGATTCAATCCGCCCAGCGCGGCATTGGTCGCTTGTGTAGCTAACTCAGCCTCCGTTGCCATGCCCCAAAAACTGTTAATAACAGCTTCAATCGCCGTCTCGATTCCAGACTTTACAATCCCGTCTACCATGTCCAGGAATCCTTGCTCGACGATCTCGGTAATCTTGGGCCGCTGCTCCTCGTAAGCTTCTAATTCATCTTGTAATGCCTGTTCCCTGTCAGTCTCGTTATCCTCGATGTTCCGGGTGTACTGAGTGTCGAGATCTTCGAGTCGTCGCGTATGGTCGAGCAGTGCAGCTTCACGCTTCTCTTCCCTTTCAGCCTCTAGAGCAAGCTTCTTCTCATTTGTATTGGCCGCACCATCCTCCACTCGCTGCCAGTACCAAATCTCAATATCCTCTAGCCTGCGACTGTAGGCGGTCTGCGCATCTTCTCTTCTCTCTTGGTCGCTCTTGTTGATATCGTCGATTCGATCGAGCGCATCTTGAGTAATGTCCTCCATCTTCTGCCAATGATCTTTTTCCGCCGCCTCAGCGCCTCGGTAGAATGTGATGAGATCCCAGGTGATGTCCACAAGCGCATCCGTTATGATATCCTTATAGACTGTGGTCCCCTCTTTCGTTTTGGGAATGACAACATCGGTCAACACGAGGCCCAACGCTTCATAATCAGCAATCAGAACCGCGAGGGCAGCACTTACTTCTTTATCCTGTTCGGTCACAGCCTCCGCAGCGGAGATTAGCTTCTTGTATGCCGCCCGGATCCTGCCCACAACAACAATGTAGTCTAGACTCCCTTCTGCTGTGTTGCCCAGTTCCCCAGTAAGCTTCGCAAACTCCTCTTGTGCTTTCTCTAGTTCGATGGTTGTGAGGGCTGCTATTTCTTCAATCAACGGCAGGATTACATCTCTCGCCCTCTCTACCCCACGAGCAACCGCTTCCGCACCTTCTTCGACTGTCGTCACTATAGTTCCCACAGCGTCTGTGGTGACCCCTGTAAGCTCGGCCCAAGCAGCGATAGCGGTCTCGATCATGTCGGCGAACAGGTCACGAGTATAATCGTCCATCACTCCATACTGGTCAAGGATTGCGTTTACATCTTCCTGGAACTTCCGCGCCGCCTCACCATATTCCAATTCTCCTGAGATCAATGCTGCTTTCGCTGCCTCTTGAGCCACCCGGAGATCTTCGATCATGGCATCCATCGAGACACCCACCACGTTCACATTCTCTATGATTGCATTGCCTGCCCGATTAGTGTCTTCGACAAACATATCTACAATCGCCTGCGTGACGTGGATTGCCTCTTCCCCACCTCTGACAAGATCGCCCGTCTTATCAGAAATCATATCGTAAAGCTCGACGAAGTGATCACCCAACAGTTTCACCGCTACCGCAGTGGCAAGCATAAGGCCGATAGGTGAAGAGGCGATTGCCGCCCACAAAGCATGAAGCGCCGGGACCAGTTTCGCGATTGTGCCTACTGCATATAGCGCTGGACCAGCGACAGCGAAGATCATCAGATACTTAACGATTCTCTCTCTCTGTTCATCGCCTAGCTCTCCCCAAGCGTCGACTAATTTCTTGACTTCTTCCATCAGCTTGAGTACATGAGGGATTAGGATCGCGCCGATATCCTCGCCGATTGCCTTCATCTCCGATTTCATGCCCCGCATCTGGTTAGTGAACGATTCGGATGTTCGAGCAGCATCACCTTGTGCATCGGAGGTGCCAGCGATGATGAGGTTCAACCGAGCCTGCGCTTTCTCCGCCTCAGTTGCGGCCTTAACCCCATCCTTAATGCCCATGTTCATGAGTTCGATGTTTAACCCTGCTTGGTTAATGATAACACCGAATCGCCTGACTGTCTCATGGTTACCCACAATGGCCGACTGGAGTGCTCGCATCGTCTCCGGCTCACTCGCATTGTTGAACGAAGCGAGATCGATGGTTAATTCAACGAGAGCCATCGACAGTTCTGCAGCTTCACCCCGAGCAAAGCCAAGAGGAACGAACGTGTCTTGAAAAACAGACGCATACTCTTTGAGGTCTGTCGCGTTACGGTTTACTGCATCCGCAAAGTCATTAACCCAAACGGTGGTTTGCGCAGCGAATTCCTTAAACACGGCATCAAACTTCGACTGGATCTCCTCAGCGTCTGCGGCGAACTTTATAGCGGCAATCCCAAAGCCGACAAGAGGCAGCGTAATCGCAAGGGCCATGGCTTTCCCAGCGCTTTGGATCTTGACCCCAGCCGCGCCGACCTTGGTGGCAAAGCCCTTGACCTTATTGCCCGCCGCGTCCATATTCCGGTTGAACTTGCTAATATCACCCAGAAGGGCAACGGACATCGATCCAACCTGACCAAGTGCCATGTCTCACCTCCTCATCGACTCATGTTCTGGCCATACCGCGCACGAAAGGCCGCTTTGTCCGGGCTAGTACCCCCTGGAGCCACGCGCTCTTCTCCACTAACTCCGTGCTCTCGTGCCCATGCTGCCCATCCCGTCTGCCACCACCAAACTAACTGGGCTACGTTCATTCCCCAAAGGATCACGCGCGGCGGCCATCTATAAAGATATGCGGTCTCCGAAATGATGCGACCGAGCTTAACTGTTACCCGGTCGCCGTCACTCCCCCCCTCTCATCCTCCTCGATGTCTTCCACCGGAGAGAGAACGAACTTGTTGAAAGCACGGATCTTCTCGAAACTCAAATGTTTCAGTAGGAACTCAACGGTAAGCTTCGGATTGCTCACACAACACACATCCGACACCATCTGTACCACCCGCTTGAGTTCTCCCTCCGCGTCCTCCTCCGCCGCTGCGAGAACTTGCTCCCGTGTACGGTCTGAGAACTTTGCTAATGCTAGCGTCACTGCTACGGGGATTACCGATACGTCGGCAACTTCCCCCCCCACTCGTACCATACGTGGTTCTGGAACTAGCGTATCGAAATCGTAAATCCCATCAGATCCTACTTTCGGTCCTCTCATCGCGCCCCCTTATACTAGGTCGTGTCTTGTGAATCAGTAATGTTAAAGAGCTGATCACCACTCGCTCGTGCCGCATCCAACCTGCCGATAAACCTAATCGGGCATGGCATTGGATTCCGGTCGTCGTCCGGGGGAAATGCTAGGTTGATACCGTCCGCGATATACGCCTTATGGACGAGCATCACCCATTCCTTGTCGTCGATGTCGTAGTTAGTGAGCCGAAGAATTCTTGCCGTCTTTGATGTCTTCCCACCGGATGTGTAAGTCCGCGACGTGAGCGGGGTGTAGTCATAGTCTGCGTAGACTGTAACTGCACCCTGGATGCAACCACGCACTATATTGATCGTGTCACCCTCAACCTCATTGACCAGCGTATCTGAGACCGTGATCTTCGTAGCTTCAGCAGCCGTGACCGTCTTCGCACCGTTGTTGGCTGCCTCGGTGAACCCCGTTACATAAATGTGATCACCAACTGCCGGAAGCTGATCATACGCTCCTGCGCTAAGAACGTATTCACTAGTGTTCTCCACAGCAATAACTGCTGAAGCCCCCTCAAGTACAGTCGGGTACGCTCGCGCAATCGCCGTGAAGCCATTCGCCTTTGTGACCACAACATAGTCGCAGTCTCGGATATAGGTAATCGTTGGTGTAGCTGCATCAGCAACAACGATCGAATCTACCTCAGCTCCGCTCCCCATCTTGTGTAGGAACTCCGCGAGGTCGTAGTCGTTCAGGGTAACAGCTTCATCGGTGATGCTCACCGGCACAGCCGCAACGGTATCGCCCGTACCGATTCCCGCGAACGCAATCGCTAGATTGGCTATATTGATTTCGAACCACTCACCGGCGATCTCCACAATGTGCTCGGTGATCCCCTCGTCGAGGATCCCAGCGTTGTCACTCTTAACTATCACATCTGCCCAACTCTCCTTAAACGTCGCACCTCGCAACGCCCCAACATCGCTATACCCTCCACCATACGGACCGATCTCCAACTTGACCGAGCCAATCCGGATAGTCTCCGCATCCTGTACCGCTGTCTGCTGTTTGTAGCTTCCGAGTGGCATATTATTCTTCCTCCCAGAAATTCAGCCGGTAGTCCGCCGGCCTAGTGTATCGCCCCGTCACCGGGTCCGTTATGTCAATCTCATTCACGAAGGTAATCCCCTCGAACCTGATCCCATCGACTATCCCCTTGTACCGCTGGATAGCATACCTGATAGTCATCGCCGTCTCTTCGCACCGCGTGTAATCCGTGTCCCATACCGTCACCTGTGCAACAGCGTTGTTGAAGTCAATCACTCCATCCTGATTGTTGCCAACCTCTCCAAGTTGAACTGCGGGAAACGTCGGGCCTTGCGGTATCTTCGCAGAGATGCGCGTCCCCACCGCCGCGAATACATCCGCGTCCGCTATGAGGACTGACCTTAGCGCTCCCTGCCATGAACTCATCGCGACTCCTTCCTTATCATCATCGCTACCGCTCGCTTCACTTCTGCGTTCACTTCGCCACGATTCGACTCAAGGGCGGGCCGGAGGTGAGGCTTATGCAGAAACTCTTGTGGGGGCGCGTACACCACATCGGTTCCAACAAGCACCGTCGCACTCCGACTCCGCCTCAACTCATCTGCGACAAGCTTAATTCCACCAGGAGCTGCTGGTGTGCTGCGTGGAACCTTCCCATCTCCTTTGGGTTGCGGTAACGTGATGTTGCGCTTCTTCGTGCCGACGTGATACGACCGCATGAGGTTCCCTGTCTTGATCGGACAATCCCTCTTCGTGCCATTGACGACTGGCCCCGCCCCGGCGACAAGTGCCGCAGCAAACATGTTTGCCATGTCGAGCTTGATCTTCTCAAACTTGGCAAGCAACGCCTTTTCGCCAGTAAGCTTCATCGAGATCATTTATGCGTCCGCGTTGCCGGATTCAACAACCCAGCTAATCGTGTTTGTCACCTGCGCAGAGCAATCAACCCAAATATCATGGACGTTGTCCACATACAGAACAATGCTTTTGCCCGGAGATAGTTCGACGTGGTGAGCCTCTGCTTTCACTTTCGATTCTCCCACGTAGATGTACCCACTAGCATCCGACGGCTTTGCGATTAACGTCACACAATGTCCTTGTGGAACGCGGTAGTCATCTAGTTGCTCAGCTGTCCCAGCCACCGCAACCATCAGCGAGCCTGTCATGAATGTCTGCTTGTTATCTGGCATTATGTCACCTCATTTGCTATCAGTCTTGTTCCCTTCGCATGGCTGCTTCCTTCCGCAAGAAGAATATCATACGTCCCCGCGTTCGGTCCGGTGACTACCGCCCTCATTACCTCTGTGATCGCCGGATACGGCCCCTTAAGCGCGATCTTGAAGTTCGCTATCACATAGGTCTGGTCGGGCTGTTTTACCTCTTGCCCGCCAGCTGAGGCGATCGCGCACGGGATGTCAGTAAGGCCCGCGACTGGTTGCCAGTCCGGGACGAGCATCCCGTGCTCATCCGCCACGCCTTCGTCCTGTTGGACAGTGCATAGCGATGCGAAGTAATCTCCCATCGTCTCCATGAAGCGAGAGTCCATAATCGGCCTAGTCATTCAGCGCCTCATTAACCGTCTGCTCAATCCACGAGAAGGATCCTAGCCCTAACTCGGCAATCTGGAATCCTGCATCCGTGGTAGCTTCGACAGCTTGCTTACGCAAGATACCAGCCCGCATACGCATCTCGCGCGCCACGGATGCACCATCGACGGAGATGTCCATGTGCGTCGTGACCTTCAGAATCATCAACTGATTCGAGGCCCACGATTCGAGCGCTAATGCCGCGGCATGGAAGATCGTGTTTCCCTCGCAATCTTCACCCATCGTCAGGAAGGCGTCTATCTTCTCATCAGTATAAAACTCGTACGCTTCATCATCATCCTGAATCAGAAGACGCACCTTACCGCAATCGGTAGTCGGATCAAATGTAAAGCTCATTGATCACCTCTTCCCACCGCGCCGCGCCAGCGCGGTAGGATCACTTATCTAGCCTGTTCCGGTCTGAGCGTATGCGCATCGTGGATCAAGATAGCATCCACCAATGACCACTCGGACGCGGTAGAGTATGTTGTCACTCTCGAAGTCCCCATCGAATGGGGAAATCGGCCCGCCGCCGGGAGCAACTTTGTTCGATGCCTTCATAACGATCTCCGGCCCCTCATGGCCCTTCAGCCTGTCAAGGCCAATCGCATAGTTAAACGCCGTGTCCGCGAACAGATACCACGTGGTCGCGACGTTGCCGCTCACATCGATCTGAGGCAGCCACGGGTCAACATGAATCTGGATACCCTTACGCGGAATCGGACTCGTAGTACCGTAAGGCACAATGGTCGTACCCTCATCGGCTTCGATCGGCCCAGCCACATATTGAAGCTGAGTCGAAGTCGTGATCTGCCACGCGGTATCCTCAAGATCAATCGGAACCACTAGATGCAGTCCGCGAATCGTCAGAGGTCGTCCGTTGACATCCTCTTGCAATGCCATCAGTGCAAGCGTCGTCTGCAGGTTCGCATGTGTCAGCGGCAATGTGCCGAGGTTCGTGATCGCTATCCCGTTTACGTCTGTGATCGTATCGCCGAACAAGTCTGTATTCGGAGTAGCCGCAGCCGCATACAACCCGGTAACTTCCGCATGTTCCGTGTTGATGGCCATCTTAACGTAGTCTTCAACAACATCGTCAAAGGCACCCATGCCATCATTGACAAGGGCTTCCCATGAGATATCGAACTGTTCGCCTAACTTTCTCACCTGTCGCGTGTAGCGCGTATCAGACGACGGAGTGACGAGATACTCACCCTTCTCCGTAACTTCACGTAGCACGCCGCGCCCTCCATTCCTCCGGTGCCGCGTGTGCCGATTGAAGTTCCCGACCGTCCCCTGCTTCGTATATGCCGCAAAGTCTGGCTTGACGATGCCGTACTGAGCCATCAATTCACGCTCGATGATCGTACCAAACAGATACGGGAAGTCGGTCGTCGTGATTGCTTCCCATAGCCTGTACTCATGCCGATGCGGTCGAAGATGATCTGCGTTTTCGATCATCGCAAGACCACGCTCGATCTGCGATTCAGTAAACCGCTTCCCGATCGGCTCCCATCCATCCCACTCCAATCCTGCCTCCTGAAACGTTTGCTTCAGGTCTGCCATTTTTGTAGCCATAGTTCACCCTTCCTTGGGGAGAGAATCATTTCTTCTCTCCCCTCTTCCTTGTCTTCGCTGCGGTCTTCGCGCGTTGCGACCGTTCTTCTTTTGCATCGGCCTGTTCCTTCAACTTCCGCTCGTTCTCTCTGGCCTCGTCGAAATTGAGATCCTTCAACGTGGCCTCGATGACCACACCCTGCGCCTCCATCGCCGCTACCTGCTCGTCAATTTTTTCGATTTCGATCTGGTGCTCTCGCCGTCGGTAAGCTAACACACCCAATTGCGCCTTAATCGTCATATTCCGATTCTCAAGATTCTGTCTCGTTAGACCACTCATCGCGCCCCTCCTATGTGTTCAGATTCCTAGCTTCCGGTTGTGTTGTAAGCCAAGAGGTAAAACAGCGTCCCAGCGATATCGATTGGAATCTGATAACACGTTCCAGTATCACTCGGATTCGTCGTCACCGCCGCAATTCCAAAGCTCGTATTCGTATCAAAACGAATCGGAGCCATTAACGTACCATCGGTACCCTTTTGATGGAACCGGATACCGCACAATACATCATGCGCAGTACCCGCGCCTTCGGCCAGGATCTCGACACCAGCCGCCATACCAGACCCGCCGCCGCCATTGTCGATGTTCACCTTTAGCGGCATCATGTCGCCAAGTTTCCCGGCCATGTCGTGGTGGACCTTGAATTCAGCGCACGCAAGATTGCCAACATCCGCATCGTCGTTGGTCGTCACTCGGAAGTTCAGGGCCTGGATGTTCTCTCCACCGACCATCGCACGAGTCGGAGCCAAGAATGCTTTCAGCCACGTCTGCTCCCTTAGAGCAGCGGTCGGATCAAGCAACAACTCGTCTCCGAATGCGCCCAGAAGCACATGGAGCCAGTCGTTGCGCTCCTGATGTACCTTAACCGCGACCAATGTCGGAACTGTAAGCGAAGCATCGACCGCGCTCAGTGTGATTCCGAAAGGAATATGGTGCTCTGGATCGCTCTGCCCCGACAGCATGTACGGAGCGCCGACTGTACCAGCAGCCTTCTTGATATAGACGCGCTGGCCCGGTGTAAGAGCCTGTGCCAATCCGTCAGAAGTACCGTCGCTTACCGAGCCAAGGACGTTCAACCACCAGATACCCTCGGTATCAACGGTGATCATATCCGTGGCCGCAGCCGCGCCCTTCATCGCGACGCCAACCACGTCGCCGTAGTAGACAGGATCTTTCCCGTCGACGAATCCATCAGAGTGATACGGATGAGTCAGCACCGACTCTTCGAACGTCAGAACACGTCCTTCACCGCCACTACTCGCCTGTTCACCTGCCGTCTGTCCTGTGTTCACATACTTGTCGACCGGCATCTCTACCTCCCCTCAGCGAACCTTTCGGCCATTTGCTTGGCGTCTGCTTCGCTGTATCCAGCTTTCATGTACCCTTTCACCTTGCGGTCAATCAGGTGTTGATGTCCACCGTCATCGGGCGGAGTCCCGCCACCCATGCCCGTAATACCGGGCTTCTTGGTGATGCTCTCCACATATTCCGATTCCGTCTTGATTGTCTCTATGATCATCTCAGTCAGCTTCCCGGTATCGAGTTTACCCTCGACTAGCGGCGCACTCTCTGAGAGAGTCTTGATGATCCGTTCTTTCGTGACCGTCGGCAACTTCACCGTGTCCTTGCTCAGGGCTTCGGTGATTGCGTCCTGGGCCTGCCTTAATCCAAGCGCCTCCGCCAGCCGTGCATTCTCGGTCGTAAGCGTTGTCACCTGTTCCTTATAAGCGGTGATCTTCGCCTCTGCCGCGGTAAGTGCCGGCTGCAAGTCTTTTTCGTTCTTTTCCATCTGATCCTCCTGTCCTTTCTCTACCCATGAGAGGAATCGCTCCTCTTCCGAGCGCCCGTCTTCCGACTCTGTGAAGTCAGTTGATCCGAGCCAACCGCTGACTATCCCATCCGCTACCGCTGTTGCTGATTCCAGCAACGATACCATCTTGCCGCCGCGCCCTGCCTGCGTCACAAAGTCGAATCCCGCACCCGGATTGAACTTCTCCGCCACCTTTACTTTCTTCCCGCCGATAGACTCCATTGTCGCGCTACCGCTTGCCCTGATCGAGATTCCTAGCGTGCTTCCCAACTCTTCGATGAATGGCCGCCAGTGCTTGGCTACCTTCACTGAGCCGTATACGCCGGGACCGCTCTTGCCTTGCGCCTCATACACCGGCTTGCCAACGATCGGACCCACAAGATCCCGCAGTGACCTCTCCGGCCTATCACGCTGCTCGGACTTACCAGGGTGATCGATGAACGAAAGCCCGCCCACGAACGCTGATGTATCCCGTTTGAGTTGGTCCTCTTTGTAGTAGGCCGACGTTCCCTGTCCCGGAGAGATCACCTTCACGTGCGCCAGTCCGTTCATGTCTATAAACTTACTCATCCTCCACCTCCAACTTTGTTCGGCTTAAAGAGATCATATACTGCTTCGGGATCAGGATTGGGAAGCGGAGGTTGCGACATATCCAGCAAGACGCCGCTATCCTCGTTGAACTCTTCCTGCGTTAGCGGGCCGCCAGCGGACTCTGATGTACTGCCTTCGCCTTCACCAGCTATCGTCTTGTACGTCTTCTGTAGAAGAGTCCCTAAATCAGCTAGCTTGCTCTTGACGGCCTTTGGAACACTCTTATGATTAGCGACTCCACGCGCCTGTCGCATTAATCCCTGGATCAGCGCCTTGAACGTTGCCGCTTCTACGAAGCTTTCAACCATCGGATAAGTAGTGACTTTCTCTACTTTCGTAGCAGCCCCGAGCGTCACAATATCGTCCGCGCCAATCGTGTAGGAGGCCTTGAAATACGCACCCGCTTGATTCGGCCCACCTATTTGATAGATGGCGAAATCGTCGAATAGCTCTTCAATGTATGCCCAACCGTCGACTGGTGCAAGCTGTCTAACTGCGTTGCCTACATCCTCATTCAACTTTGTATAGCTCGTCGATTCCGTCAGCCAGGAACAAGGAGTGGCATTCACCTCCTTGAGCTTTCCGATAACCGCATTAGCTTGCTTGATCGCCGAAGCATCACAATCCTTTCTCCCTGCCTTCTCACAGGCTGCTAGTGCCTTGTTTGCAACCTCGACCCACGTCTCCTTTTCATTAGAAGACAGATCCTTTATATGCTTATCTACATCTTCAGCCGTCCAAGGCATATTTACCTCCGATTACTTCCTTTCCCCTTGCCAGGATGTTTGGAGGGTGGGCAACCGCCACGCCCCTTGTTTTTTCGCGTCCCACCGCCACTACTATTCTTCTTCGGTACTCCCTTAGCCATATCTACTCACCCCCTTAATATTCTATCACTTAGACCCCAACATCATCTCTCTTAATACTCTGTAGATAGTGCCATGCCGACATCCAGGGTGCTCCAGGCCGAACATGATCCCGCTCGGAAATGGCTCACTCTTCGGTATCCATCCCGCCGCTAGATCTTCACGGCAAGCATCCGACGTGTGGCCATCGTCCGGTCCGACGCGAGACTTCTCTTGCTCGATTCCCGCTGCCTCCATCTCGTCTGATAGCGACGCACCTCCGGCCTCATATGCGTTCCCCATCTCGGTGACGGCGACGAGCTCTGCCCTTGACTGAATGTGCTCTAGCGGGCTTCCCACTGCGAACCGCTCGAACTGATTCTTGATCGACCGCGCGACCTCACTGTAGCTTTCGCCCTCGTCTAGCCCGTAGCTGACAAGGTTCTTAATCTGCCCCTTCGTCGTATCGTTCACGCCGGCCACCATATCCGCCGCGTGCGCATCTGCCCAAGCTACCGCCTGCGGATGTGGCAACGCGAACGCATCTTGAAGGGCAAGGTTCTCTGCAAGGTCAGCATATCCCCACTCGTATCCCTGGAGGACAACAGCGGAGTCAATCTTGGTCATCTTCGGCACGGTGACGCTAAGTGCATCGTCAATCATCGAGCTCAGAGCGGAGTCTATACCGGCTTCGACGAAGTGCTTCTTGAATCGAGCGAGCCCCTTGAGAACAGCCTTGCCTTGAACGCGGAAAAGAGCGGCCATTTCCTTCTGCAGCCGCCCCTCTGCCTTCTTCCTATCCAACGCAGACACGGCCTCCAGTAGGATAGCCGTGCAGCGCGAGACTTGTTCTAAGCTACTCGTTAAGGTTATCTGAGTTCACTCCCGTCGCGCCCGTAGACCGCACTAGCAACATCTAGCTGCTCTCGTTTCTGTCGCCTCAAGACATTCAACTGTCTCTCGCGCCATATTGTGACAACCAAATTGATTGTCACCGCGCACGCCATTACGACCATATACCACTTCATTTAAGTTCCTTTACTCCTCGGGCTATCCAGAATAAACCCGCGCAGTACCAGTTCGGCATCCAGTTTTCGCAGGATGTACGCAAGATCCTTGATATCACACTCCGAATAGCTTATGTATGGTTTGTCCTTGAAAACTATGTACGCGATTATGGACGCGACTAAATACATTCCGTCTTCCTTTTTTCTCTGCTCAACAAGCAACCCCCATGCCGCCCCGAAATCGTTAATAAAGTTTGGGGCTTCGTCTTCAGCGATTCCAAGGATCTCGCATGTATTTGCTTGCAACTCTGCCTTCGACATAGCTTGTACTCTCTCCCACTCAGTCATCGCCATTTGTTGCCTCCCTGAATGCCTCAACAAACGTCTCCGCCAGCGTCTTCACCACTTCGCCCCGGTCCTTATCCTGCGCCTCTGACAGCGCCTCGATCGCCTGTTGAAGCTGTGACACGGCGGTGCTCACTGCCTTCACCTCTGGCACTGCGCCTTCCTCGGGCTCAGGGAAGAGCTTGTCCATCACGTCCTCAATGTTAGTCTCTCCGAGCACAGTAAGCAACCGCTTGGTCGTGTACTCCGCGTCAAATGTGCCTGCCAGGGGATTCCCATTTAGTGTTGCCGCTGACACAACCGCCTCAGTCATACCCTTAACATCATCCTCAACCAGCGGTGGGAAAACAACGGATACCGTTACGTCGATAGGCTTGTCCCTTTTCGTCTCATCTTCATTATCGGTATCGTCAGCATAGACGAATCTCTCACCGTCCCAGTCATCGTCTTCCCACTCACCCTGCAATTCCTCATACCCATATTCAGCCATTCGCTGGATCGCGAACGCGCAAATGTCTTCAATGATATCTTTATAGAGCAACTGGCGTAGACTGAACTGTAGCTCAGTCGGGCGGTTCAAGCTCCGCGCCGTCGCCAAAGTCCCGACTGATACATCGCCAAAAAATGTCTCTGGCAGACCCAACTCGGCGCACACCATCAAGAGTAGCCTACGTCCGTCGTCCGCCGATGTGGTTGCGCCTGCTGTCCTGATCGGCGTCAACTTCGTGCTTTCCTCGTGAATGAATGCCGACCCTGCCGATGGTGCAGGCGCGTAATTCCCGCCACTAGAAATCTTTGAGTCAAGAGCAGCCTTAGCCGCAATGCGTCCCTTGGCCGTCTGTTTTACCATATCCCAAGCAAAACGTGCATAGGATCGAACGATAGTTGCCCAATCACTCAAGAACTTGTTATATGCTTGCGCCCAGGATTGGGCTGCGTAGATCTCTGACGTGCCAAACTTCTGATCAAGGACCGCATTAACCTTGACGTGCATGATCGGCTTATCCCAATGAACCACGAAACCGTCAACTTGCGTTGGCTTGTCATCAGGCCGGTAGCGCCAGTCGGGATAGTACTCCTTCCGCATTGTCCCAGCTGCCGCAAACCGCCCGAGAATATCCCTCTTTTGCGACCAGTGCCGCTCGTAGAACCACGGCTCGTTGCGGTCTTCCGGATTGACTTTGACATCCTCGATCTCAGAGAATGGGATAAGACTAATCCGCGTGCCACCCTTGTTGTTGCTGAAGAAGACAAAGAATAGATTGGCTGTGATCCAGAGATCTTTCTCAACCTTGACCATTGCGTTAATATCAGTGAAAGCAGTGCGATTCTTAGAGTCCGCAAGGAAATCCTGAACTACTGCATCTACAGTGGGATGCACCGCATTGATGGTGACGCCTTGCCCAAAGACGTAGTTTGCTTGAGTCAGCACCCCACGCCGAATAAGCGGATTCTTCATAAAGAAGAGGAGTGACTGCTCGCAGATCTTCCGAAGGCCCGCCCGCGAAAACTCAGCCGAACTATCCCCTGTGAGCTTTTGCCAGCCAACATCCTCTAGCTCTAGCTCAAGCTCTGCGAGTCGTTCCGCGAAGTTGTCGCGGTCGATCCGCATTTGCTCGGAGAGTTGCGCGATGGTTTGTCTAGACATTGGACTCCTCTACTCACGATAATCGTTGCGGTCATTTTGATCAAGATATCTTTGTCGTGTAGTCTTCAAGGTAAACTTCATCACACACTCCTATTGTCCAGCCAATACAGCCTTCTTGATCATTGGCCAATATCGTTCAGAATCATCGATGATGCTGTCTCTCTTATTAGTCCAACTCCAGCGATCAACTAATGCCCGATAATAAGGTAGCCGCTCCTCTGGGTTTAACTCATTCCAACAATCCTTACAAAGAGGGGAACACCCACACCGTTCCTCGTATTGCGTTCTATGCCCTGTACAATAATTCCACGGCAGATGACAACGGACGCATCGTCCATAACCACGGCCCCTAATCTGCGTCATAATCCGCGCCGCTTTGATCATTCGTCTCTGAAGAGGCTCTTTAGCCCCTGGGGTCGCCATGAGAACAGTCTCCTTGTTTGAATTTTACACTAGCGGACACTCCCGCGCAAGGACAAGCGTCCCGCGTGTTTCCGATGCGCGGCCCCGGTTACTACATTCGCCGATAGTTCGGATCAAGATCCGCTGTTCCTGGCATAGCAATCACCTCCTCGTCAGTCTCTTATGCTCTC
>Ga0315541_1002220_pt1 | contig 16533 bp, 13 predicted proteins | sample SalMarSW160190MG_FD_203095 | JGI IMG/M metagenome (GOLD analysis project Ga0315541, IMG submission 203095) | Salt marsh sediment microbial communities from the Plum Island Ecosystem LTER, Massachusetts, United States - Salt Marsh Sediment SW1601-190 ...
GTGTAGTCCGCAGAGAGTTGATTTCCTTGGATGTCAATTCGAATCCATGCATCAATAGATATATCGGCTTGCGTCCTATAATAACATAAATACTATACCGAAATATCAATCAGGATGGGTATAACACATTTTCAGCCTGGGGCATCTTTACAGGTGAAGAAGGCTACGGAGAAGATGGCTGCTGGGGTAGCTATGGTATAAACGGCTGGGTGGAAAACCCGCCACCAACGTCCATAACGGTTTATGAGGGTTTTGAAACTGTTAATAACTGGAGAACACCGAATGTGAAGGGTGCTGGTTATGTACCACTATTTATGGATGCCCTCCGTTTCAATGTCTGGCCACTGGAAATTGATACGCCGCCGCCAACTGAAGATATGGCGTGGGACAAAAACGAGCACATGATACGTATCTGTATTGACCGGCACAACGGATTCACAAACATGGCCTTTCTGGATTGGTCCGTCAGAAATGTCGGACTTAAAGAGCTATGGACACTTAGGTGGCATAAGACATATAACACAGCCGGCCCATGGACTACGGCTGGAGGTGTTATGCCAACCGATTGGCCAGAGTGGATGAGAAAATTCAAAGACTACTAAGAAAACACCGCCCCATAGAGTGGTTACTAACGTCCTGTCCAAAGGTACATTATCTGCGGTGTACTAAACTCGTAAAGTGTATCTCGATTGATTTTTAAAGTATTCTGACTGCGGTAGCTCAAAAAACTCGCTAAGGAAAATGATTTGCGATACTCAACTACCTCAGCTTTTTCAATCCCGGCCAGTGACTTAACCAGCTCTATAGCCTCATCGAGATAGCCGATTTTGTCTATTAGCTTCTCCTGGAGTGCTTCCTGGGCACCGAAAATACTGCCATCAGCAAGCTGCCTAAGCCGGCTTTCTGAAAGTACTGCACTTCTTTCCTTGACAACAATTTCAACGAACCGCTCATAAGCAGGAGTGATTAGCTTATCCTGGAGATATTGCAGCTCCGGTTCTTCTGGTTTTCGGAACACACTGGGCCAATCCTTTTTTTCGCCGGATTTGACAACAACCGGCAAAATGCCGAGCGTATCTTCTAATAATTCCTGAATCACAAAGTACAAGCTTATCACGCCGATTGAGCCTGTGATTGTAGTTGGTTCTGCTATAATTTTTTCACATGCAACCGACGTATAATAACCGCCGGAAGCAGCAATGCCCTGCATAAACGCTACGACTGGCTTTTTTTCCTCGTCCCGGTACTTCAAAATTTCATTATAGATTTGGTCGCTGCCTGAAATTGTGCCGCCGGGTGAATTGACACGAATTATCAGTCCTCTTACATACCTATCCTGTCGGGCTTGTTTTAACTGCCTGTAAACATCTTTAGCTTGCTCGCTGTTTATTATACCTTCCACAGCGATTACTGCTATCTTGGTTCTTGACGGCCCTTTGCGTATTACTTCTTCGGTAAATAGTCCTCCTTGCCCTGTTGTAAAGATAGCCACTATCCCAATTAACATCAAAACCAGAGCGATATTCGCCAAAACCGACAACGCTAAAACAATACCAAAGAACACCTTCCAGCCTGTCCCTTTCTTTGGCGGCTTTACCGCTGGTCCAACTGGACCTACATCAAACATTGGCTCAGAATTTTGCGGCTTTGCTGATCCTGGAAGATTATTCTGCTCAAAATCCATCATAAATCCCTTCTAAAAGTTCCTTGGAAAATATTTGCTTTAGAATTGTATATTAGGCAAACTCTGCCGTCAATCCTCAAAGATAGTTGACTATTCGATTCCTTGACAATTTGGGTTAATCGGCAGTTAAGGTCTGCAATAAAGCTATATCCGGCACAAAAGCCCACAAGCAATCATTCCGTCCGCTCGATATAATCAGCTTTTTAAAGAAAAAAAACCTTAAATATTTGTCCAAACAACAAAAATTTACTTGATTAATATAGCCAGGACCGATAAAGTGAATAGATAGCATAAGATAGGCAATTAATGGACTATTTGTGATTATATTGGCAAGAACACTATATCTAATAAATAAGGAATAAGCAAACAACTGTAAGTGCTTGGACTACTTGCGAAAAGTGTTGCTTCTGAAAAGAGTCTATTTGTGCATTTGAAGCACATCTGGATTTTATATGCGCACTTCCCGCAATAAACGAGAGGGTAAATCGGCTTTTCTGACAAACAACGTGTCGATTTTTACAAAATACCTATTTTCCTTAATTTATATTAGCTTTGGAATTCGGTAACATTTAACCTTTAGGAATGAGAAGGGAGGAGAAGTCAGTTAAAACATATCTGAAAACGTTTCTGTAAAGGAGTATACTGGTCATTGTGGGGCACATACTAAATATGCACAATACGAAAGGAAACGTTACTTCGATTCAGATTCTTCTCACCTATTGGACTCGGGTAATAGATTAACATAAAAAGGCAAATAAATTTACTCGAGAAAACAGTAAATTAATCAAGGTAAAAGAATGTTACCTTCAAAGCAAGAATTTAAGTAGAGGGTTTACTAACCTGTTAAGAAAGGAGGTGCAACAAGATAAAACTTGTCATTTTTAAACAAAGGAATGCTACGGTAAATGAGAGGGAGATACAAAAAACCATATTAGGAGGCATGAAAAATGAAAACTAATTTCAGGTTAGCAATAATCTTGATAGTAACTGTCACGCCTTTACTCTTATTTGCAAATGCCAGAGGCGTAACTTGTACTTATGAGAGTGAAGACGTACCCAAAGATATTCCGGATCAAAAGACGATCTCTTCTTCTTTGACAATACCGGATTCAGTTACAATTCAGGATGTTGATGTTGTAGTTAACATCACTCATACCTGGGATACCGACTTGGATGTGTATCTCATCGCACCCGACGGTACACAGGTAGAGCTTTTCACCGATGTGGGTGGAAGTGAAAATAATTTTATAGAAACACATTTCGACGATGAAGCTTCCATGTACATTGGAACACCACCACCGGATGATCCGCCACCCTTTACAGACAGCTATAAACCCGAGGGGATGCTGTCCGTTTTAGATGGCAAAAACGCCCAGGGCACCTGGCAGCTTAAGATTACAGATGATGCAAATTTTGACAGTGGTGTTCTGCTGTCCTGGCGTTTGATCATTGATATCGGCCCACTTTCAGCTGAGCCGTCAAATCCCAGCCCGGCAAATGGTGAGGTGGAAGTAGCAGCCGGTACCTGTCTGTCATGGGATCCAGATCCAGATTCGGCGGATACAATCTGGGACGTTTATTTAACGGACCCAAACGGCGTGCTGCAATTGATAGCATCAGATGTGACCGAGCCGAGTTTCTGCCCGGGTGAGCTGGGTAAAGACACCGTGTATTTATGGCAAGTCGTGGCTAAGAAGGCCTGCCATGAGGCTCCTGGACCAATCTGGTTATTTAGATCTACGGCTGATCCTGGCACTGAAGGTCTGGTTGCCTACTACGCATTTGAGAATGATGCGAATGACAGCTCCGGTAATGGATTACATGGCACTGTTGAAACTATTGAAAGTGGTGAAGCAGCATACGTGGCTGGAGTTGACGGCATGGCGATTGACTTGCTGCCTTCTGAAAACGGTACCAAAGGTCCCTACGTGAACTGCGGGGCCGACCCGCTGTTTGACTTGACGGACGCAATTACCGTTGGGGCGTGGGCCAACTTCCGGTCCGTCCCCGACGAATGGCGTGCTATTGTCGCCAAGGGCGACAGCGCCTGGAGAATAGGCAACGTTGGGGCCACCACGGCATTGCATTTTGGCTTCTGCGGCTACGGCAGCCGCCCCACCACCCATGGTATTGACGGGGCGACAGAGATCGGGTTTGACTCGTGGCACTATGTCTGCGGTACGTACGACATAACCGACGGGGCCAAACTCTACGTCGATGGCGTACTCGACGTTGAAATAGCCGACACGGCCGGCATCGCCTTGAACACGTTCGATGTGACGATCGGCGCAAACATGGAGGATACGGGTTGGAAGCCGTATCGCCTCTTTGACGGCCAGATCGATGAGGTCAGGATTTACGACCGGGCTTTATCAGTTGATGAGGTTAGATACCTTGCAGGTGAACGGCCGGTTAATCTCGTCACCGAAGGTTTGGTGGCACAATATGCAATGGAAGGTGACGCCACGGATAGTTCCGGCAACGGATTGGACGGCACTCTTGTAACTATTGGAGATGCTAACGACGCAACATTCGTGGCTGGGGTTGACGGCATGGCGATTGACCTGCTGCCTTCTGAAAACGGTACCGTTGGTCCCTGTGTGAACTGCGGGGCCGACCCGCTGTTTGACTTGACGGACGCGATTACCGTTGGGGCGTGGGCCAACTTCCGGTCCGTCCCCGACGAATGGCGTGCTATTGTCGCCAAGGGCGACAGCGCCTGGAGAATAGGCAACGTTGGGGCCACCACGGCATTGCATTTTGGCTTCTGCGGCTACGGCAGCCGCCCCACCACCCATGGTATTGACGGGACGACAGAGGTCGGGTTTGACTCGTGGCACTATGTCTGCGGTACGTACGACATAACCGACGGGGCCAAACTCTACGTCGATGGCGTACTCGACGTTAAAGTAGCCGACACGGCCGGCATCGCCTTGAACACGTTCGATGTGACGATCGGCGCAAACATGGAGGATACGGGTTGGAAGCCGTATCGCCTCTTTGACGGCCAGATCGATGAGGTCAGGATTTACGACCGGGCTTTATCAGTTGATGAGGTTAGATACCTTGCAGGTGAACGGCCGGTTAATCTCGTCACCGAAGGTTTGGTGGCACAATATGCAATGGAAGGTGACGCCACGGATAGTTCCGGCAACGGATTGGACGGCACTCTTGTAACTATTGGAGATGCTAACGACGCAACATTCGTGGCTGGGGTTGACGGCATGGCGATTGACCTGCTGCCTTCTGAAAACGGTACCGTTGGTCCCTGTGTGAACTGCGGGGCCGACCCGCTGTTTGACTTGACGGACGCGATTACCGTTGGGGCGTGGGCCAACTTCCGGTCCGTCCCCGACGAATGGCGTGCTATTGTCGCCAAGGGCGACAGCGCCTGGAGAATAGGCAACGTTGGGGCCACCACGGCATTGCATTTTGGCTTCTGCGGCTACGGCAGCCGCCCCACCACCCATGGTATTGACGGGGTGACAGAGATCGGGTTTGACTCGTGGCACTATGTCTGCGGTACGTACGACATAACTGACGGGGCCAAACTCTACGTCGATGGCGTACTCGACGTTGAAGTAGCCGACACGGCCGGCATCGCCTTGAACACGTTTGATGTGACGATCGGCGCAAACATGGAGGATACGGGTTGGAAGCCGTATCGCCTCTTTGACGGCATGATCGATGAGGTTAGGATTTACGATCGGGCGTTATCAGCTGCAGAGGTTCTTTACCATGCGAGTAATTAGAATCGACAAATCTTGATCGGTGAATACTGAATCAGGATTGTAGCGATTTAAGCCATATCGGGGCCTACGCTGATTTAATTCGGTGTAGGCTCCGATTCTTTTATGCCGGATTTATTCCCTTCGGCTTGAGACATCCCTTATTTCCAAGCGTTTGCATTCAATATGTAATACAACACAGCTTTCTAAAACTTGACAGCGGCTATCATAAGCATAAAATCAACAGCCGATGTCTGACTCGACGCCACGAAAGAAGAAAAAGAAAAAAAACAATCTCGTCACGGATTGGCTGCTCTATCTCTGCCTTCGGATTCTTGTAGTTTTCCTTTACTTGTTTGATGTCGAGACCAATCTTAATACTGCGTGTTTTCTCGGCCGAGTTCTGTGGAAATATTATCATCGCGGACGAAAACGCGCTTTGGATAACCTGCGTGCCAGTTTCCCCGAAAAAAGCGAACAATGGATATGGCAGACCGGCCAGCGAAGCTTCGAGCATATCGCGATGCTGGCGATTGATGTGCTGTTTACTCCACGATTAGTGAAAAAATACAAATGGCGTAATTATTCGCGATATAAGAACGTAGAAAGAGCCAAATGGCTGATGCAGGAAGGCAAAGGCATACTAATGGTTACCGGCCATTACAGCAACTTTGAGATTATAGGCTACCTAATGGGCCTTTTCGGCTTTAATATTTACAGCGTTGCCAGGCCTTTGGATAACAAGTTTATTAACAATTACTTATACACAGTTCGCCAGCAGGCTGGTCAGAAAATAATCGACAAAAAAGGTGCTGCAGAGCTGATGGGAAAAATATCTTCAAACGGCGCAACGTTGTGTTTCATCGTTGACCAGGATGCGGGCAGAAAAGGTATATTCGTCGACTTTTTTGGCCGTAAAGCCAGTACCTACAAGAGCATAGGACTTGTGGCTATTGCCAATAATATCCCAGTTGCAGTAGGCTACAGCAGAAGACTCGACAACCGATTTTACTTTGAAATCGGCATTAATCGCATCATTTTCCCGCAAGAATGGGCTGAAAAAGACGATCCGCTCACGTGGATTACGGCAGAATACACTAAAGCAATCGAGCAATTTGTACGTGAGAACCCCAGCCAATACTGGTGGCTGCACCGTCGATGGAAGCATCAACCAAGAGAAGATACACAAAAAATATAGACAGTATATACCCTCCCTATTTTCACATTAGTGCCCTACTAAGAGGCTGATTTCCAGGTGCATTTGGACATTTAGTTTGTGAGACATTTTTGAAAAATAGTTATAAGTGCATAAAACATAAGAGCTTAAGAGCAAAAGTAAAAAGTGCAAAAAATGAGCAAAAATGCTCAAAAAATCACAAAAATGTGCGCATTTTGATCAAAAATTATCAACTTTTGAGCACTTTTAAGCGCGTCTACAATTTTGTATTTGACTTGTTAGAAAAAATTTTCTCTCTGGCACAATATTTGCTCAACGTCGATACTCGATGCTCGAAATAAGAAGACAGAGGACGGAGAACAGAAGACAGAGGACAGACGAGGCTTGCCCGCTGTAGGCCGGGACGAGAGATGACCGAGCCGGGGTGATTTCCTACGTGAAGATAATTTTTGATTCTTGTCAAAAGTAGAAAAAGTATTGTGCTGATGGCCAAAAAGGGGATAGAATTAGCCACAGATTTCACAGACGTTGTTCTGAGCCCTTCGCTTCGCTCAAGGGTAAACTCCGCGAAGAATCTATATTTTAGTCACGGGCGACGAGCAACGAATATTGTTTCCCACTTTATACAGACCGTATAATAATTGTTAGAGGTCATTTGAGTCGGATAAGATATGAACAGGCTCTGTATTTTCGTTGGCATGATAGTCTTTGGTTGGATTGGATGGTGGATAGGAGCCAGATTTGGATTCATGACCGGCTTCTTGGTTAGCAGCATCGGCAGCATTGTTGGAGTTTACGTAGGATGGCGTATCAACCGCGATTACCTAAGTTGAAACTCCGTTGAATCATCAAGGGACCGACAACCGATCAGCACCGCGCAAGAGACTGGACACAAGATACAAGTTGGGATTTATTATTTACTAAATACGACATACTACATACGATATACAAGCGACGAGATACGAGTGACGAGCGACGAATTTGTTTGGCGGGAATTGCGGGTTTATTGGGAAAAAAATAGTTGACTGTTCATAGTATTAATAGTCTGTACCGATATGAAATACACACAAGTAAAACTTAAATAAACAAGTACTTGCTACCAGTATTAAATTTTGAATTTGGAGCATAGAAGGAGACTCTCTACCGTTTTTTGAATATGCAGCAAAACTGGGACTCGACAAACCACAGTTGTATAGTTGAATCAATCAAATAAATAAGGGAATAAATAGGAACAACCACCTAATTTATCAGGATTTTAATTGTTAAGGAGGAAAAATGCATCTGGCATTTAAATGCACGTATAACGACGCTGATGAAAATATATATGTGGGTTTTAATGGAACCTGTTCGGTCGATAATATCATCCGAAATATAAAATCTGGTCGGGTATGGTGCAGTAATCAGGATTGTGCATGCAGACAATTCAAAGACAGGGGCTTTACAGGAGATCCTCCTGTTTTTCCGTGTTATGAAAGTGAGCTGTTTAACAAATGGTGTTTCGGCGGTGGGACATATCATCACGGGAAAAGAGCGGGTACACCTATTAAAATTCATAAGGTCAAGGAAGGCAATATCGTCATACTGACAACACTTTTTCCTATAGATCAGGAAAAGGACAGAAAAATCATCGGCCTTTATAAAATCGGAAGAATAGAGAATCCAGACCAGACATTTGTTTATGCCGCTGAAGAACATCGTGTTCGATTACCACTCGAAGAAGCTAAAATGCTTGACTTTTGGGATTATTTTTCTGTTGCTGGAGAGCAGCCAAGATGGGGTACAGGCCTTTTCAGATATTTGGAGGATAAATCCGTAGTCATGATTTTAAGAGACCTGATGAGCACAATCAGAGACGAACATACTAAGATGATCATTAAAGATATATTAGACCATGACTTCAAAGGTGTGCATGAACTGCCTAAATGTATGCTCAGAAAAAATGAGTCACGAGCAAAGGCCATTGCATGTTCGAGAAAATATGGGGCGGGTGGGGAAGGAAAAGAGCATAAACAACTGAAGGAATGGATAGCTAAACATCCTGAAAAAATCGGTGTTACAAATGTCAGGAAGACAACTGTCGAGCATCTTTTTCTTAGTGGGGATGTTGTGGATATTCTATTTGAACTCAATGATGGAAGTGATGTCGTGGTTGAAATCGAAACAGTCGACCCCGAGCCTGGTTGCCATCAGGCTATAAAATATAGGTCGTTACGATGTGCACAGCGAGGGATAGATTTAAATTCTGATAAAGTTATCGCGTCTCTGGTAGCTTGGGAAATTCCCGAGCCGATTGCAAAATTTTGTGCAAAATATAGTATCCATTCAAAGGCAATCAATCGTACTCTATAGTACTTAATCTGGGAATAATAGGGGCCGTTTACTTATTTTTTCTCCGGCGTAGCCACATTTTGCTTTTTGATGTTGATTGTATGAAAGATTTTTTCGAGACAAACAAAGTACCCATAACTATTATCGTTGCAGCGTTTTTAATTGCTGCCTCAATCTGGTTGTCAAAAAGGCCGGCTCAAGTCAGGCCGCCGCAACAACTGCCGAAACAAACCGAACCGCTGCAACAAGCCGCCATACGCATCGATTACACTGAAGCTCCGAATCACATTGGAGAATATGCTTGTGTGGTGGGTAGAGTAGATCATGTTAACAACCCAAAAGAAACTACATTTCTAAATTTCTGTCCCGATTACAAAACCTGTCCGTTTGGTGCTGTAATTTTTGGTTCAGACGTACATAAATTTCCCAATCCAAAACAATACGAAGGAGAAACTGTGGAAATCACCGGCTTGATAAAATCTTATCAAGGCCGGCCGGAGATTGTTCTCAAAGACACGGGTCAAATCAAAATTTCACCTCTCAAGTCTTCGTCTACTAAAGAAACCCCACCTCTTTACCGTGTTGTGAAAGTAATTGACGGAGACACAATCAAAGCCGATATTGCAGGTGAAATTGAAACTGTAAGGCTGATTGGGATGGATACCCCCGAGATAGCAAGTCCTCATAATTTAAAAGATGATTATTTCGGCCCCGAAGCCGCCCGTTATACTAAGCAGCTCTTGGAAAATCAGTCGGTCTTTTTAATCCCAGACCCAATGCAATCAAACAGAGATAAATACAATAGACTTCTGAGATATGTCTTTTTGGAAGACGGCACTTTAGTCAATGCTAAACTCGTCGCAGAGGGGTATGCTTATAATTATATATATGAGCCGTTCCAGTTTATGAAACAGTTCGATTATTTAGAGAAGCAGGCAAAAGAAAAACAGTTGGGGATATGGAGCGGCAAAAAAACTAAAAACTAAGGAAAAACTTAGGAAAATTTAATTTTTTCTCCGCCGTAGTCGCATTTTGCATTTTAATATTTAATTTTCCTTCTGCGTAATACTACGAAGGATGAATCTTTTCTCTGTGTCCTCTGTGGCAGAATCGATTGATTATTGGGGTGAGATTGCCATGGCCTTCGGCCTCGCAATGACCGAGAAAACATCGAATATCCAACAAGGAATGTCGAACGTCGAAGTTATGTGGCGAAGACCCCGCAGCAAAATTGCAGCAGGAGCCTATTTGCTGCGGGGGTAAATAGTTGGCCTTCAGCCCACCAGCTTCTTAGTTCGTATTTAACCAATTACCAATAACCAGTCTGTTATCCGCCGAAGATGATTTTTCTCAGCTTTTTTCTAAATTCGGCATACAAATTGGTTAAATGGTTAATTGGTAAATGGTTATTTTTGAGTGATTATTGGGGGTTGAGGTTCCTGCGTGGCGGGATTTAGAATTTTAGAATTAATGCTTGAATCTTTCGAGCGGAGCGAATAACATGACAGCAGGTAAATATTGAACGCCGGTAGTTCCGGTAAGAATTTTCTTAAAAGAAAGGGAATAAACACAATGAATATTTATGCAGGAAATTTGCCGCATGAGACAACCGAGGATGAGCTTCGTCAGGCCTTTGCAGAATTCGGCCAGGTCACAGAGGTTCGTCTAATAATGGATAAGTTCAGCGGCGAGTCAAAAGGGTTCGGATTCGTAGAAATGCCCTCTAAAGCTGAAGCAGAAAAAGCTATCGAAGCCATGAACGGCAAGGATTTTATGGGACGAACTTTGAATGTCAATGAAGCCAGGCCGAAGATCGATCGTGGTGGTGGTGGAGGAAGACGCGGAGGTTTTGGTGGTGGCGGTGGTGACCGTGGCCGTGGCGGCGGTGGTCGTAGCGGCGGTGGCCGTGGCCGGTACTAACGAGCAGTACTGCTGAAAGATTGGGATGTAAGTGTGAAAATGAAACGCTCCTCCGGTTTTAGCGGAGGAGCGTTGGTTTTTCCGGTGTGCTTCTTTAGATTAACCAGGGATTACGTTGGTCGCACAAGGGCCTTTCTTGCCCTGTCCGACATCAAACTGAACCTTCTGGCCTTCATCGAGACTGGCGTAGCCGGTCGTCTTGATCTCCGAATGATGAACAAACAAGTCATCGCCGGCGACATCGGGTGTGATAAATCCAAAGCCTTTACTACCATTAAACCACTTTACAATACCTGTACTCACTACAGTGCTCCTTTTGGCCTACTAATGGCCATAAAATCTGTCTCCCGGATTTTTGAAGAGAATATTCTTGAGAGACGTGAGAATATACCCCACTTAAAAACGCATTGTACCAGAGAACTGACCGGACGTCAATAAGAATAAATAAAAATAATGGGATGATGGGAGGTCCAAGGAACGTCCCAATCTACAATAAAAAAAATTGACAAAACTAATCCTCGGATTAATATACAGCTTTTTATGTAGTGGTTGCAGTGGCGCGAGCCACACTGCATGTATTCAACGTGTGTGCTTGTATATTTCCTCACTCAAAAGTGTTTTATGCTTTTTATTATATGAAATTTTACGATAATTAACGAACAAATAGTCAGCTTTGCACTGGAGTCATTCCGAATTAGACTTGCCTGTGCGATAAGACGGCTATTACGTGGCGGAGCCGTAACATTGAGCGGACCTTTCAGCGTTAAAGTTATTTGAATATATGAACCTTCTCTTCTTTATAGCGGTTGCCATTATTTTCGGTTTCTTTGGCGGCAAAATTGCTCAGCGCCTGAAACTGCCGGGCGTGGTGGGTTATTTAATTGCCGGTTTGATATTCGGGCCGTCATTTCTGAATGTTTTTCATGAAGAATTTGTCGAAGGTATGAATATCTTTGCCAGCTTTACCCTATCGTTGGTTGCATTCATAATCGGCAGCGAGATGAAGCTGAGCACGCTGAAGGAGATGGGTACAGGTATTGGCGTTATCACACTTCTGGAGTCATTTGGTGCCTTTTTGTTAGTGACAGCAGGAGTATATTTTCTGACGGGCAAATTGTATTTTGCGCTTGTTTTCGGAGCAATGGCACCGGCATCTGCGCCTGCAGGGACCGTGGCAGTTTTGCAGGAGTGCAAGGCTAAAGGCCGTTTGACCAATGCCCTGTACGCGGTGGTTGGTCTGGACGACGGACTGGCTATAATGATATTCGCAATTGCCGTGGCTGTAGCCCGGATGCTGCTGACAGGCACCGAACTGTCAGTCGAAAGCTTGTTAGAAGGACCGGTACTGGAGATAATCGGCTCGATTGTACTGGGTTGCACATTAGGTGCGGTTGCAGGATATCTTGCACGTCGGATATCGGCTGAGGACGCTATACTGGCAATTTATCTGGGCAGTATTTTGATATGTACAGGAATAGCCCTTTATTTTAATTTTTCTCTTATTCTGGCCAATCTGAGTTTAGGCATGGTCCACGCTAATTTATATCCGGCGGCAAACAGACGGGCTTACCAGTCGATAGAATCGATTACTTTGCCGATCTACATCATCTTTTTCTTCCTGGCAGGTGCACATCTGCAGATAAGCCTACTACCAAGCATAGGTTTTGTGGGATTAGTGTATGTGTTATGCAGAATAGGTGGATTGATGGGCGGAGCTTTTCTGGGTGGAGTAATATCCAAGCAAAGTTCAGTGATTCGAAAGTATCTTGGCATGGGTATACTCTGTCAGGCTGGTGTGGCCATAGGACTTTCACTGCTGGCGGCAGACCAGTTCCGTACTCTGGGAGAAACTGGCAGAAATTTAGCTGTTGTGGTGATCAATACCATCGCCGCTACCACAATTATCTTTGAAATAATTGGGCCTATAGGGACAAAAATAGCAATTACCAAGGCCGGCGAATTGGGATTAAATATAACTGAGGATGACCTAATAAAAACGTATGAGGTTCAGGATGTGATGGACACCAGGCTGCCGGTACTCAGTGCAGGAATGCCTCTGAGCGAAGTTATCAGAATGGTTAGCAATACCGACGAGTTTTACTATCCGGTTGTCGATAGTAACAACCAGCTTGTCGGAACTATAACACTGGATGGTATCAGAAAGACTTTCGCCACGCAAGAGTTAAATGAATGGTTAGTGGCTCTTGATATCACCGAGCCGATCGTGACCAAGGTCACACCACACATGCCATTGTCAGAAGCCCTCGAGGAAGGAAAACGGCTGGACGTGGGGCATCTGCCAGTTGTGGCTTCCAATGAGAACAACAGGATTGTTGGAATTTTGAACTATCGTGCAGTTCGACGGTCCCTAAGTGCGGAAGTACTGTCACGGCAGCAGGAAGCTGATAAGCTGCATAGCAGCTAACAGGCTGAAGTTTAGATAAATATATAATAGGAGTTTCATGGCAGTTCCAGTTATTACAGCTGGAACACAGGATTTTAGCCGCTTTAATCTTGTTTTATTGATCGGCCTAATAATTGTGAGTGATACGATTGACACATGTCTTTTGTAAGTGTTTGCACATCCTTCTTTTCAAGAATGCTTTTAGGGCTTTTTCAAAGTTTGGCAAAGTGTGGGTATGATGGAACTGGCCAGAACCATTTTAGCAGACATTCAAGAGCTTAATCTTGTCCTGCTGATAGGAATTGCCATTTTTGGCGGGACAGTCGGCGCAAAGATATTCCAGACAATGAGGATTCCGCAGATAATCGGCTATGTTGTCATCGGGATATTATTGGGTCCAGTATTCCATATTATTTCTCAGAAGACCGTTCAGGACCTGCAAATGTTCGACGTTCTTGCACTGGGGATTATCGGCTTTCTGGTCGGCGGAGAACTGAAACGTGAGATATTTATCAAGTTCGGCAAACAGGTTCCTATTGTTTTGCTTTTTGAAGGCATAACAGCGGCTTTGCTGGTGGGGGTATCTAGCTTCCTGGTTATGTGGTACTTCTCAGATTGGCATACAGCATTGGCCATTGCGGTCGTTTTCGGGGCCATCTGTTCAGCTACGGACCCAGCGTCGACGATTTCTGTCTTGTGGGAATACAAGGCGCGTGGGCCGCTTACGAGTATGCTGACCGCCATAGTTACTCTTGATGATGCGCTGGCGCTGATGTTATACGCCATCAGCATTGGAGTTGCTGGCGTTGTTACCGGCCACCAGGAGAGTGGATTTTTGAAAGCACTGCTCGGCTCATTTTATGAGATGTCCGGCTCGCTGCTGATAGGTGTGGCAGCCGGAGCAGGATTGAGCTGGATAGTGAAAAGAATCGAAGATACGGAAAAAATGCTGGCATTTACTGCAAGCTCGACGTTGTTATTCATAGGCATTGCGATACACATGCACCTTGACGTTATTCTTACATCTATGGCTGTCGGCGTGACTCTTACGAACATCGGTTCCAAGAAAACAGCTTCGACGTTCGAGCTTATGCGCAGATCTACTACACCTATATATATTCTATTCTTCGTTCTTGTTGGTGCAAAGCTGAGTTTTCAGCATATTGACACAATGACCGGATTCCTGGTTGCCGCTTATGTAGTTGGCAGTATTGTCGGCAAAACAACAGGATCATATCTGGGTGGATACTATGCAGGATCTGTTAAGACAGTCAGGAAATACCTTGGATTTTGTTTATATCCGCAAGGCGGTATTGCAATTGGCCTGTTAATAGTGGCGAGCAGTCGATTCGATAGCAATATAAGTTCAATAATGTTGCTGGTTGTAATCATAGGGGCATTTGTTCTGCAAATAATTGGGCCGATAGGCGTCAAATTAGGTGCTCTCAAAGCTGGAGAGTTGGGATTGAATGTCACCGAAGAAGACCTTATCAAAGGTTATAAGGTTGGTGACGTGATGGATACAGAGGTTCCGGCCATTTCAGCAGGTACGCCTCTAAGTGACGTCCTTAAAGTGGTCAGCAGTACAGAGCACTTCTACTACTCCATAGTTGACAGCCAAAAAAAGGTAATAGGCGCTCTTACACTGGAGGGAATCCGCAACACTTTTGCTACTATGGAACTGAACGATTGGCTGGTGGCATTAGATATCACCGAGCCAGTGGCTGCTAAAGTAACGCCGGATGTCCCCTTATCTAAAGCTCTTGAGCAAATGCAGGAATACAATATCGAGCATGTTCCTGTGGTGGTTTCAGACCAAGATGATGAATCGGTGGGCATTCTGGATGCCAGAGCGATGCATCGGCAGCTCAGTGCTGAAGTGCTGGAAAAACAGCGAGAGGCAGATAGAATGTTCCTTCTATCCAGCTCAGGACGGGACAGAACCAGGTTGAAATAAAATATTGCAATTAGGTAGATTATTTACGTAGAGATGATGCAAAGCGAATTTTTGGCTTCTAATATTAACTTTCATTACCATCTGGACCTGTTGCTTGTCCTTGGAATAGCAATCTTTGGCGGAACGATTGGCTTGTAGCACTTGATATTATGGAACCTGTTATCGCAAAGATGACTCCGGATATACCATTATCAGAAGCATTAGAAAACGCCAACCAACTATATACAGAATACGTACCAGTTGTAGCTTCACAGCAGGATGACAGATTTGTGGGCCTATTAGACTGCCGAGCGGTACATCGGCAGTTATCAGCAGAAGTGTTGTCACGGCAGTAAAAAACCGATAATATAACTGTAGGCTAATTGTAGTGAGCGGATTAGAGGATTAGAGGATTAGTTAATTAGTTAGGCAATGGCATTCTAATTCACTAATATGTTCTCTTTTGGAAAAGATAAAAAGCTGGTCAGTGATAAGCAATTCAAAGCTGTTTTAGACCGCAATCTACGTGTCAGCAATGCCATGCTGACACTGTATATGGCAGAAAACGAATGCGGCTATCCAAGGCTGGGCGTTTCTGTTGGCAGAACCTGCGGTAATGCGGTAGTGCGAAATCGATGGAAACGGCTATTACGTGAGGCCTTTCGGCAAAACCAAGACAAGATTCCGGCTGGCTTTGATTACTTACTTATGATTTCGTATCAATGGTTAAAAAAAACAACTAAAGTAGAACAACCATCGTTTGAACAGGTAAAAGCCTCGTTTTTGGCTTTGGTAAACGAAGCAGTTGACAAGATAGGATAAAATTTGAATTGAGAATTTAGAATTGAGAATTACAAACTCTACATTCTAAATTCTTTGAGGTTGGAATTTGAGTGATAAGCGCAAATTAGTACCAATAGGCACAGCAGCAAAAAAAGCTGGCGTTTCCCGGCAAACTCTGCAATATTACATTATGGTGGGTCTGATTGAACCCATAGAGGTTACGTCGAGCGGCAGACGACAGTTCGACGAAAGGAGCGTTGAGCGAATTAAACTAATAAAAAAACTCAATGACAGCGGCTATCCCTTGCGTGCTATAAGGGAGCTTTTTCTCGAAGGACGTCCTGACTCGAAAGGGAGTAAACAGTGAGCGACTACGAATCAACCCAAAGAAGGCGTAATATTATTGTTGGCATTTTTGTGATAGTAGCTATTTCCGCGCTTGTTTGGCTGATATCTAAGTTCGGCGATTTGCCATCCGCGGTAAGTAAATTCCGCTCCTTTGAGGTGTTTGTTCAGTTTCCTACCGCGCCCGGCGTTCAAAAGGATACCCCCGTGCAATTTTGCGGCTATCAA
>Ga0315541_1002222_pt1 | contig 16523 bp, 17 predicted proteins | sample SalMarSW160190MG_FD_203095 | JGI IMG/M metagenome (GOLD analysis project Ga0315541, IMG submission 203095) | Salt marsh sediment microbial communities from the Plum Island Ecosystem LTER, Massachusetts, United States - Salt Marsh Sediment SW1601-190 ...
CTTATCTTCAACTTTGAATTTTTCAAGAATAATATCCTGTGGTACCTCTTGAGGTGGTTGAAGAATGTACTTTTGCAAAGCTTTGATTAAATCATATAGATTAACACTATTTTGTTCAATACTATATGAAATTGCAAAATCCTTAATATCTTTTCGGGTATTCTTATCAAGACTCCTATAAAAATAATATTTGTTTTCCTCAGCAAGGTTATTTAGAAACTTCACATATCCTTTAATTTCCTGATATGCAATTAAATTACTTACCAGTTCAGCTTGAAGGTCCTCTTCCTCCTCATAAACCTGTCGTGGCAGGAGAGAGCGAAGTTTTATTTGAATTAAAGTTGCAGCCATCTCCATAAATTCTCCCTCAATAGAGATGTTTAGTTCTTCCATTAATGATAAATATTTTAAATACTCAGAAAGCATAAAAGCAATAGGTATGTCATAAATATCTATTCTATGCTTACGAATAAGAAAAAGTAGCAAGTCCAGAGGGCCTTCAAAATTCGGCAGTTTTATTTTATATTTTTTGTCATTGGTCCCCGAGCAAATCGGGGATTGGACTTTATTTGATATTCGTAATTTGGCATTTGTCATTTGTTGTTTTTTTAATATCTTTCCAGATACTTATCCAACTCCCATTGAGTAACTTGCAGATTATACTCATTCCACTCTTTTGTTTTAGCTTTAATATAATTTTCATAAGTATGCTCTCCCAATGCTTGTTGAATTAATTCATCATTTTTTAATTCATTTAGTGCTTCATTCAAGGAACCAGGAAGAGTTGCAATATTTAAACTACATAATTTTGCATCATCAAAATTATAAATATCTTCTTCAACTGGTTCTGGAGGTTTTATCTTTCTCCTTATCCCGTCCAATCCAGCTTTTAACATCACTGCAAAAGCAAGATAAAGATTACAACTTGGGTCTGGAGACCGTAGTTCCACTCTGATAGATTGTTCTTTTCCAGTTGAATATTTAGGTATTCTAATAAGAGCAGACCTATTAATTCTTGCCCAACTTATATACACAGGTGCTTCAAAACCAGGGATTAATCTCTTATAAGAATTCACTGTTGGGGAAAGAACTGCTGACATTGCTTTAATATGTTGAAGCTGACCTGCAATAAAATTATAAGCTATTTTTGATAATTTGTATTTATCATCTTTATTATAAAAAGCATTCTTTCCTGTTGCTAAATTAAATATACTCTGATGAATATGCATTCCTGAGCCATTAATTCCCATTATTGGTTTTGGCATAAAAGTAGCATGTAAATCATGTTCTTGTGCAATTGCTTTTAATACGAATCTTAATGTGGTTGCACTGTCAGCTGTTTTCAAAGCATTATCATACTTGAAATCTATTTCATGCTGTCCGAGGGCAACTTCGTGGTGAGAGGCTTCAACATCTATCCCAAACCTCTCAAGTGTTAGTATCATATCTCGTCTTATTGTATATGCTTGGTCTGTTGATAGGTCAAAATAACTCGCTCTATCATGAGGTAAAGGTCTAAGTTCTTCATTTTCTTTTTTAAATAAGAAGAATTCCATTTCTGGTCCGACATTATATTCAAAGCCAATTTCTTTTGTTTCTTTAATTACTTTTTTCAAGATGAATCTTGGGTCTCCCTCAAAAGGCTCTCCATCAGGTTTGTATATATCACAGATAAACCTTGCTGTTCTCCCATTATCTGCACTTAACCAGGGCACAACTGCATAGGTGGTAACATCGGGCTTTAAGATCATATCACTTTCATGTATTCTTGCAAAACCTTCAATAGAAGAGCCATCAAACCATGTCCCATATTCCAGTGAGTCGGCTAAATGCTTAACAGGAATTGTTAAGCTCTTTATAACTCCAAAAATATCAGTAAATTGTAGAAGGATAAACTCTACACTATCCTTTTTTGTTTGTTCTAGTATTTCTTTAATATCCATAAATGCTCCTAATTCTAAATTTTGCAGAACTTATTTAATTTTGTAATTTTTCTATCAATTATAGTAGGTTAAGGTGACAAAATCCAAATATCAAATAATCTTATTTATTTCTCATTTGTGTTTCATTTGTAATTTGTCATTTTATTTCTAAGGAATCACTACCCCTGTAAGCAATCTCATAAAAAATTTAATAGGCGGCATAATTATTCCACTGATTATATGTATTCCAAGTAGATTCCCACCAATAATAATAATTACTAAAATCAGGACTCCTTTGCGTTCAAATCGTTGATATCTAAAATATGCTTCATCAGAAAGAAATGCTCCCAAAATTTTTGAACCATCTAAAGGCGGAAATGGAATTAAATTAAATAGACCCAGGGCAATGTTAATAAAGATAGTATAGAAAATAATAACCATAAAAATATTTTGAGACGAAGCTAATGTATGTGCGTTAAAAAAATTAAAAATCAAACTAAAAATGATAGCACTAATAAAATTTGCAACAGGTCCAGCTAAAGCTACATAAGCGGTATCTTTTTTGATATTTTTAAAATTGTATGGATTTATTGGTACAGGTCTTGCCCACCCAATATGAGCTATAAAAAGCATTATTGTGCCAATTGGGTCTAAATGTTTAATAGGGTTTAAAGTCAGTCTTCCTGCTCGCTTTGCAGTGTCATCACCCAAACGATATGCAACATAACCATGCGAAAACTCATGCACGGTTAATGCGTAAAGTATTGGAAATATTAATAAGACAAATTGGGTTATTTGATTCATATTAAGTTAATGTGTATTGACATCAAAAAAGTGTCAATCTTTTTGTTCTTTCTTCATTCATTTTAATTTTAAAGAAATAAGAATTATATTACATCTTTCTAAATAAATTGACATCTTATTTATTAAATTAATTTCTTGATTTTAAAAAAATTTTATGTTAGGAAGTATGTAAATTATGCAACTACATCAGTCATTTATTACTACAGCAAAAAAGTTTGGTAATAAAATAGCTATTTATGACCAGGCAACGGATAAAGAAATCAGTTATAGTAAAATGCTAATCGCATCCCTGATTCTTTCAAAAAAGTTTTCTAAATATCGTGGAAATTATATTGGCGTAATGGTTCCTACATCGGCAGGTTGTATGCTCTCTATACTTGGGTCTCTGATGTGCGGTAAAATACCTGTGATGATAAACTATGCTACAGGTGCAAGAGAAAATTGCATCTACGCACAGGAAAAATGCAGCTTTAAAACTATTATCACAAGTAAGAAGCTGCTGGAAAAAATTAATGTGGAACCAGTAGAAGGAATGGTTTTTCTTGAAGACATAATGGATTCACTCACAACATTGGATAAACTGAAGGCTGCAATTAAATCAAAACTATCAACCTCTATTTTGCAATCACGGGTTCACAAAGGTTCAGATGATGAAGATTGTGTTATTCTGTTCACAAGTGGAAGCGAGAAAGACCCTAAAGCAGTTCAACTCTCACACAAGAATATCTCTCATAATGTTAATGCAATTCCACAGGTAATTGATATAAATGAAAATGATATCTTTGCAGGCACTCTTCCTTTATTTCATGTCTTTGGTTTAACAATTAATTTCTGGTTACCAATTTTGATGGGCTCTTCTATTGTTGCTCACGCGAATCCATTAGATTATAAAGCTATATGCAATTCACTCAAAAAGTATAAAATAACTCTTGTAGTAGGAACCCCATCTTTTTTCTATGGATATTTACAGAAATCAGAGCCAGGTGATTTTGACTCTATTAGATATGCTATTGCAGGTGCAGATAAAGTTACAGACCAGCTTAGGGAAGGATATATGAAAAAACATAATTTAGAACTTATGGAAGGGTATGGCACAACAGAAACAAGTCCTGTGATTTCAGTAAATGTTCCTGGCGCCAATAGACCTGGCAGTATAGGCAAACCACTTCCTGGCGTTCAGGTTAAAATTGTAGATAGAGAAACAGATGAAGAACTTCCTGCAAATAAGGAAGGTAAGATTTTAGTAAAAGGGGACCTTGTAATGAATGGCTACTTAGGAGACCTTGAAGAGACTTCACTTCGTATTCGTAATGGCTGGTATGACACCGGAGATATGGGAGTATTAGATGAAGATGGATTTCTCTGGCATAGAGGTAGATTGAGAAGATTCGTAAAGGTTGGTGGAGAGATGATCTCTCTTGTTCGTGTAGAGAATGTCTTAGAAAAACTGCTGCCAGAAGGAGCTGTCTGTTGCGTTGTTGATGTCCCTAATCCAAGAAAAGGTTCTGACATCGTTGCAGCTGTAACTACAAAAGAAATCAACAAAAAACATATTAAGAAGCAAATGAAAAAAGAGCTTCCAGCAATCGCAATCCCAAAAGAATTTCATCTGATTGAAGATATCCCGATGATGGGAAGTGGAAAGGTTAATTTCAGAGAAGTAGAAAAAATATGCCGAAAATTAGAAAATGATAAATCCAATTAAAATTATCTAAGAGGTTTGATTCATGCCAAAAAAACTTGAAAAAAAACCGAGAAAAAAGAAGTCCGCATTAAGAGAATGGATTGAAGCAATAATCTTTGCTGGAATTGCAGCAATTATTATAAAAACTTTTATTATCCAAACCTTTAGAATACCATCAGGTTCAATGGAAAGTTCGTTTTTGATTGGTGATTTCCTGGTTGCTAATAAATTTGTATTTCATTTCCGTGAGCCCAAACAATTTGAACCGATTATCTTCAAATATCCTATGGATAGTTATGATCCTCAGCCCAGAGAAAGATATGCTAAAATTATTCGTCCTATATATTGGGATAAGAAAAATTTCTTTTTTAAGTATTACAAGCGTCGGGATTTTATTAAAAGGATTATTGGAATGCCTGGTGATACATTACAAATTATAGACAAAAATATTTACATAAACGGAAAATACATAAAGGAAGATTACACTCAACATATAGATTATCGTATAATACCAAGAGAAAAAGGACACCTTTATATCAATTCTGAATTTATGGGAAGCAGGGATAACTTTGGACCTTTAGTAATCCCCGAAGGAAAATATTTTGTAATGGGAGATAATAGAGATAACAGCAGCGACTCGCGTTACTGGGGATTATTAGATAAAGAATTTATAAGAGGTATTCCAATCTTAATCTACTGGTCATGGGACGAGCATCATCGTATCCGCTGGAGAAGATTGCTTAAGATTTTTTAATTTAACCACCGATGACCACCGATAGGCACTGATAAATTTATTTCAAAAAAAGAGGTGTATTCAAAATGGCTATTCTATACAAAGCTTTAAGTGATAAAATCATCGGTATCTGTATTGATATCCATAAAGAATTGGGTCCTGGATTCTTGGAGTCAGTATATAAGCATGCTATCGCTTATGAATTTACTAAAAATAAATTTCACTATGAAAAAGAAAAACTTCTAATCATAAAATATAAAGACACTATTATTGACAAGGCTTTTTATGCTGATTTTGTTATAGAAAATAAAATTATTCTTGAAATAAAAACAGTTAAAAATTTTGAAAATATTCATTATGCACAGTTACTAAACTATCTAAAAGCCACAGGATTAAGAGTTGGTTATCTCATTAACTTTGGGAAACCTAAATTTGGAATGGAAAAGAATGATTTACTAATTCTTTTATTATAAACCACCGAGTACTTCTATTCAGACTGCTATTTACGAAATCATCTAATCGGGAAAGTACTGATGGGACTTTACGATTAAAGATAATATTTTGCGGAATAATAGAGTTAAAAGTAGTTATAAATAATATCTCGGTGTCTATCGGTGTTTATCCGTGGTTAAAATAATAATATCTCGGTGCTTATCGGTGCTATCCGTGGTTAAAATAATAATATCTCGGTGCTTATCGGTGCTATCCGTGGTTAAAATAATAATATCTCGGTGCTTATCGGTGCTATCCGTGGTTGAAATAATATTATATCAGTGATAATTGATGCTTTCGGCGGTTAATAACATTTCCATTTACCTCCATATCCCTTTTTGCATAAAAAAATGCAACTATTGCAATTTTTATTCAGTTCAATACAAAAAGGATTTAGTTGAAAAATATATCTCATACTTGAAAAAAGAAATTGAACTTACTACTTTACAAAAAAAATTCAAAATAGGAACAATTTATTTTGGCGGCGGAACTCCATCCCTGCTCTCCTTCTCACACTTGTTCAAAATAATAACAGCATTAAAAGACAAATTTATAATTGCAGAAAATCCTGAGGTAACTTTAGAAGCCAACCCGATAAATGTAACCAAAACCGCTGCTAAAAACTGGAAAATTTGCGGAATCAATCGTATTAGTCTGGGTACCCAGTCCTTCCATAATTCAGAATTAAAAACCTTAGGGAGATTACATTCTGAAAAAAAGATTAATTCCGCAGTTGAAATAATCAGAGAATATTGTACTGAAAATGTCTCTTTAGACTTAATGTATGGAATTCCGTTTCAAACTAAGCAAAGCTGGATAACTTCATTAAAAAAAGCAATAAGTCTTAAACCCAGACACATTTCATCTTACTGTTTATCTATTGAAAATGGCACTTATCTCGCAGATAAACAAAATGAGTATACCTTTCCTGATGAGAATTTGCAAAGTGAAATGTATTACCAATTAATTGATATTCTTAAAAAAAACAAATTCTATCAATATGAAATTTCTAATTTTGCTCAAACAGGTTTTGAATCAAAGCACAATTTAACATATTGGAATGGTGAAGAATATCTTGGCTTTGGACCTGCTTCTCATTCCTTCTATAATATGAAAAGATACAGCAATTTTGCAGATTTGAACAAGTATTTTGAACATATAGATAACAAAAAACTGCCGATTGAGAACTCAAAAATAATCTCAGAGCGAGAATTTATTTCTGATAAAATTATTTTGGGATTGCGGATGAATAAAGGAATATGCCTATCGGAATTCAAAAAAAAATACAATTTTGATATTAAAACAGAATATGAAGATGTCTTAAAAAAATTTTTGTCTTCCGAATATTTGACAATTCAAAATGATAGACTGAAATTGACATCAAAAGCAATGTTTGTCTCAAATTCAATCTTGAGTGAATTTGTATAATATGACTCTCACCGCGGACCCCGATAAACATCGGGGCGGGGACACCCTGATACGGTCATTCTTCCCTACAGGGCAGGCAGAGCACGCTGAGATAAATCTTGTTGGGTTTTCGGCACGGAATGGTCCGTGACGACTCTGCAGTGCTTCGGATGGCCTGTCTCGTCTTGGCTCGAGCCAAGACGGGCTACGCCCAGACGAGTGAGCGGTAAAGGAGACGTCAGGGACCACTCCCTGACGATGGTGGAATGAAACTTTGCGTTCTCCTCGACTCTGTGGTAAAACATAAGGAAAATAATGAAGAAATTTTTACTTTTTACTTTTTACTTTTGCCTTTTACCTTTTACCTTTCTATTGGCAGACATTCTCATCCCAATGGATTTATCACAAACTGACCATTTAAGAGCGTATGGCGTTACTTATTATGCTTTAGAACAGGGAATAGACTCAAAGTGGTTATTGAACTATCGCGGTGGTTCGTTCCTCATTCCTGATGACTCTGATATAGAGGATATTTGCCGTATTCGCGGAGTGTATTACGAAAAGGTATCTCCAGCACAAGTCATTCAGATTGAACAGATAATTCAGAAATCCAATATGGATATCATCTATTTAGAAAAAGCACCCAAAGTTGCTGTTTATACCTTACCAGAAAGTATTGCCGGCAAAGTGTCTGGCTTTGCTGGAGAGCCGTGGGATGATGCAGTTACCCTTGCCCTTACTTATGCAGAAATACCTTATAAAACTGTGTGGGATTTGGAAGTTTTACAAGGTCAGTTGGAAGAATATGACTGGCTTCACCTCCATCATGAAGATTTCACAGGACAGTATGGGAAGTTTTATGCAAGTTACCGGAATGCCAATTGGTATAAAGAGATAGTGCGAATTGATGAAGAAATGGCAGCCAAACTCGGATTTCAGAAAGTCTGGCAACTTAAACACGCTGTTGCAGAGATGATAAGAGAGTATGTAAAAAACGGTGGTTTCCTATTTGCAATGTGTGCTGCTACAGATACTTATGATATTGCACTTGCTGCAAAAGATGTAGATATTTGTGATGTGCCTTTTGATGGTGACCCGATGGATCCACAAGCAGAACAGAAATTAGATTTCAGCCGAACGTTTGCTTTTACTGATTTCACACTTGTAAAGAATCCTTATGAATATGAATTCTCCAGTATAGATGCAAGTAATTATGCACAACTTCGCGGTCCAGAAGGTGATTATTTTACACTTTTCCAATTCTCAGCTAAGTATGACCCTGTTCCTACAATGCTTACACAATGCCATGTGAATGTTGTAAATGGCTTTCTTGGACAAACTACTTCATTTCATAAACAATATATTAAGAAGAGCGTTATTACTCTTGGAGAGGTTGAGGGAGCTGATGAGGTAAAATATTTGCACGGTAATTTTGGTAGAGGAACTTTTACTTTTTATGGCGGGCATGACCCGGAAGATTACCAGCACAGAATCGGCGACCCCCCTACTCATTTAGAACTGTATAAAAATTCTCCCGGCTATAGACTTATTCTTAATAACATCCTATTCCCAGCAGCAAAAAAGAAAAAATTGAAAACCTGATTACTCCTTTGGATGAAAGAAAAATCTTGCATAAATATATGCAATCACTTCGCTTAAAACCGTTCGTACCCCATCACTGGATTTCCACCAATGTTCCGGGTCGTAACTAAAATCATCAGCAGAAATAATTCCAACTTGGATTGAATCCCCAAGCGCTTTTTTGAATAATATCCAGCTTCTTCTTGAATGAGCACCAAGAGAAAATAGATTGATTGTTTTTATATTTTGGTCTGAATTTGCAATCCATTCTTTCAATGCTTTTGCTGAGTTATATGTTCTATCTTTAATTACATAAGGAGCTGGAATTGCAATTATTTTTTCTTCATCAAAGCCAAAATTTTTAATTATTGCAGCTCCAATTTCTGCTTCGGTTTTGTAGTGTGATAAATGGTAGCCTTTTAATAATGGACCACCGGTTGTAATTAACAAACTATAATTATTACTTTTGAACTCCTTAATAGCTTGTTTAAGTGCATAGTCGGGTATCCAGCCTTCTACAACAAGTATGTTGCTATCAATTGGTTTATCAATTGCCAGAAATGGATGAATACTTGAAACAAATCCAAAAATTAATCCAGCAATGCTTATTATGAGTAAAGCCCAATCACGCTTAGTTAGGCGGAAACGACTTTTCTTTTCAATTGATTGCAAAGAATTCATTTGACTGGTATTAAATTATTAATAATATACACACCCCGTCCCGATTTTATCGGGACACCCCTCTCCCGCCAGAGGACGGACAGGCCCTCCTAAAAGATGGAGGGTAAACAAGAGGGGATTTTTTTGTTCTCCTCTATTCAGCCATTCCAAAGGTCTACAACCATACGGAAGGTTTCTGGGTTTCATAAAAGTGAAGACTCGAGTTCAGAAGAGCGAAGCGAGACTGGACTTGAGTCGTATCAGCATTCTGAATTCCATCCCGACCTGTCTGCCGACAGGCAGGTAAATCGGGATGAAGTCCAGTCTGTTGGAAACTTGAGCTTTTCTGATACAAGCTATGCTTGGTAGCCCACTTCGCAGTTCTTAACTCATCCCGAAATTTTCGGGATAAGTCAAGTCATAGTTTGATAATTCATCAATTGTTCTGTTCTCATAACCATTTTTGGTTAATCCCAAAGAAGACAGAACTTCGTCAATTTGTGGGTCTACAATCTTCACTTCATCATAAGTTAGCTCGTATAATTTATAAACCATTATATCTATCTGGTTTTCTAAATTTTTAGTGTCTTTGCCTGCTTTTTTGAGGGTTGAGATTAAGTATTCTCTGCAATATCTGAAAATAACGGTTCAATAAAGTTTTCTATGAAATCAATGATTTCTCTAAAAGATAGATCTATATTTATTTTGGAACGATTCAGAAAAGCCATCCACTGCTGCTGTTTTTCTTTATCTGCCTTAAATTTCTCATCATATAGAATTTTACGAGCCTTTAAATCTGTGCCTCTGTTTTTAAATGTCGTTTCAATTGCTTCTTTTAGCAAATTTGGTTTGAACTTGTAATTACTTGCTAAATAGTAAATATCATAAAAATCTTTCATCCGACTGGTGAAAAAATTTAGTTTTGTAATTGATTCCAGTTTTTCTGCAACAGCAGATTCAGGTGAATATACTAGCAATTGTGGAGCCGAAAAATTCGGAAGTAATGTTGGAAAATCTATGGTCAACGGATGAGGTACAATTATATCTCCAAAACCAATATCAAAACGAAATCTCTTTCTAACCTGCCCCATAATGGCTTCACAATATATACGAACTCCTTGATAATCCGCATTCTCTTTAATAACTTCCGAAGTTAGACTGTCTATATCAAAAGATACTCCATCCTTAACTTTGATTTCTGCTATTTTCCGTATCACTTTAAGCAAACTTTCTTCATCATTTGTAATTGACAAACCAAGAAAATCTATATCCTTTGTAGGACGATTCTGTGGCATATTATAAACCAGAAATAATAAAGCACCTTTGAGAATAAAGTTATTTCTATAAGAAGATACAGATAATCGGTATAAAAACCGTTCCTGAAAATACTGCAGTAAAACCGCATTGAAATCCCTCTTTGAGGCTTTCGCTAAATTCAGTAATCTTGCCCGTACTGAATTAGCAATATTTTTTCTTTCTTTATTCATTTTACAAGCATTGCCGTCAAATATGGGAAAAGAATCGTTTTCACCTGACATATTTCCGCATATTCCCGTAGTTTATTTATGTTAGCATCTTTTCGTTTCAGATAGTTTTTCAGCCCTTCCAGTGCCAAATCTTCTCCCAATTTCTTACGATAGCGAAACATATCGCAAATTGTTTTTTCGGGATTGTAGATTTTTACAAATTCATAACTGTCTTTTCTCGTTTCAATGCCAAAGTTATAAAAACGCTCTCTAAAATAAAAGATTTTTACAGGTGGGTATTCAATAGTTTGAGGTTTTTCAGAATTGGGAATAGCCACATATACTTCAGAGGGATTTATCATTGATAGACCATGATATTCCAGTGCTGATATCAGGCAAATTATTCCCTTATGAATAGACCTGCAAACATCTATAAAGCTAAGAGGAATTCCATCTGTTTGTGGAATATCCGTGAGCCGATAAAGACCCGGTTTAATTTTCTCAATAAAGCTATTATCAAGAAGAGTACGAATACTTCGTGTATGAAATCCAGCTTGCTTAAGATCCTTCATACGAGCATAACCACTATGGGTTTTAAAAAACTGTATAATTTCTTTCATGGGTCTAACCCTCTGTCAATAATGCATATTGACAGAAAAACAGAACCAAGAATATTTGTCAACTTTTTTACTTTCATACAATTTATACTAAAAATTCATCTTGTATATCTATCTAGTTTGCCAAATTTTTAACCTTGCGAATGGTCAAGTTTACGAGGCCTTCGCAATGGTTCTTATTTGAATCCAACCATTCCGAAGGTTTATGGGTTTCATAGAAGTGAAGACTCGAGTTCAGGGGATCCGCCAGCTGGCGGAGACACTGGACTTGAGTCGGAATATCAGCATTCTGAACCAGTCTGCTAGAGATAGTATATTTCTACATATTGTCTGGCAACCAGATTAATTTTCCTTTTTTACCTGGATGTGCAGCTTTATCCTTATGCCGCCACATAAATTCAACTTCAACTTTAACATTTAGAACTTTTGCAAAATTCAATACACTTTTCCATGAAAAATTAGCATCAGTTTTTTGTATTGAAATATCAATTTCTGGAACATAGTAAAATCCATCCTCTGTAAACTTTCCATCCTTGATATTAGACAATGTTTTTTCTTTTAGCAAATCGTATGAATTATATTTCTTCATAGCAACTTTATGTGCCTCTTCAACAAGGCACTTCCAGAAATTTCTTGGTGCTCTATTATCAAATGTGCAATGTGTTATTTTAGTATGTTTTAGATCTTCAGGATTTTCCGTGTTTAATATTATTACATCATTAGTTTTTGGTTGTTTTTCTATATCTGAAAATACAGATTCAAATTCATTTTTTATATCTATTATTCTTTGAGCAAATTTTTTGAATTCCTTGGCTTTTTCTATAACCTTTTCTGCATTATCATATTCATTATTTTCTATTAAACCTTTTGCCTTCTTATTAAATTCTTTCGTTAAATTCCCGAATTCTTCCAGTAACATATTAAAGGCAGTATCAATATTTTTCTCATACATTTTTCTATCCTTTCTTATTTTTGATTTATTGTTTCCTTGCTTTGTTTTAATTTTATCTTTATCTTCAATTCAGGTATAACCTTTCTTATCTGACTTTGATTCTATCTGTTCAATATTAAAATTTTCATATTCTTCCTTACTCATCCAAAAATCCGGTTCTACAATCTTCACCTCATCGTAAGTTAAGCCATATAATTTATAAACCATTAGATTTTTTTCAGACTCGACTTGAAAGCGAAGTGTCGAGTTGAGAATGAAGAAACTCATACTGGTGTCTGTCGCAATTCTCTTATACCTGTAACCCATTTCTTTTTTATATCTCGTGCTTTTGGTCCTGATTCTCCCCCGACTATTATTCGTCAATTTTATCTAAATAAAATTATTTATAGGTGATAATAAAGGCTAATTTCCTAAATCTAGATTCGAAAATTCTATAAATCTTAGTGATTAACAAATGAAACAGATATTGGCTCCAATTTTACATTGTATTCTTTGGGACCGAAAGTAAAATATATTTGTATTTGAATAGAATAAATTAGACTTTGATAACTTGTATCAACAAAATAAATTTCAAAGGCATCGAGATCTTTACCAAAAATTTTTACAAAATCATATTCGTCAGATATATATCTACATTCAAAACTACCAGTTTCAGGAATCAATTCACACCAATATAAATTATATTTAGCTCCGCCACCTCCCATACTTACAGGAAGAGGCTCTATATCATAAATTTTTTCAATTGATTGAACATCGGCTAAAATCTTATTCAATCTTATTGTTAAATTTGAATTGTTTGTAATACTAAAACCCCATCCACTACCAAAGAATTTACCACTTTTTCCAAGTCCATGATAAGATGCAGCAAGTCTAATAATTGAATCATCTGATTCTTTTTTGGCTTTGTATACACCCGTCATGGTTGGTAATTGTGTTACTGAAGTAATGCTTAATAAATCTCTATTTTCTTTGGATTCATCTTTCCAATTTTGTATATCGTCAAATGTATTAAGAGAATTTCTTACCCAACGTTCATGGTGCAATTTAATAGTTTTTAAATTTTTAACGCTGTAATTTTCTATTTGATCATCAATCTTCTTATGATGAATACTACACAATAAAATTAAATTTTCATATTCATCTCGTTGTTTTTTATTGAGATCTGATATTCCCCTGGGACCATCATTCTTTTTCGCAACTATATGACATTCTTCACCAATAACACAATCACTGTCCTCATCTTTACCAGACAGTGTTAATTCTCTACGACAAATTGCGCATCTATTGCCTGATCTTCCCCATAACAATTTTCTTGTTCGATTTGATATAGACATAATTTTAAAATTTTAAAAAATTTTTATTGGAAATGTTTATTTTCATTAATTTTTTATAATACTATTCGCTCTTTTTCGTTTGTATTAATTTATTAAAAGTTATCAACCAAAACCGAATAAATATCACCCATTTCAATTTTAACTTCAATAAATGGTTTAGCTTTTGTATCTTCAGGTGTTATCATATATCCGATTTGGCTTATAAAAATCAGCTCATCATTTTTATATCTTGCAGGAGAGAATCCAATGCCAATTTTAGCCTTACCTGAGTTTTGCAAAGTTATATCTGTTATTTTCAAGTTTTCATTATTTCCCAATTTCGCAGATGCAAAAAGAGCTAAATGCAAATCTTTTTTCTTATCGCTTTTGTTAATTATTACAGGAGATATCCATGAAAAATCAGATTGGATATTTATTATTTTCTCATTACTATTATCAAAGGGTAATATCCCAGTAATCCATATATCAAAAACAGGGCTAATCCAACCAGTAAGCTCGTCATTATCATCTATATAATATTTCGGGAAAAATTTATGACCAACGAGTATATTTGCACCTTTTAGGGAATCGCTTCCAATAAACCCAGCCCCAACTTCAATATTTGTCCATGAAAATGCATTCCACAATTTATCAAATGCAAATGAAGTAGTAAATAAATCTAACTTATTTTCTTCCCAATTAGATGAACCTTTCAATCGGAAACCTAAATTACAAGTAGTATAGATGGTTTCATGAAAATTCAATTTAAAAATCATACTAGAAGAAGTTCTGCCTTCGGCATTTATTGGAGTAAAATCAGTCTTCACTTCAAAACTTTTTGAGAATAAAGTTGAGCTTAATGACAAGAGAATGAATAAAATTATTATGACTTTAATTTGTTTCATCAGAGGACTCCTTATTCAAATATTCAGTTATTTTATTTTTTAAATCTTCAAAATTCTCAACTTTATCTAATTCGTCTAATTGAAAATCTAGCTTCGTTCCTAGTTGTTTACCTATATCAATAATTAAACGTCTTTTAGTTAGTTTATCTAATTTATTAAATTCTATGCCTTCAATATCTTGTCCAAGAACTTGCAAGCATGCCCTTTTAATTGCTCTGTCTAAACTCATTTTTTTCTCCTTTCTTGATTATTTATTTTTTTCATTCATCCTTTACTCATTAGAATCTTTCCATTCTTGTTATTTCGTTTTCTCATATATTTTTCTATCCTCTCTTCTTTTTGATTTATTGTTTCCTTGTTTTGTTTTAATCTTATCTTCATCCTCAATTTAGGTATAACCTTTCTTATCTGGTTTTGATTCTATCTGTTCAATATTAAAATTTTCATATTCTTCTTTACTCATCCAAAATTCTGGGTCTACAATCTTCCCTTCCTCGTAAACCTTAAACCGAGGAACTTTTGTTGTATCTCTATGCCATTTCACCAACTTAATCTCATCATTTATTATCTCAATGTTTGTAATCCCATCTGTATAAAGTCCACAACCCGTATTAAAGTAGCAAGGTAGTGGTTCCTTTTCAGGTTCTGTCGGGTCAATATCTCTCTCTTTTTCTCTTTCTTCATTTAATTTTCTCGTAAGTTGGTTTATCTTCTTCATATTTTTTTTAACTCTTTTCTTCTCTGTTCTATGAGCTAAATTATCCGCTTGTAATTCTGCAATCTTATCTTCTAATCTCTCTGCATAAGATTTGGATGCAAATATTGCTCGATGCGAATGTCCACAAATAAGAATTACTTTTTCATTCTTAGCCCAGGCATACATAATTTGTTCGTAATCAGTTGTAACCTGAGATTTTGTTGCAGAAGGATGACCGTACAATTTTAGGGTTTTGGCAAATAGTTCAAATGGTTTAAATACACCTCTAACAAGAAATCTGCTAATCCAGCTATTTTTATCAGAATCTATACTTCCTTGATGACCGTGAACAAGTAATATTTTTGTCTCTCCGTTACTATCTTTCATTTTCAATGCCTCCGGGGCGCCTTTATGTTTTTCAGGATTTTTCATGGCAGGGTCATCTGGCGAGCACCACTCATAATCATGATTTCCAAAAACACGAAATATCCTATCATTCCCAAAATCTCTCATCTTCTTATAAACACTATTATCATACCTTTTAATCACCTGCGCTAAATCAAACTGCCAGAGTTCTTCAGTATCGCCAAGTAATATTAGCCTATAATCATTTTTATTGTAAAATGTTAAAGCAGTCAAAAGAGTTTCTTGGTTGTGATGAAAATCATCTGCATTTCCACCATCGCCCAAGTGTAGGTCACTAAAAATAGCGTATTTTTCATTCTTTGTATCAAGTATTTTGATAGCATCACTTAGCCATAGTCGTGACAGCCTTTTAATTGTTTGTTCTTTGTCTTGTGCCATAATTATACCTCCAACTTATTTTTTATAAATTTAATAATCAAAAATTTCATATACAAGTCAAGAAATATTTTTTTAAAAATTTGAAATTTATTTAATCTCAAACGCACTAATTTTTGACAAAGAATTTTAGCCTTCATAAAAACTATAATAAATATTCACCCTGCCCGCGAACGGTGTGAATATTCAGAAAGGATAACGATGGAAAAGACCATTGAGATTTATAAGTTTATGGACCCCAGTCGTGTAATTGATATTCAATCCAACACAAAGGATGATGCATTGAGAGAACTTGCTGATGTAATTTGCAAAACTGAAATAATTATAGATAAGAAATTGTTTATTAGAAAGATTTTTGAGCGAGAAAAATTGATGAGTACTGGAATTGGCTATGGGATTGCAGTTCCACATATAAGAGACACCTCTATTAAAGACTTTGTAATTGCGTTTGGAAGAAAAAAATCCGGATTGGAATATGATTCAATAGAC
>Ga0315541_1002228_pt1 | contig 16493 bp, 14 predicted proteins | sample SalMarSW160190MG_FD_203095 | JGI IMG/M metagenome (GOLD analysis project Ga0315541, IMG submission 203095) | Salt marsh sediment microbial communities from the Plum Island Ecosystem LTER, Massachusetts, United States - Salt Marsh Sediment SW1601-190 ...
ACAGGAGTCTCGCCCTCCCCCAAGTGCTAGGCGGAAAAAGCCGGACGGTTTTGCGCGATTTTAGCTTAGGCCCGATCGCAATGTCCCCGAACTGCGACCATTGCGCAGCATCCGGTCAACCGGGTTTGAGGCCCGGCGGTTCGAGCGGAACGGACAAGGATTGCCAGGATATTCAGGATAATACGAACGCATCCTGTCTATCCTTGTTAAAAGGAGAAGAACGCGCCGTGAGCAAAGCCCACGGCGCGTTTCTGAGTGACCCGTATCACTGCGCTTAGAATAGTGCGACCATGGAACCAAACGCGCGTTGAACCGGGAAGTCGCTCGGGAATCTGATGAAGTCGACATGCCCGTCCATAAACAGGACATTGCCACCGCCGGGAACGTGGTTGTATTCGGTGGCGTCGGCGCTGACGAGGTCAAAGATGACCGGAATATCGCTCTGCGCTTTGCTGCTTGCGGCGGCATTGTTGATGTCCGTGATGAAAAACCGCTCGATACCATCGCGCAAGCGGTAGAGCGTATATTCCTCACTGGTTTGCTTGACGAGGTCGAGATCCCTATCGTACTCCCTGGCCGCGTCTGCAGGGCTTGGGGCGGCAGCGAGAATCACACTGTTAATCGTCCCGATGAAACCGCTGTCGAGATAGGTGCCAATGTCGCCCAGCGTACCTGTTATACCGGGGTCATTGGGGTCTGTACCGGTCACGATGTAGTGGTCCTGCTCGATAGCCCAGCCAACGTACATGTACGAAAGGGCATTGAATGCACACGGGTCAACCGGGCCGTCGACAGCGCCACCGACATTCCAAAGCCCTTGCTCGAGCTCACCGCGCCCGCTGGAATCGGAGGGACACGCCATCACGTTGATGTCGCTGAGGTACTCCGGGTACACAGCCGGGCCGTCGAACCAGAACTCGGCGTCACCCGAAGCCGGTGGATTAGATTGCAGCGCCGGATCGTTGCAATCGACTGCAATTCGCTTGGGATACAATGGGTCTGTTTTATCGTAATCCACCGTGCTGCTGCATTTCATGGGGGGGAATTTCTCGCCCTTGGCCTCGTTGCTGTACATCTTGAGCACGATTCCCATCTGCTTCAAGTTGTTCTGACAACTTGCGCGGCGGGCGGCTTCGCGCGCCCGAGCGAGCGCCGGCAACAGGATCGCTGCCAGAATACCGATGATTGCGATTACCACCAGCAACTCGATAAGCGTAAATCCGGGTTTCTTCATGGTTGGTCTCCTTCAGTGGCTAAAATACTGCCTTTCCTACGTACTGCTCCTTCCCATTTCAACTAACTGATTCGTGTTATTGATTTTCTTTCCCTGTGCCTGGCGCCCACCTCCTTTCTACTCAAGCCTCCAACTCCTCCTCCCACATCCGGTCAATTTGCTGGCCCTAAACCAATAAGCGGGCATCGAGCCACTCACAATTCTATCAAATTATTTCGGATTTGAACACCTCTTTTTTTAGGAAAGCCACTGGTATTTGCATTTTGCCCATTAAACGTATGGCTTTCCATTTCGCTTGCCCCGCTTTTTCGTGCTCGTGATCGAAATGAGGGACGAAAGATCGAGCACGAGCACGAGCACGAGCACGAGCACGAGCACGAGCACGAGCACGAGTACGAGCACGAGCACGAGCACGAGCACGAGTACGAGCACGAGCACGAGCACGAGTACGAAGAGAGGTTGGGCGTATATATTCGTCAGAACAGGGTTGACAGACTACCGGTACCATGGGGCGCCTGCTGCGGCATCAGGGTCTGCCTTTGAAGGGTCTTGGAAGGCGACATTCGGGGGGTGGTAGGGGAGATTGGGTCCGGCCCAAAGACGCGATCTCATGAACGTGACGGAGCCGTCCAGCCAGAGCACATTTCCCCCGCCGGGCACGTGGTTGGGGTACACGAGGATAGGACGGTGGTCTTTGGGAGCCGATCCAGGGGCCGAGCCACTAAACAGGTCCCACATGATCGCCATTTTGGCAATGGGCTTGTGTGGCGGCGGGAGCGTGATGGGCTTGGCGGTGTAGGCGCCGAAGTAATCGTAGCTCGTGCGGTAACTTGCCGGGCCGTTGAGCGCCGAATTCCAAGCAAGTGGCTCGGCTTCCGCTTCCGCCCATTCCACTCCGTGCTGGGCGTCAGAGTCCGAGGGACAGATAAACACCTGGATTTCACCAATATACCCGCCGTGCAAGGCCTTAAGACAGTCGGCGTTTCCACCGCCGCCGCTCCACGGGAGCTGTCCGTTGTTTTCCTGGGCGTACAGGTGAAGAGCCGTGCCCAACTGGGAGAGGTTGACGAGACAACTTGTCCTGCGCGCCGTTTCGCGCACGCGCGCGAGGGCCGGCAAGAGGATCGCCGCGAGGACGCCTATAATAGCTATAACACCCAGCAGCTCGATCAGGGTGAACCCGCTTGGCCTCTTACTCATTTCACGCGCACCTCCACCCATCGCATCTCCCGCAGGCTTCCGTCGGCAGCCAGACCGGCCTCGGCCTCGATACACACCCGCGCGAAGGTTCGCGCACCGTGCCGAAGTTGCCCCGTGGATACGATGCGATACTGGCCGTGGCGCACGTCCTTCCTGACCGCCACGGAAAACGTACCAGCGCCCAATGGGGTGTCTTCCTCGCCCGCGTACGCGCCCGAACTACGCCGGAGCTCGGCCAGGGCCTTCTCCAAGCCGCCCTCGGCGATGCCCATGCACTGCTGGTTCCAGTAACTGCGATTGCGCTGATCCATCGTCCGGTGGAGCGAGACGATAAACGTGGAGGCAAAGAGGGTGATGGCGGCCAGGTAGCCCAAGGCCATCAGGAGGGCCACCCCTTCGTTTCGCTGGCGCTGTGCCTTGGTGCTTATCATGCCTGCTCCTTTCAGTCCATGTTCCGTATGGCCGCGGAGTATCTGTACACGGTTGGCGGTCTCCTTATTATCTCCACATCTCTTTTTATATCTCCGTATCTCCTCCCGCGGGCCGGTTCGAGCGTGAGCGATACCAGCCGCGCCTGAGTCAAATCACGTGCCGTGCCATAGCTGAAGCGCACGGTGCTGAAATCCCGACGGTAGGTTGCCGCCCGCTCCAAGGCGAGACCGTTTTCACCCTTGTCGGCCAAAACGAGGTGGTAGAGGCGGGGCTTGTCATCCAGACGGCCGAACACGGCATAGCGATGGACCTCCTTCTGGCCGTGCCGTGCCGGCAACCGCAGCACGAGCTGGCCGTCGCCGGAATGGTAGCTGCCGATTTGCTCGCACACACCGCTCGAGGCGCGTACCGTGTCCGTGAAGTCGCGGCGGATGTCCTCGAGGGTATCGAGGTTGGCCAGGGCGACCGTACTCAGGGCCGAAAGCCGGGTGCTGGACACAAACACCCCCGCGGCCAGGTTAACGATTACGGTGAGGATGGCAATGTACGCCAGTATCTCGAGAAGCGACATGCCCGCCGCATGGTGATCCTTCTTCGTGCCGATCATGTCCGCCCTTTATCCCCTATGAGGGTTGTCACCGATTTCTCAATCGCCCGCCCGTGCTCGCCGGTCCACCGGACGCTAACCGTAACCTGTTTAAGGCCCGGGCGATCGCCGTCATAATCGGCGATCACGACCCAAGGAGCGGCGTTCGCCAACTTGCCGAGGGCCGGGGTTTCGCTGAGGAACCGGCCGTTCTCGGTGTTGCGTAACGCGTCGAAGGGGAGCGTACGCAAGGCCTCGAGCTCGTTCTGGACCGCGCTGACAGCGATAGCGGCTTCACTAAGCGCCTGGGTCTTGTCCACGCCGACGCGGTACATCTGAATCGCGCCAAACATCCCCACGACTAGCACAAACAGCGCGGCCGTGAGCTCCAGAAGCGAGAAGCCCTCCGATGCGCGCCGTCCTTTGCGTACAAGACCGCGAGAGAAGGGCCAGTCACTTTTTTGCTTCGATTTTCCCGTTCTCATGAGGTGTGAACTCCGTGAACGCTTACCCCTAATCCAAGCATGGCACAGCTAAACACTGTTGGCGGTCTCCTTATTATCTCCATATCTCCTCACTTGTTTGAGGGTGTTCCTCGCGAACCGATGTTTTTCCTACTCCAAGTGTATCGGTAACACACGCTGTAGTTCCTCGAGGGTCGTCAGGCCGCTCTTGGCTTTCTCAAGGCCGTCTTGCATAAGCGTCGTCATCGCGTTGCTCAGGGCGACCTTGTGGAGCGTCCGGGTTCGCGGACGCGCCAGAATACAATCGGCCAGTTCCTCGTTTACGGTCAACATCTCGGCAATGGCTGTCCGCCCGCAGTAGCCGATGTCCTGGCAGGCCTCGCACCCATTGCCCTGCCGGAAACGGCCCTGGCCGGGGACCAGCCCGAAGGTTTCCAGCAACGCGGGCTCGGGCTCGTAATCGGCGCTGCACTGCGGGCAATTGCGCCGCACGAGGCGTTGCGCGAGAACCACCGTCACCGACGAGGCGATGAGGAACGGCTCGATGCCCATATCGAGCAGCCGCGCAAACACCCCGGCCGCAGTGCCGCTGTGGATCGTGCTAATGACCAGGTGGCCGGTGAGGCCCGCCTGGATGGCCGTGCGGGCGGTTTCGGCGTCGCGGACCTCGCCCACCATGATGACGTCGGGGTCCTGCCGCAGAATGGACCGCAGGGCCGTTTGAAAGGTAAAACCGGCGTTTGGGTTGACTTGCGTCTGGGCGATCTCACCCAGGCGATACTCGACCGGGTCTTCAATGGTCACGATGTGCGCGGCGGGTTTGCGCGTGGCCATCATCTCGCGCAGGAGGGCGTAGATGGTGGTCGTCTTGCCGCTTGAACTGGGCCCCGTCAACAGCAGCGTGCCGTGGGGCCGGCCCATGAATTCCCGCAACCGGGCCACCATGCCCTCTCGAAACCCGAGTGCGTCGAGGCCGAGCAGGTTGGAGCTGGCGTCGAGGATACGGACGACGGTTTTCTCGCCGGCGACCGTCGGAAACGTCGATACACGCATGCCCTGGCCAAAAGCGGCCGCGTCGGCGTCGATGCGGCCCTCCTGTGGGATGTCTTTCTTGTAAACCACCAATTTCGATAGCACCTTGATGCGGGCGGTGATCTTGTCCTGGCTGCCCTTGGGGAGCCGTGCGATATTGTGGAGAATGCCGTCGATTCGGTAGCGCACGGCGAGGCACTCGGCCCAGGGCTCGAAATGGATGTCGCTGGCCCGGTGCAAGGCGGCTTGGTGCAACGCGACGTCCACCGCGCGGATGACGCCGTTTTCGCCGGCATCGAGTTGCTCGAGCAGCGCCCCTTCGATGGTCCCGAGCGGAATCATTGCAGTTTGGATGGGCGCTTGTGCCTCTTTTTTCTTCAGCAACCTTAATCTCACCATTACATAACTCTCCGTCCTCGGGCGATGAGAACCCTCAAATTTGGGCTAAAAACGCATCCATCAGCGCGGCATAGGTGGCAAACCACGTCAAGGCGACCAGCAGGGTCACGCTGACGGGCACGGCAAGGCATAAGGGCATGAGCCCCTGGGTCAGCACCCGGCGAGTCTTGATCGCTTCGCGCTGGTACAAGCGGCCTATCCTGCCAAAGGCTTCGGGAAGCAGCCCGGATCGCTCCCCTATCGACACGAGGCCGCGAAACGATGCGGGAAGCAGCTTGTGCGATTCCTGTTCCATGGCGTTGTGGAGCGTCTCGCCTTCAAAAATCCGCCTGGCGAGCCCCCTCAGCACACGGGCATACACAGGGTTGATGTCGAGCGCGGCAGCATCCTCCAGGGCCGTGGCCAGCGGCACGCCCCCGCCGAGGAGCCTCTCGAGCACCAGAGAAATATGGGCGAGGTCGCGTTTGGCCAGCAGCGCACGCAACGCAGGAATACCGGAAACGATCCAGCCGACCGCTTCATCGAAAAGACCGCGCGCACGAAGCAAGTGACGCACAAACAACCAAATAACCACCGCGCTGAAGAGACCATCCAGGAGAACCCACCAGTAGGATTGCACAAAGTCGCCCAAGGCAATCACGAAGCTTACCTCGACCGGCCTAGAGCCACCGAAGTCCTCGCCAATCTCGTATAATATAGGGAAGACCTTGATGAGGATAAAGGCAGCGATGGCCGCCTGGATCATTAGAACCGCCAGCACGTACGTCAACCATCCTGCTACCGATTCGCCGGGGGTCGTCTTCCTGCTCTCGAGGTAGTCGCTCAGTTCTGCAAATGTGCGCTCGAGCGTTCCTGTATTCTCTCCCGCCTCCACCAAATCGCAATAGTAACGCGGGAAAAAGCGGGACCGCTTACGCATGGCCCCCGCGAGAGACGACCCAATGGTGAGGTCGTTTGCAAGCGCGTGGTACAGTCTCTCCAACCTACGCCTGGTGGCCCCCGCGGCCACGGCCTCCAGAGCGCCGACGAGGTCGACGTTGGCCCCGACAAACCCCTCCAACTGCTTCGTGACGACCATGAGGTCACGATGCCGCCGGTCGATCATGAAGTCACGAGGACCGCGCCAGGCACCGGGGCTCGCCGGCTGTGTGCGCCGGCGCAATGCGTCGCCCAAGTCTGTTTGGAGAATCTTGCGCCAGATCATCGGCTGTCTATCCTGTGGCGGCTCGACGGGAGTCTCGCCCTCCCAGTTTTGCCCCCATGAGGGACCACATTTTGTCCTGCACCATTACTTTCGCGTACCGTTTCTTCTGCCGCCGGCCCCATGCCGGCGTGGGGTAGCCTATCACCAGGGCACCACCGCCGCGATGCCAGCTCCGACGACAACTCCATACCCTTGCCAAACCAGATAAACCAACGCGACGAGGCCATATGCGCCCGCCAGCCATGCCTTTCGGGAAAGCTCCTGCTCATGCGCAGCGGCAAGGGCCATTAGGGCGCGAGGCGTGGTGGCGCCCTCATCGCCTGCGCTTACGACCCAGAGGAAAGGCCGCTTGAAAAGCCTACTGCTCTCGTTGCCGGCCGCCAAACTCTCGGAAATCGACGCGCCGCCCGCCAGGTGGTCCGCGGCCAGTGCCAGTTGGCCGCGCAGCACGGGGCTCGCCGTTTCCGCCGAAGCCAACTCAAGACTCTCCGTTGCAGGAACACCGCACGAGAGAAGCAGCCCCAGGGCGTGACTAAACCGCGCTATCGCCGCATTCAAGTGTAAGGGGCGGACGATGGGTAAGACAAGTCTGACGCAGTCGAACACGTACGCCCCGAATCGAGACGATTTCACACCCCACACGGCTAGCGCGGCGATGGCGGCGCCGCAGAAAAACACCAGCGCATGCTCTTTCGCAGGCTCTTTGAACCATGGGGTTGGGTAGAGCAGAGCAGTGACGTATATTCTCGAAACTATTGCCGCTACCACCAGCGCCACGGCGATGACGACCGCGCCAAGGCTCCACATGCCCCGCCTGCGTTTCGCCCTAAGCCGTTTTGCCTGCATCATGTGCTCGTGCAGCAGCCGCAGGGCCTCTGCCAGGGCGCCACGCTTCTCGCCCGCCGCGACGGCGCGCACGTAAAGAGCGGAGAAGACCTTCGGGTGGTGCTGAAGTGCCTCCGAAAACGACGCGCCCGCTGCCATCTGCCGCCGAAGGTCGGCCACGATGGGCGCGAACCGTTTATGTACAGGATCGGCGGCAAGGGCATCCAGCGCGTCCGCAACGGGGCCGCCGTACTGCACCGCTACCGCCAAGCGGCGGGTGAACGCGTCGAGCCCACGCGCACGTAAGCGTGGTCTGGGCGAAACTATGTGCTCTTGGGCGCTCATCAGCCTATGGCGTCTCCTATGGTGTACAGTGGCAGGTACAACGCAACCACTACGAAGCCCACCAGCACCCCCAAAACCAACAGCGTGATCGGGCCGGCCATTGACACGATGAGCTTGTCTCTGTACTCGAGGTCTTGCTCGCAGGCGTCCGCAAGACTGAGCAGGGCGGCGTCAACCTCCCCGGCCCGCTCCGCATTGTCAAGCATCCAGCAATAGGTCCCCGCGAAAAAGCCGGTGGCACTGAGCGCATTCGCTATGGTTGTCCCATTTTCGATGTGCCGGGCCGCCGTACGTGCCGCATTACGCAACACGGCATTGCCGGCCGCTTCCCCCGCGAGCGCAACACTTTCCAGTACAGGCACCTCGTTGGCCAACAGCATGCCCAGAGACCGGCTGAACCGCGCCACGGCGCCCGCGTGGTTCCGCGCACCAAACACTGGCATGTGCAGTGCGAGCCAGTCGAATGCGTAGGACCCCGTCGCGCTGCGCCGCAGGAAATATCCCAGGAACACCAAGGCAACCGCGCCGACACTCACCCACGTGAGAACCTCGGCGCCTCGGTGGCGGAGGGCCGTGCTGAGAAAGGCCAAGGAGCGGGTGGGAAAAGGCAACTCCGCGCCGAAATCGTCGTAAAACTCCATAAACTCCGGCACGATTTTCGCCAAAATGAAACCAACCACAGCACACACCGCCACAACGACAAACGCCGGATAGGCCATGATCTCCTGAAGCCGGTGCTTCAGTTCCACCATGCGCGTGGAGTACGTGCACAAGTGGCTCAGGACACCCGATAGGTTACCGCTGCGCTCCCCGGCGCGGACCATACTGCGGTACACAGGGGAGAAACTTTCCGGATGGCCCTCGAGGGCCTCGGCCAGCGAGGCGCCCGCTTCGAGTTTGAATCGGATGTCTCGAACAACGCGCTTAAGCTTTTCGCCCTTCAGCTCACTCGCCAATGCGTTCAGAGACGATGCCAGCGGCAGGCCACTTTTCGTAATCGTCCGAAGTTGTTCATTGAACAGGTCAAGGTCTTGCCAGGTCAGTGCACCCCGCTTCCGCAGGAAACGGCCCCCACGCTCCTCGACCGCTTCCACAGCATTGACGCGCAGCCCCTGTTCGGTGAGTTCGACAACACACGCATGTGCCGATGCCGCCTCCAGCGTGCCTTCGGACGCTTTGCCGTCTGCGTCAACGGCCCGGTACGTAAACACCGGCATGGTGCATTCCCTTCTGGGAAAAGCTACTTGCCCGCCTCAGGCGGGCTGGCCACAAAGCCCCGGGGGCCGTGGCGCCGTATTCCCGTAAAACATTATCTCACGGACCACCATAAATGTCAAGTCAAATTGCTGCCCAGGCCTGCTGCCATAAAGTGCGAAGTGCGCGGTGCGAAGTGCTGCGTGCGAAATTAATCAGGCAAAGTTTCCCAGACCGGCCACGTACTCTTTGCTGCCATCGTTGGCCCAAGCATCGAGCTGGTCAGGGTCTTTGAGCTGCTGTCCGCGGAGCCGCGGCACGGCGATGTAACCGCAGGAGACCTCGGCACAGGCGGTCATGTCGCTCCAGAGCTTCTCGAACTGCGCCACGGGATACACATCCTCTTGGCCATGTCCCCAGCGCCGTTTGACGTCCTTGATCGTGACGTATGTGGGCATACGGGCGGCCATGCGGCGCACGGCCTGGGCGATTGTCCCATCGGGTCCATTGAGGTCGTCGCGTGTAAGCCCGAAGATCGCCAGGAACGGGTCGATCTGGATCCAGGTGGTCATGGAATTGTAATACCGGAGGCGGAACTCATCTTCTTCCCGTGGCTGCGCCAGGCCCTCCATCAAGCGCAGCTTGCCGTTGACTCGTGCCAGGCCGCCGCCGCGATCGTCGATGCGTCTCGGCACGACCTCGAAAGTCAACACGTTCCCGGAGTCGAGGTGGATACCCAGCGGCTCCGGGTCCAGGTCCGCGCCTAGCGTGTCGATATTGTGCAGCATAATGGTCTCGACGTGCGGGTGCTGTTCGAGCACCCTGGCAAGAACCCCGTTGCGCAGCAAGTTGGGCACTTCGTACCAGTGTCCCGGTGGGTTGAAGCGCTGGATGGCGACGTTGTCCTCGTAATCCGCCCCTTCCCCCTTGGCGCGCGCCCAGTCCATCAGCGCGCCGCGCACGGCATCGCGGACCTTTTGTTTTTGCTCATCGAGGGTCTCCTGGGGCATTTCCTCCCAGAGGAAAACCAGGTCCCTGACCATGGGGATCAATCGCTGGCTGATGGAACGCCCGGGAGAGAGATATAGCGGGCCGTCGTAGCCGTAGTTTTCGTTGAGGGCCAGATGCTTTCGGATGGGCTCATGTGTGAGGAAGCTTGTCGAGACCAGGTGGGGGAATGGGACCCCATATGTTTCGGCGGCTCGGCGTGTCTTCGCGAGGTGGATTTCTAGAAAGCTGCGGTGCGCACCGACGATCTCGATGAATGGGTTGACCGTCTTGACGACGCCGGCGCCCGTGGTCCAACGGCTGCCCACGCCGCCCCCCAGCGACAAGATGGCCACACGGCCCTCGCGGAGCGCCTGCTCACCCAGCTTGCGCGAGGCGGACGTGCCGTTCATTATGACGACATCGTCCTCGCGGACATCCTGGATATCGGTATCGACCGGCAAGCGGTTGTGCGCCAACCCGATCCGGCCTGCGCGGAGGTCGGCCGTGATCTGTTCATGCTGAATCGGGTCGAAGCCGTTTTCCTGCTTGATACGTTCGGCTTCGGCGTCCCATTCGAGCCGCTCGTTCTGGGTTGCCGGATTGGCAACCCTTAACAGGTGGCTGACGATGGTTCGCAGAATGGTAAAGGTTTCCTCGGGCCTCTCGCAGCGCGCGATAAAGTGGTCCAACTCCGCGCGGCGCAGATAGGGGATCGCATCGGGATTCTGACGAACCAGCTCGGGAATCTGCACCGCATGATACCGGGCAGGCATGAAGGCTTCGTCGCCCTGCAAGAGTTGTGCGTTGGTGCCTATCTCGTTGATTTGGAAGTTGTACACCACGGGGTCCATTGCAAAGGGCAGCGCGTCTTCCAACTGGCGCTTTGTCGAGGTCATAATCTCGAGGATATCGTCGCGGAATCCGTCCCGGCGCTCGGGCGCCACGAACATGGCCATCCCCCCACCCGACATGCCGCCAAGCATCAGGAAGCCCCAGAAATCGTCCTGGTATCTTTCCTTGGCCTGGGCGATGATGGATTCCGTGAATCGGTTGGTCACCCATGGGATGACGGTTTTGAGGGGACCGTCCCAGTTACGCGTGGTGTTTGCGGCCAAGGCCCCGACATCGCCCGCCTTCAGCGTTTCAAGGATGTTGTCGAAGATTCCGCGCATATCCAGGCGCGCGTCCCATTCCGACTTGGCCCGGAGAAGGTACTTTTCGGTAACCATCTCGAGTATGGGCCCGACGTTCTGGGCCATGCCGCCATGAATGAGCACCAGGGAGTCGGCGAGGCGCTTGGTGATCTGCGGGTGAAGGTCGGCAGCGCCGAGAATCCGGTGCTGCGGCAGCAAGCACCCCTTGCTGATGCCCCACTCCGGGTCCGGTTCCGAGGCGACGGCCCCTTCAATCACTTTAAGGCCTGGCCACACGCCCCCTGAATCCTGCCAACCCCCGCCCGAACCCCCAAGCCACTCGCCCAGGATGGCGCGCGACGCCACGAGCCGCCGCTCCATTTCGCACAGCGTGCCCTCCAGGGACTTGGCTTGGCCCGTGGCGCGCATCAGCACGCTCACGATGGATGCCAGGAGGGTCGTGGACACCGCGAGTCGCGAGCCCTTTGGGATGTCGTTGACCTTCGTCACCAGCTCGATCCCCATCCCTGGCCCTACAATACTGGCTAAAATGGCCTCGATGGGCTGGTTAGTGCCTTCGAAGGAAGGGGGAATCACGCCAGACGCGATGACACCGGCCTTCAGCAGGCCCAGGTAGTCGTTGCCGAAATTGAACAGGTCGCCGAGGTCTAAAACGTCCTTGGTGCACTCGAGGTCCACGCTGATAAGGCGCAGGACGGGCTCTGGAATGACGCGCACATAGGTCTCCACGGGAGGCCTGACGTCCGCGTCGCGGCCGTAGACGCCGAGATCGACGGAGATGTTCAGCACGCGGGCGCCTTCGGGGTAATCCATGCCCAGGAAGAAGATGTCGGACCAGCCGCTATGGCTGAGGTCCAGGCGCACGGGTGTGTGCTCGCACAGGATGGGGTAGAGGAGGGTACCCTCGGGACGCTGCAGCAGCTCCGGTCTGGTCCGCACCGGGTGATCCTCGGCGCGTCCCACCCTGAACATCCACTGGTTGCCGCGACTCGCGCGAACACTTCTGCGCACTTGATCGGTAAGGGTCTGGAAAGAGAGGTGATGGTAACATTCGGCCAGGGCGCTGAACACCGCCCCGTTGGGCCCGTCTTTGGCTAACGCCTCTCGGAAGCAATGGATGGCCTCTTCAAACCGCCTAAGGAGAAGGTCGGCGAAGCCCTCGTAGGGGATGGCGCCCGCCTCCTGCGTGTCGGGCGATTCCATCAGGAAAAAGCGGTAGGCCGCATAGAGGAAAAGCGTCGCCCGGACACGTTCGTAGAGGTTGTCGGCGGCGCGGCGAAAGGCCTCCAATTCCTCGCAGGCCTCGAGCAACTCTGCCGTGGTCAGGCTTTCACACAGGGCGCGAAAAGGGCGATTCCGGGTATGGGGATGCTTACTGGTAATGGTCTCGATGAGAAGATTGGCCTTACTCATCTGCGCGACCGTCCCGCAGTTGATTGGCCTCGGCCAAGAGTTCGACTATCGTTGTGAGTACCTGCTCACGGTCACGCCCGGCCAGGGCCAGTGCAATTTGCGCTTGCAACAGGCCAAACTTGGCGCCAGTGTCGTACCGCGACCCCTCTACTTCGAGGGCCAGGTACTTTTCCCGCGTGGCCAGCTCGTTGAGCGCAGGGGTCAACTGAAACTCCCCCTCGGATTTCTCGCCGCGCGAGACGGCGCTCTCAAGGAGATCAAACACGGTGTGGGGGAGAACGTGCATGCCAAAGAAGCAGAGATAGAACCCGGCTCGCAGACCCGGCGTGTGCAGTTCCAACTCCGCGAGACTCACCGAGGGTTTCTCGAGTATCTTCTCAATCTGGTACGCCCCGGGTCGATCCGGCACCCGCTTGCCGCTCAACGTACCATAGCGCCCGATGAGGTGTTCCCGCGTGGGGTGCACCGCCGCCACGGCGCATTCCTCCTCCTGGGCAAGCCGCATGACCTGCTCCGCGCACCGTTGGCCCACAATGTTCGAGATATAGAGGTGGTCGCCCAGGAGCAGCAGGAACGGCTCTTTGCCGGCAAAGTCCTTAGCGCAGTAGACCGCGTGACCGTAGCCGAGCGGCTCTTCCTGCGCCACAAATCGCAAGCGCTTGCACAGGTTGTCGATACGCTCGGCCTGGTCCTGGGCCCAGTCGACCTCCGCGTAGGCCACCAGCAGATTCTCGCGGAGCAGTTTCAACTGCTGAAGGTACTGGGCTTCGTCGCCGGGCGCGCACACAACACACACCTCCTCGATCCCGCTGTCCAGGGCCTCTTCGGCAATGATCTGAATCGTCGGTTTGGACAGGCCGTCCCGGTCAACGAGCGGCAGCATGCCCTTCTGGACAGTGTCCGCGGCGGGGTACAATCGGACGCCGCGACCCGCGGCGGTAATAACGGCTTTCTTGATCAGCACAAGGCGGTCCTCCTCTCGTACCGCAATGATAGCAGCCCCCTGACAACCGCCGCAACGGACATCCGGCTCACCGCGCCACGACAGCGGCAACGGCCCCCCCGTGCGTGTGGCACCTTAAAGCGTTAGCTTGAGGGTGTCTTAAGCCTCAACTGATGCCTATTTCGTAGTCCGTGCCTGAAATTACCTGAACAGAAAATGTTGGAATACAACACCCCCTTTCCCCCGCTAGCGACAAGGCTGAGCCGTGTGCGCCGCAGCTTCTTGTTCGGGTCAATCACTGTCTCGGTCTTCACGAAGGACGTCGGTCGCACCGTGAATCACGGCAAGGACATCGATCTGGTCGGGGCTGATGTGGTAGATAATCCGGTATGGGCCCTCGATCACTTCTCGAATCCGATCCATGTCATATTCTGGAACCGTGCGTCCCGAAAGGGGAAACTCAGCAATTTGCTGAGATCGCCGGGTCAGGCGATCGACGATGCGTTTAGCATACTCGGGAGAGTCCTGGGCGATGTAGGCATGGATAGCGTCAAGGTGACCCCGTGCTGTGTCTGTCCAGTAGATTCTCATTCCGGCAGGCCATATCGCTCGCGAACCTCTCGGACGTCCTTGATTCGTCCTGCCTTGCTGTCGGCAAGGCCCTGTTCAATCACCTGCCGGACATAGATCTGCTCAATGAGATCATCCCAAGTCGAGTTCTCCGGCATTTTGTCCACAAGTTTGTGCGCTTCATCCTTCGTCAAACTCGTCGTCATGTTGTTTCTCTCCTCATCTCGCCCATCGTCGAGTCTACCTCTCGATGTGTGAGAAATCAATGTCGCTTGAGCCGACAACCGCCGCAACGGGCCGCAACCTACCCATGTCGAAGTCTGTTTCGGTGAAGGTTCGAGGCCGTCCTATGCTTTGAGGAGGTCCTCGAGGTGGATCCCTGCTTCACGGGAATAGCGCGCAAGGTTTCCTCGGCCATGTCCTTGGTGTGGCGTGGAAGCGTGACCTTGCGGCCGGTTTCGGTATGACGCCAGACTTCGTGGCTTCCAGGGCCCGGGCGATCGAATACGTACCCAAAAACCCTCAGCCGCCGCACCACTTCCCTGTAATTGAAACCGGATAATCTGGCCGCTACGCGACGCTCACGGGGATAAGCAAGTCAACCGCGCTGGCGCTATCAGCCAGGTGAGAGAGGGCCGGGGGCAGGGGGTCGCCGTGTTCCATGCACGACTCGACGATCCTTCGGGCCAGACCCTGGGCGATTTCAACCGCCTCGGTGATGCTCCGACCTTCGGCGACGAGGCCCGGCACGTCGGGGCTCGTGGCGATATACCCGCCCTCCGCCAGCGTCTCGATGTGCAACCGGATCGTGGCTTCGCTCATAGTACGTCTCCCCGTGAGAAGATTACACCCCAAAATAGAGGACATTTCTAACGAGTCAAACCAGAGGACATTTCTAATGAGTTTTGACATGTCCAGTCCGCCTCGGTGTGGTGCGCTGGTTGGTAGAATTCGCCCACCGGCGAAGCAGCGCACCCCGGCCGCGGTCAGACGCTGGGCGACCATCCCGCCCGTGTGGGTTTCGGCCACGGCCAGCCTCCAGCCGCGATCCACCAGCAGCGTGTCGACCGCCTGCTCCAGCGTCGCGTCGTCCGCGCCGATAACAAGGCCCGGCAGGCGTTCATGCACCGCCGCGTCCACAGGGTCGATGAGTCCATCGGCCTCCTCGAGCGTTTGTGCGCGCGCCGTGATCCGAATGTGTACCGCATCCGGCGAGGCCAACACCCCCACGGTCGGGTTTTGTTGCGATGCGATCAAGTCGGCGATTGCCGTGTCCACGCGCGATTCGCCCACCCCGCAGACCTTGAGCACCCGCGACTGAAGCACACCCCGCAGGCCGAATTTCTCCCGCAAGTAAGGAATGACGCGGTCGGTGAGCATGGGTTTGAGTTCCCGGGGCACACCGGGCATGCAGATGACAGTGCCCAGATCATCTTCAACGATAAGCCCTGGCGCGGTCCCGTGAGGGTTCTCGATGGCGATGGCCCCCTCGGGCGCCATGGCTTGTTTCTCGTTGTTTTCGGTCATTTTGAACCGGAACCGGGCGAAGCGGGCCGCCAACTGGTCGTATAACTCCTGGCGGAAGACGAGCGGACGGCCCAGCAACTGCGCGACACACTCTCGGGTGATGTCGTCTGCTGTGGGGCTCAAGCCCCCGGAGGTCAACACCACATCCGAACGGCCCAAGGCGCCCTCGAGTGCGCTCCGGATACACTCGGGATTGTCCCCGACGGTCGTTTTCTGATATAGATTGATGCCATTCTCGGCCAGCACCTGCCCTATAAAGGCCGCATTCGTATCCACAATCTGCCCCAGCAGCAATTCCGTGCCTATCGTGACAATTTCGGCCTGCATGTAGGTCTTCTTCCGCAGAATCTTCGCGTAACTGAAGGCTTTGGCAATGTCTGTACTCACGCAAAGGCGCAGAGAGCGCAAAGTTGAAGCCGACCTAACGCCCTTTTCGTCTCAGCGGTCTTTGCGCCCCTGCGTGAGATTATACCTTGCACGCCCTTGGTTGCGGCAGTTGCGGCTTTCTGCCCAGGCCCCCAGGGGTAGCCCGGGAGGGCTATAGCCCCGCGGCGGCGTCAGTTGGAGTGGTAGCGGATGGGTCTGCTGCGTCTTGCACCACGCAGGACCCACTATGCTGCCGGGCGAAGAGGACCAGAAGCCTGGCGCTCATCTGGTATGACAATGTGCCGCCCTTGACGCGGTTGGCTTTGAGGTAGGCGTCATTGACGGTGTGGCTCATTTCGCTGAGCTTCCCCTGGTGCTTGGTCCAAAATTCCCTTTCCGCCTCGATGTCGCGCCGCACGCCGCGATAACGCCGCGCGATGAGTTCTTTGGCGCGGTCCTTGTCCACGCGGCGCAACTCCCGCAGCAATTGCTGTTGCGCGAACAAGTAGCCGCTGTAGCGCACGTATGGATCGTCGCTGGACGCGCAGGCCAGGTAGCCGAAGAAGTTCGCCTCGTCCTCGCTGGCGACAGCACGTTGGTGGGCCTTTTCGTGGG
>Ga0315541_1002229_pt1 | contig 16492 bp, 16 predicted proteins | sample SalMarSW160190MG_FD_203095 | JGI IMG/M metagenome (GOLD analysis project Ga0315541, IMG submission 203095) | Salt marsh sediment microbial communities from the Plum Island Ecosystem LTER, Massachusetts, United States - Salt Marsh Sediment SW1601-190 ...
GACGTGGTGACCCAGCGCGAGTTCTTCGAGAGGGCGCTGGCGCTCCTCCCATCTTCCACCGTCCCGGACCTGTCCAACCTCCTGCGCCTGATCCTCATCCGGCACATTGAGTTCAGCTACGTCCTGGATGTGGTGGCCACCGAGCTCGACCGGGACGCCGCCGCCCGCTCCGTGCCCACCGACAAGGGAATCGTGCTCCAGGGCCAGGCCATCATCCGGGCCGCCGATCCCATCACGGCCACGGAGGTGGAGACCCTCGATGCGTACGAAGACCAGCTTCGCGCCCAGGGACTCCTGGAGGCCAGCGGCTTCCGCGTCCTCCCGCTGGTGGGCGCCTGGGTGGTCACGCTGGTCCTGCTCAGCCTGTTCGGACTGGTGCTGTTCTTCTTTCGCGTGGAGATCTACGCCCAGTTCCGCTGGCTCCTGCTCATGGTGCTCCTCGTCGCGGTCTACTTCGGAGTGGCTGCGGCCATCTCCCGCCACGACCTGGCGCCCGAGTGGCTCCCCATCGCGTTCGTGGCCCTTCCCGCCGCCGTTCTCTGGGACACCCGCATCTCCATCGTGCTGGTGCTCATCATGGCGCTGATCACGGGTACGATCCCTGCCTTCGCCGAGCACGGGACGGTCCTGGCCGTCGCCACGGGGGGCGGAGCGGCGGCCATGAGCGTGCGGGCCGTGCGGCGGCGCTCCGAGACCTGGCGCTCCATCTTCATCATTGCCGGCGCCACGGGCCTCATGCTGCTGGGGTACGCCCTCACCGTGGATCGGGATCTGGCCGCCACCGCCCAGTCCAGCCTGGTGGCCGCGGGGAACGCCACGGTCTCGGCGCTCCTGGCCATAGGCTTCCTCTGGCTCTTCGAGCTCTTCACCGGGATCACCACCGACCAGACGCTGCTGGAGTGGGCCGACCCCACCCGTCCCCTCCTGAAGCGCCTCTCCCTGGAGGCGCCCGGGACCTACGCGCACACCATCAACGTGGCGAACCTGGCCGAGTCGGCGGCCAACGTGGTCGGTGCCAACGGGCTCCTGTGCCGGGTGGGAGTCTACTACCACGACGTGGGAAAGATGCTCAAGCCCCATTACTTCGTGGAGAACCAGCCGGACGGACGTAATCCCCACGACAAGCTGAAGCCCGGAACATCGGCAGCGATCGTGCGGGAGCACGTCACCGAGGGGGAGCGGCTGGCCCGCGAGGCCAAGGTCCCCTCCGTGATTCTGGACTTCATCCTCCAGCACCACGGCACCCAGCGCATCGGCTTCTTCTACGAGAAGGCGCTGGAGGAGGACGAGAGCAGCGTGAACGAGGAGCGCTTCGCCTATCCCGGGCCGAAGCCCCAGACCAGGGAGACCGCCATCGTCATGCTCGCCGACTCGTGCGAGTCGGCCGCCCGCGCCATGCGCGACCCCACGCCGGAGCGGATCCGCGACCTGATCCACTCCATCGTCCAGGCCAAGCTGGAGTCGGGTCAACTCGACGAGGCTCCCCTCACGCTGCGCGAGATGGCGCTCATCGAGGAGCAGTTCGCCAAGATCCTGAGCGGCGTCATCCACCGCCGCATCGAGTACCCGGCCACGAAGCACCTCACCGACGCCCCGGACGACCACGAGGACGAGGAGCCGGAGACCTCGTGAGCGCGGGACCCACGCCCGACGTCACGGTGAACGCCGACCCATTCGAGTGGGCCGACTGCGAGCAGCTCGAGCGCGCCGTGCGACACACGCTGGCTTCCGCCGGGGTGGAGGAATGCGAGATCTCCCTCACGCTCCTCGACGACGACGGGATCCGGGCGTTGAACCGGCAGTACCTGGCCCGAGACCAGGCCACCGACGTTCTCGCCTTCACCCTCGGAGGCGGGGCGGCGCTCCTGGGGGACGTATACGTGGGCGTGGACCAGGCCCGCCGCCAGGCCGCCGAGCTGGGCATCCCGCTGGACGAGGAGCTGGTCCGCCTGGCGGTGCACGGGACGCTCCACGTGCTTGGCCACGACCACCCGGAGGGCCCGGGGCGGGAGGAGAGCCCCATGTTCGTTCTCCAGGAGGCCCTGGTGCGGGCGATCCGGGGAAAGACCGGGGGGCGCTGAAGTCCCACGCCACCTTGCCTGGCCCGTGCCCCGGGAGGATCTTCCGGTGCCCCTGCGCGCCATGCCCGGACCTTGCCCGCGCCGTGTGCGCGTGGGGGGAGCGCCCGCTCCGCTCCCGATCCCGAGGAAGCCTCCGTGACCACGCCCGCCGACGACATCGAGAAGGCCCAGGAGTGGCTGGCGGCGCTCGTGGCCTCCGGCGACCCCGCGGCCCTCCTGGAAGCCCTGGAGGAGCTCCACCCCTCGGACATCGCCGATCTGGTGGAGAAGCTGGAGGACGACCATCAGGTCCACGTGCTCTCCGTGCTCCCCCCCGAGGTCGCGTCGGAGACGCTGGCCGAGATGGAGGAGGGCGAGGAGCGGGGCGATCTCCTCGCCGCCCTGCACCCGTCCAAGGGCGCCGAGCTCCTGCAGGAGCTGGCCGACGACGACGCCGCGGACCTGCTGGCCGAGCTGGAGCCCCACGAGCAGCACCGCATCTTCGAAGAGCTTCCCAAGGAGGACGCCGGCGACATCCGCAGCCTCCTGCTCTACGACGAGGAGACCGCCGGCGGGCTGATGACCACCGAGCTGGTCTCGGTGGAGGCGAGCCTGACCGCGGCTCAGGCGCTGGAAGCGGTGCGCCGCCAGGGCAGGGAGGTGGATCACTTCTACACGGTGTTCGTCGTGGACGACCGCAGTCGTCTCCTGGGCACGGTAGGGCTGGACGCCCTCGTGATGGCCGATCCGGAGGAGCTGGTCGAAGCCCTCTTTGAACCCACGCTCGCCTCGGTGCTCCCCGGTACCGACCAGGAAGAGGTGGGCCGCCTCATGGCCCGTTACAACCTCGTAGCCATGGCGGTGGTGAGCGAGTTCGGTGTCCTCCTGGGGCGCATCACCTTCGACGACGTCCTGGACGTCATGGAAGCCGAGCAGACCGAGGACATCCTGCGCCTGGCAGGCGCAGGCGCCGGGGGGGACGCCCTCCGCTTCACGTGGGCCGAGTCGGTGCGTGCTCGACTCCCCTGGCTCTTCGTCAACCTGGGCACCGCCTCGCTGGCGGCCTCGGTGGTCCTCTACTTCTCCCGGACCATCGAGGACGTGGTCATCCTGGCGGCCATCATGCCCATCGTCGCCGGGATGGGCGGGAACGCAGGAACCCAGGCGTTGGCCGTGACGGTGCGCAGCATCGCGCTGGAGGGAAGCGCCACACGGCGGGGAGCGCTCGTGGTGGGGCGCGAGCTGCTGGTGGGCGCAGTGAACGGGGCCGTCCTGGGAGGCTTCGCGGCGGTGCTGGCCTGGCTTCTGGGGAGCGACCCCACGCTGGGGGTAGTGGTGTTCCTGGCCATGTGGGGGAACCTCATCATGGCCGGGTTCCTCGGGTCCTTCGTGCCCACCATCCTGGCGCGCCTGGGGATCGATCCCGCCATCGCCTCGTCCATGTTCGTCACCCCCTTCACCGACCTGTGCGGCTTTCTCCTCCTGCTCGGGCTCGGCACCGCCCTCCTGCTGTGACATGAAGCGCCTGACCCGCACGGCCTCGGTGGTGGTGCGCCTCACCCCCTTCGTGGTGGCGTTCCTGCGCGACCGCAAGGCGTGGATTCTCCTGGGAGGCCCGGTGCGCCGCACCGCCGAGCACCACCGGCGCCGGGCCGAGCGGCTCGCGGCCTGGCTCGCCAAGCTCGGCCCGACGTTCATCAAGCTGGCCCAGCTGTTCAGTTCCCGCGCCGACATCCTCCCCGAGCCCTACCTCTCCGAGATCGGGAAGCTCCAGGACCAGGTCCCTCCGGACCGTCCCGAGGACATCATCCGGGTGATGGAGGCGGAACTGGGCGCGCGCGTGGACGACCTCTTCCAGGACTTCCAGCGCGAGCCGGTGGCGGCGGCGAGCCTGGGCCAGGTCCACCGCGCCCGGGTGGGGGAGCGCGACGTGGTGGTGAAGGTGCTCCGCCCGGGGGTGGAGCAGGTGGTGGCCCTCGACCTGGACATCTCGTTCCGCTTCCTCTTCTGGCTGAACATCCTCTTTCCCAACCACCACGTGCGGGCGGTGACCAACGTGGTGCGGGAGTTCAGCGTGCGCGTGCGGGCGGAGATGGATTTCCGCACCGAGGCGGAGAGCATGGAGCGCTTCCAGCGCTTCTTCCGGGGCGACCGGCAGGTGCGCGTCCCCGCGGTGCTCCCCGAGTTCACCCGCCGCCGGGTCCTGGTCATGGAGTATGTCCAGGGCACGAAGATCGACCGGCTGCACGACCGGATCCGGTCGGGGCGGCTCTCCTTCAAGCAGGTCATGGAGACCCTCACCGGGGTCTACCTGCGCATGATGATGGTGGACGGCTTCATGCACGCCGATCCCCACCCGGGGAACATCCTCGTGCAGGAGGACGGCACCCTGGTGCTCCTGGATTGGGGCGCCGTGCTCGAGGTGCCCAAGTGGACCCGCGAGTCCATCCTCAGCCTGGCGCTGGCGGTAGGCCGCGAGGACATCGACGGCGTCATCAACGAGATGTACCGGATGGGGATGATCAGCCCGGAGGTGTCGCGGGGCGAGATCCGCGAGGCCGCCACCGAGATCCTCTCCATCGTGGACCGCGCGAAGACCACCAACCGGAAGCGCATTGTCGAGGAGCTCCTCCACCAGGTGCTGGACACGTTCTACACCTGGCCTCTCGTGCTCCCGCAAGAGCTGGTCTACTTCCTCCGAGCCGCCGTGCTCATCGAAGGCGTGGCCTTCGTCTACGACGAGAACTTCGACGGCCTCACCTTCGTCCGGGGTGTGGTCCGGCAGCACCAGGCGGAGCTCCTCAAGAGCACGGGGAAGGAGACCGTCCAGCTCGCCAAGGGGTTCGTCGATGAAGCTCAGACCGCGCTCCGCTCGGTGCGGGATCTGGTGACCCGCGCGGAGCGGGAGGAGCTGCGGGTGCGCCTCCATCCCCGGGACACCCAGGCCCAGGAGCGCTTCGTCTTCCTGCAGGCCCGCCGCCTCCTCCTGAGCGTGTTCGCCACGGCCACGGCCGTCATCTCGTCCGTGCTCTTTCTGGCGTTCAGGAACTGGTGGCTCCTGGGCATCGGCCTCATCGTGCCCCTCGTGATGTTCGTCGTCGTTCTCTTCCTCCCCACCCACCTCCTGGAGAACCCCCTGCGCCACGCTCGGGGGATCCGACCCAACGAATGGCGCTAGGAGCCTCCCCGGATTTGGGCCCCGCGCCCGAGACCCCCGGCCTCCAGGACCTCCTGGCCCGTTTCCACGAAGGGAGGCCCACGGCACTGGCCCGCGCCATCACCTGGGTGGAGAACCAGCGCGACGGCTACCAGGATCTCCTGCATCAAGTGCTCCAGGGCGGCCCGCGCACGCGCCGCATCGGGTTCACGGGACCTCCTGGCGCTGGGAAGTCGAGCCTGGTGGCGGCGCTGGCCGGCGCCCACCGGCAGGCCGGGGAACGCCTGGGCGTGGTGGCCGTGGACCCGACCTCGCCCTACTCGGGAGGAGCGCTCCTCGGGGACCGGATCCGCATGAACGAGCTGGCCACGGATCCGGGCATCTTCATCCGCTCCATGGCCACCCGCGGCTCCCTGGGGGGGCTGGCCGCCACCACCAAGGAGGTCATCGACCTCATGGATGCGTTCGGCTTCGACCGCGTGCTGGTGGAGACGGTGGGCGTGGGGCAGACCGAGCTGGAGATCACCGGCGCCGCCGACACCGTGGTCGTGGTCCTCGTCCCCGAGTCGGGAGACGCGGTCCAGGCGATGAAGGCCGGGCTCATGGAGATCGCCGACGTGTTCGTCGTGAACAAGGCGGACCGTCCGGGCGCCGAGCGCCTCCTCAAGGAGATCCGGCAGGCCATCCACCTGCGCACCGGGAGCGCGCTCCGGGACGTGCCGGCCCACCACGGCGTGGACCTGGCCCGGGTGATGCGGAAGGAGCGGGAAGATGAGATTCCGGCGCCCGAGGGCGCGTGGGCCATCCCCGTCCTGAAGACGGTGGCGCAGAGCGGCGAGGGGGTCTCCGACCTCCTGGACGCGGTGGAGCGGCACGGCGCGTGGCTGGCCCGGAGCGGAGAGCTGGAGCGCCGGCGGCGCGCGCGGGCCAGGGTGCGGGTGCGGGACGTGGTGGACCGGGAGTTGCGGCGCGTGGCCTGGGCCTCTTCCGCCTCCGGCGCCGCCCTGGAAGCGGGGCTGGACGCCATCGTGCGTGGGGATGCCACACCCTACTCGGTGGCGCGGGGCATCCTGGCGGGGCTCCTGGCGCCGGCGCGGCCGGCGCGTTGACCCCCCTCCCGGCGCCGGGACATCTTTCGTGGTTGAGGGGTACGCCACTCCGGCTGGGGCCCGGTCCCATGGCGTGACGGCCTCCTGAACCACGCATCCCCGGAGCAGCGCATGTCCACCGTCGAGAAGGACGCTACCCCACGCGAGAGCCTGCCGGCCCTCCTGCAGGAGCGCGAAGCCGAGCTGGCGGAGATGCGCGCGCGCCTGGCGGAGTGGGAGGCCGAGTACACCGGGATCCAGGAGCGGGAGGCACTCTTCACCACGATCTCCGGCACGGAGGTGAAGCCCCTCTACACGCCTCTGGACGTGCATGGCGACGCCTACGAGGACGCGGTGGGGTTCCCGGGCTCCTTCCCCTTCACCCGGGGACCGTACACCACCATGTACCGCACCCGGCTCTGGACCATGCGCCAGTTCGCCGGCTTCGCCACCGCCGAGGAGACGAACCAGCGCTACAAGTACCTCCTGGCCCACGGGCAGACGGGGCTCAGCGTGGCCTTCGACTTCCCCACGCTCATGGGGTACGACTCGGACCACCCCCGGTCGCTGGGGGAGGTGGGAGTGTGCGGCGTGGCCATCTCCAGCCTCGCCGACATGGAGACCCTCTTCGACGGCATCCCGCTGGGGGACGTGTCCGTCTCCATGACCATCAACGGTCCCGCCATCATCATGTTCTGCTTCTACGTGGCGGCGGCGGAGAAGCACGGCGTGCCCCACGACCAGCTCCGCGGCACGGTGCAGAACGACATCCTCAAGGAGTACCAGGCCCAGCACGCCTGGTGCTTCCCGCCTGAGCCGGCGCTGCGCTGCATCGTGGACATGTTCGCCTGGTGCAGCGAGCACGCGCCCAAATACAACCCGATCTCCATCTCGGGCTACCACATCCGCGAGGCGGGCGCCACTGCGGCGCAGGAATTGGCGTTCACCTTGCGCAACGGCTTGGAGTATGTGGAACGGGCTATCGCCGCGGGGCTGGACGTGGACGAGTTCGCGCCCCGGCTCTCGTTCTTCTGGGACGTGCACAACGACTTCTTCGAGGAGATCGCCAAGCTCCGCGCCGCGCGCCGCATCTGGGCCCGGGGCATGAAGGAGCGCTACGGGGCGAAGAATCCCGAGTCGTGGCGCCTGCGTACCCACGCGCAGACCGCGGGCGTGAGCCTGACCGCGCAGCAGCCTGAGAACAACATCGTGCGCGTGGCCTACCAGGCCATGGCGGCGGCGCTGGGCGGGACCCAGTCGCTGCACACCAACTCCATGGACGAGACGCTGGCGCTCCCTACCGAAAAGGCGGTGCGCATCGCGCTCCGGACGCAGCAGATCCTCGCCCACGAGTCGGGGGTCACCAACACGATCGATCCCTTGGCGGGCTCGTATTTCGTCGAGGCGCTCACCGACCAGATGGAGCGTGAGGCGCTGGACATCTTCGCGGAGATCGACGCCATGGGCGGCGTGGTCCCCGGGATCGAGCGGGGGTGGTTCCAGCAGGCCATCGCCGAGTCGGCCATGCGCCAGCAGCGCGAGGTGGAGACGGGTCAGCGCACGGTGGTGGGCGTCAACGACTTCACCGAGGGCTCGGGGGAGATCGAGATCGACACGCTGCGCATCGACGCCTCCGTGGAACCCAGGCAGCGCAAACGCATGGCCGACCTGCGCGCGCGCCGCGACGACGCCGAGGTGCATCGCACCCTGGCGGCGCTCACGGCGGCGGCCCGGGGCCACGAGAATCTGGTCCCCCGCATCCTGGACTGCGCCAGAGCCTACTGCACGCTGTTCGAGATCCGCCACGCCATGGAAGATGTCTTCGGACCGTACAAGGAGCCGGTGTTCTTCTGAAGTCTTCTTGCCCCCCCCTCCAGGCTGTCCTCTTCGACGCGGGCAACACCCTCGTCTATGCCGATACCGACCGCATGGCGGACATCCTGCGCTCGGTTGGTGCCGACACCGACGGGCGGCGGGTGCGCGCTGCCGAGCGCACGGCGCGCAGGCTCCTGCACCGGGCCCTGGGGTCCGACGGTCGGGACACCCAGCCCCAGGTGTGGATGGACTATTTCGGGGAGATCTTCCGCGAGACCGGCGTCCCGGAGGACCGCCTGGCCGACGCCGGGCGGCTCGTTACCAAGACCCACGGAGACGACCACCTGTGGACACAGGTCGCCGACGGCACCACGGAGACCCTGTCCGAGCTGGCGGCGGCGGGGTACCGGCTGGGGGTGATCTCCAACGCCGATGGGCGAATCGAGGCGCTTCTCGAGTCGGTGGGGCTCCGCGGCCACTTCGAGTTCGTGGTGGACTCGGAGCTTTTCGGCGTCACCAAGCCCGACCCGGAGATCTTCCTCGAAGGGTGCCGGCGGATGGGTCTCCCTGCGGGGGAGTGCCTGTACGTGGGCGACCTGTATCCGGTGGACTACCTGGGCGCGACCCGGGCCGGGCTCCAGGCCGTGCTCTTCGATCCCTGCGATTTGCACGTCGGTGAGGCGCCCAGGATCCGGAGCCTGGGTGAGCTGCCGGTGTGGCTGGGGAACGGCCGGCGCTGAGAGGAGCGACACGCCGGCGTGCCCGCCCCGGGGCGGTTTCCGCCGGACGGACGTGCCGCCTACATTGCAGTCGCTTCCGGCGGAAGCGACACGACAACGGGAACGGAGCAGGCCCATGCCCGAAGACCGCAAGATCCGAATCCTGGTGGCCAAGCCCGGCCTGGACGGCCACGACCGGGGCGCCAAGATCATCGCCGCCGCGTTCCGCGACGCCGGCTTCGAGGTCATCTACACCGGGCTCCACCAGACCCCCGAGATGATCGTCGCCGCCGCCGTCCAGGAGGACGTGGACGTGGTGGCCATGAGCATCCTGTCGGGTGCGCACATGACGCTCTTCCCGCGGGTGCGGGCGCTCCTCATGGAGGCGGGGGCGGACCACATCCTCCTCACCGGGGGCGGGATCATCCCCGAGGAGGACATGAAGGTGCTGGAGACGCAGGGGATCGGCCGCCTCTTCGGCCCCGGCACCAACACCTCCCACGCCATCGCCTACGTCCGGGACTGGTTCGCCGCCCGGCCCATGGCATAAGCCCCTGCCGCCAGGCTCCCGTCGCGTGACCGCGCCCACAGGCCGTCTCGCCGAGCTCTCCCACGCGCTCAAGGAGCTGCGGGCCCGCCTCCGCGAAGGGGGTGGGCCCGAGCGCATGGAGCGCCAGCACGCCCAGGGTAAGCTCAGCGCCCGGGAGCGCGTGGACCTCCTCCTGGACCCGGGCGCGCCGCGGGTGGAGATCGGCCTCCTGGTGGCCCATGACCGCTACGAAGGCCAGGCCCCCGGGGCCGGAGTGGTGACCGTGGTGGGGCACATCGAGGGGCGGGATGCGGTGGTGGTGGCCAACGACGCCACGGTGGCGGAGGGTTCCTGGCGGCCCGAGGCCATCGCGAAGATGCTCCGGGCCCAGGAGATCGCCATGCGGTGCCGGATCCCCATCGTGTACCTGGTGGATTCGGTGGGGGTGGACCTCTCTGACCCTGGCGGCGTCTTCCCGGGGCAGTACGGGGCCGCGCGCCTCTTCTTCTACGGTTCGGTGATGCGCCGCTGGCTGCGCATCCCCCAGTTCGCCGCGGTCATGGGGCCGTGCATCGCGGGGGGCGCGTACCTGCCGGCGCTCTCCGACGTGATCCTCATGGTGGAGGGGACGTCGTTCATGGGGCTGGGGGGGCCGGAGCTCGTGAAGGCTGCCACGGGACGGAGCATGGACGCCGAGGAGCTGGGCGGGGCCCGGATCCACGCCGAGGTGAGCGGCGTGGCCCACTACGTCGCGAGTGACGATGCCGCGTGCCTGGCGCACCTCCGACGGCTGGTGGGGGAGCTCCCCGGCGAGCTCCCCCAGGAGGAGCGCACAACCATTCCGCCCCGCCGCACGGCGTGGGAGCTCTACGACCTCCTCCCCGACGACCACCGTGCGCCGTACGATGCGCACAAGGTGCTGGAGTGCATCCTGGACGGTGAGGGGCTGGACGAGTTCCAGTCCGGCCACGCCCGAGAGATGATCTGCGGCACCGGTCGCGTGGACGGGATCCCCGTGGGGGTCATCGCCAACGCCCGGGGGATGTTCAAGGACCCGAAGGGCGGCTCCCCGCGATTCGGCGGCCTGATCTATCCCGAGAGCGCCCGCAAGGCGGCCCACTTCATCGAGACCATGGACCGCCACCGCACGCCGCTCCTCTTCGTGCAGGACGTTTCGGGCCTCATGGTGGGCCCGGAGGCCGAGCACGCGGGGATGGTCCGCGCCGGCGCCGAGCTGGTGGAGGCCGTGGCCACGGCCACGGTGCCCAAGCTCGTCCTCACGCTGAACCACGCCACCGGGGCCGGCTACCACGCCATGGCGGCTCAGGGCTTCGACCCCGATTTCATCCTCTCGCTGCCGACGGGACGCATGGGTGTCATGGAGGGAGAGGCGGCGGTGATGGCGCTCTTCAGCGCACCGTTGGAGCGGCTCAAGACCGAGGGGAAGGAGCCCGACGCCGATCTTCGGGAGCGCATGGACGCGGTGCGCTCCGAGTACGAACGCCAGCTCGACGCCCGCTTCGCCGGCGCCCGGGGCTTCGTGGACGAGGTCGTCCTCCCCGAGGAGGTGCGCCCGGCGCTGGGGCTTCTCCTCCGGGCGTCGCTCCACAACCCCGGACCCCACCTGGGCGCGTTCCAGCTTCCCGAGGGTGGCATGCCGGCATTTTCGGGCCGCACCCGGGGCACGTGACGCCCGTGGGCCTCCTCCTCGACCGCAGCCGGCGCGAGCGCCCACACCTGGAGTGGAAGATCCGCCTCTTCGCCGCCGGCGCCGTCCTGGGCTTGGCGGGGATGTATCTGGAGGAGCGGTGGCTCACCGGCGCCGGGATCGTGGTGCTGGCAGCAGGGGCACTGGTGCGGTTCGTGCCGGTGGGGATCGGCCCGAAGGAGACGGACGAAGACAGCGATTCGAGGGACGCCGGCGGCGGGCAGGTGTAGCACTGCGGCCTATCCACGCGTCCAGTAGTATGTTCGAAGGGTAGGGGGATTGATGACAGCATCGCCGCGCTGCGCTCCATGTCCCCCGACGCGCGGTTGCGCAGGGCCCTGGAGCTTTCGGAGCTCAGCCGTGAGCTGCTGAGGGCCGGGCTCCGCAGGCGTTTCCCGGAGCTTACCGAGGCCGAGCTGCTGCGGTATGTCGCGAGCGTGCCGGAGGCCGCCGGGATCGAGTACACGATCACCGGCTCCATCGCTTCGAGCCTCCAGGGAGAGCCCCGCGCGACGCACGCTCTCGACGTGGTCGTCGCCGTCCGCGAGAGCGACGTCGGCACGGTGCCTGGGGCTTTCCCCATCCCCGGTTCTGTGTGGATGAACGAGAGGTCCGGCAGGTGATCCGCACCGATGGGACGTTCAACGTCCTCGACGCCGCCGAGGGCGGGAAGATCGATCTCTGGATGTTGACGGAGGACGCGTTCGACCGCTCGAGGTTCAGCCGCCGCATCCGGGAGCACGCCCTCGGGTTCGACTTTCATGTGTCGAGTCCGGAGAACACGTTCCTCGCGAAGCTGCGTTGGCCGCTGCTGGCCGGCGAGAGCGCCAAGACCTACCTGGATGCGCTCAGGGTCTACGAGGTCCAGAAGGGGGTGCTGGACCAGCTCTATCTCGAGGATTGGGCGAACAAGCTGGGGGTCGCCGACCTATGGGAGCTTCTCCAGCGCGAGGCCGAGCCCATCTAGGCATCGCGGTGAGCGTCCCCCTCCGCCATCCCCCCGCCCCTCGAGGTACGACAGCATGGGGGGTGTCCCCGACGCCGCCGGCTACTACCGCGCCCGACCCCCGTGCCCTCCTCGCCCGCCACTTCGGTTACCCCGCCTTCCGTCCCGGCCAGGAGGAGTTGGTCCGCGCGGCCATGGCGGGCCGCGACGCGCTCGGCGTCCTTCCCACGGGGGGAGGCAAGAGCGTCTGCTACCAGGTGCCGGCACTGGCGCTGGGCGGGCTGACGCTGGTGATCACGCCGCTCATCTCCCTCATGGAGGACCAGGTCCGGAGGGCGGTAGCCGCGGGGCTCCGGGCGGCGCACATGAGCGCAGGGCAGGAAGCTGCGGTGCGCCGGGACACGCTGGAGCGAGCGCGGGCCGGGGCGCTGGACATCCTCTTCGTGGCGCCGGAGCGCCTCTCGTTGGCAGGCTTCGTGGAGGCGCTGGGCTCCGAGGGGATCCGCCTCCTGGCCGTGGACGAGGCGCACTGCATCAGCGAGTGGGGGCACGAGTTCCGCCCCTCCTACCGGGAGATCGGGCGGGTGCGCGCCCTGGTGCGGGCTCCGGTGCTGGCCTTGACCGCCACCGCCACCCCCCATGTGCGGACGGATGTGGTCGCATCGCTCTCGCTCCGGGACCCCTTGGTGGTGGTGCGCTCCTTCGACCGCCCGAACCTGTCATGGGCCGTACTGCGCGGCGGCGGGTACGCCGAACGCGCCCGCCGCGTGGGACGCCTGCTCCGGCGGGTGCCGGGCTCCGCCATCGTCTACGCGCCCACCCGCCAGACGGTGGACGACGTGCGCGACGCCCTGGCCGGGCTGGGGATCCTCACCGAGGCGTACCACGCAGGCCTGGCGGCGGCGGAGCGCACCCGGGTGCAGGAGACGTTCATGTCCGGCGCGTGCCGGGTGGTGGTGGCCACCAACGCCTTTGGCATGGGCATCGACAAGGCTGACGTGCGCCTCGTGGCGCACATCCAGCTCCCAGGGACGCTGGAGGCCTACTACCAGGAGGCCGGACGAGCAGGCCGCGACGGCAAGGAGTCCTGGTGCGTGGCATTCCACGGCCCGGAGGACGGAGCGTTGGCACGGGGGTTCACGGACCGGAGCCACCCCCCCGCCGAGGTCCTCCGCGCCGTCCACCGGGCGCTGCGGGAGCGCGCGGACGGGAGCGGAGAGGTGCGCCTGGAGCCAGCGGCCGCGGAGGAGGGGCTCCCCGGCGCGTGCGCTCCCGACCAGCTCCGGGGCGCCCTCCTGGCGCTGGCACGGGGTGGGGGGTTGCGGATCCTGGGGGACCTGGGGGCGCTGGAGGTGCGGGAGGCCGAAAGCCAGGCTGCTCGACAGGCCCAGCCGCTCCGGGTGGGCGTTCTCCCGTCCGCCCGCCTCGCTCCGGCGCTGGCGCTCCGGCAAGGCGCGCTGGAGAAGCTCGGTGCCGTGCGCCGGTACGCCGCGACCCGCGGCTGCCGCCGGAGGGCGCTCCTGGCTTACTTCGGGGAGGAGGCCCCCCGCCGCTGCGGCGCGTGTGATCGCTGCCTCGGGGGAATCCTCCGCCGAGCGTCCACGCCTGCCCAGGCCCTGTGGGCGGGCATCTGAGGGCGGAGCACGGCCCGCCGGAGCGTGAGATCCCGGGGGAGCCCCTTTTCCAAAAGGGCTTCCTTGGCGAAGCTGTTCAGGTCACAGTTCGCCATGCGGGCGACCCTCACCGCCATCGAGGTCATGGGAGGCGCAGGTTACACGAGCGACCACCCGGTGGAGCGCATGATGCGCGACGCCAAGGTCTGCGAGATCGGCGAGGGCACGAGCGAGATCGAGCGGCTGGTCATCGCGCGGTACGTCCCGAGGGACGTGCCGGACGGGGATCCGGCCTGAGCAGCACCCTCCGGGGCCGAAGAAGCGGCCCTGGAGTCACATGACAGCTGAGGGCCGCGCCCCGAGCGCGTGCCTCGTGCGGTCGCCGTGGGCCGCCGCGCCTCCGACAATGGTTCGGGGCGGCGGCCACGGGACGCGCCCGGGGCTCGTGAACGGGAGGAGCGACCTCGCGCAGCAGAGCATCGGAGCACAATTGAAAAGAGAGATCCTCGTGACCGCCACCCCCCAGGAATCGTGGGTGGCGCTCCTCGAAGACGGCCAGCTCGTGGAGCTGATGTTCGACCGTCCCGATCAGGACCGGATCGTCGGCGACATCTACCTGGGCAAGGTCGAGGCGGTGCTCCCCGGCATCCAAGCCGCGTTCGTGGACATCGGGACCGAGAAGGCGGGCTTCCTCCACGTCTCGGACCTGAACCTGGACGACTACGACCCCGACGACGACGAGGAGGGAAACGGCGGCGGCAATGGTGGCGGCAACGGCGGAAGCCGGGGCGGCCACCGCCGGAACCGGAAGCTCCCGCCCATCCAGGAGCACATCCAGAAGGGGCAGGAGCTCCTGGTCCAGGTGACCAAGGAGCCCATCAGCACCAAAGGCCCCCGCCTCACCGCCCAGGTCTCCCTCCCGGGCCGCTTCCTGGTGTATATGCCCGACTCCTCCCACGTGGGCGTAAGCCGGAAGATCGAGGGGCGCGACCAGCGGTCCAAGCTCCGGAAGATGGCCAAGGAGATCCTCCCCCCCGACTCGGGCGGGATCATCGTGCGCACGGTGAGCGAGGAGGTGACCCAGAAGACGCTGGAGGCCGAGTTCCAGCGCCTCCACGAGATGTGGCGGAAGATCCAGGCCCGCGCCCAGTCGTCCCAGGCGCCGGCGGCCGTCCACCGCGAGGCCAAGCTGGTGAGCGGCGTCATCCGCGACCTGTTCAGCGACCGCTTCGATGCGCTCCGCATCGACAACCGAGGCGTCTACAACGAGGTCGTGGAGTACGTGAAGAGCGTGGACCCGGACCTCATGGACCGGGTCCACTTCCACTCCGGCGAGGTGCCCCTTTTCGACCAGTACGGGGTGGACGAGGAGATCCAGCAGATCTTCCAGCGCCGGGTGGACATGAAGTCCGGCGGGCACATCGTCATCGAGCCCACCGAGGCGCTGGTCTCCATCGACGTGAACACGGGGCGCTTCACGGGGAAGGGGAAGAAGGACCCGGAGCAGACGATCCTGAAGACGAACCTGGACGCTGCCCGGGAGATCGCCAAGCAGCTCCGGCTCCGGGACGTGGGCGGGATCATCGTCTTGGACTTCATCGACATGGAGTCCCAGGAGAACCGCGACAAGGTCGTCCACGAGCTCAGGAGCCACCTGGGGCGCGACCGGGCCCGCACCAAGGCCTTCGAGGTCTCGAGCCTGGGCCTGGTGGAGATGACCCGCCAGCGGGTGCGTCCCCCCCTGATCCACTCCCTCACCGAAGTGTGCACCTCGTGCGGCGGGGCGGGGCGGGTCTTCACGCCGGCCACCGTGGTGCGGCGCATCGAGCGGAGCTTGAAGAGGGCGGCGACGGTCAAGGAGGAGCGCCGGATCGTGGTCCGGGTCCACCCGGAGGTGGCGCTCCAGGTGGTGGAAGAGGAGCCCGACTTCCTGCGTAGGCTCCGGAAGGGGACGAAGCTGGAGCTGGATCTCCGGGACGACCCCCTCATGCGCCAGGACGAGTTCCGGCTCCTTTCGGGGCCGGCGGAGACGGATGTGACGTCGAAATACGCCGTGGTCTGACGGGGATTCCCGAGATGTGCCCGGGGTGCGTCTCCCTTCCCGGGTGGGAGGCCGCCCCGGCCTTCTCCCACGGCTCCCCCTTGACCCTCCGGGACCCAGAATCGAAATTTACAGGCTCTGTATCAAGGTCATCTGACACCCAGATCGGGACCCATGTATGTACGCGGTATTCGAAACCGGCGGGAAGCAGTACCGGGCCGAGCCCGGCACGCGCATCCGCATCCCCACGCTCCAGGCCGAGCCCGGGGAGAAGGTGACCTTCGACCAAGTCCTCCTGGCCGGCGAGGAGGGTGCTCAGATCCACGTGGGCACTCCCATCGTCTCCGGCGCCACCGTCACGGCGGAGATCCTCCGCCATGGCCGCGCGCCCAAGGTCATCATCTTCAAGCGCAAGCGGCGCGACGGCTATCGCCGGAAGAAGGGCCACCGGCAGGGCTTCACGGAGATCCGGATCGACGCGGTGGCGCTCGCCTGAGCGGCTCTCTGCTGATCCTCCAGGACCACGGTAACGGACGATGGCACACAAGAAGGGCGTAGGCTCGAGCCGCAACGGCCGCGACAGCAATCCCCAGTTCCTGGGGGTGAAGCGCTACGGCGGGCAGGCCGTGAACGCCGGGAGCATCCTGATCCGCCAGCGGGGCACCACGTTCCACCCGGGCCGCAACGTCGGCCGGGGCAAGGACGATACCCTCTTCGCCCTCGTAGACGGAGTGGTGAAGTTCGAGCGCATGCGCGCCCGCGACGTCATTTCAGTGTATCCAGCGGGATAGGCGCTCCCCTCCGGAGATGCCGGGG
>Ga0315541_1002232_pt1 | contig 16480 bp, 9 predicted proteins | sample SalMarSW160190MG_FD_203095 | JGI IMG/M metagenome (GOLD analysis project Ga0315541, IMG submission 203095) | Salt marsh sediment microbial communities from the Plum Island Ecosystem LTER, Massachusetts, United States - Salt Marsh Sediment SW1601-190 ...
GCGCAGGCTGTCCACCGGACAAAGCCTGGAGAGCAACAGGGCGGGATACATTCCCGCCAGAAAAGCGGTGACCAGCACCAGTCCCACCAGTGTGGGCAGCAAAATCCAGCCAGAAAACACACTCAGAAACAGTTGCTTCTGGGCAAGATTGTTGAAGGTCGGCAGGAACAGCTCGGCCAACACCATCCCCAGAATCAGGGCTACCAAACTAAGAAGTAACGCCTCTCCCCAGAACTGTCTCATCAACTGTGTCCGTCCCGCCCCCAGAACCTTTCGCAACCCCACCTCCCGCGCTCTGCCGCTGGACCGTCCCACCGCCAGGGTGGTGAAGTTGATACAGGCAAGCAGCAGTACCGCAAAGGCGATGGCAGCCAGAATGTGCGAGTATAAAGGATCGCTCGTAGGCCCTGTGACACCCTCCAACTCATTGTTAAGGTGGATATCGGTCAATGGCTGCAGCTCGTAAGAGCGCTGAAAACCACGCTCCTCCTTCGCAAACAACCGGTCAGTAAGGGCAGGAAGCTTCTGCTCAAAGACTTTTGCGTCCGTCCCCGGGGCAAGCTCGATGAAAGTCTGCATCACCACTATATTCCAGCTGTGCAAAAGGTCTTCCGGAAAGTTATACTTCAGAGGGTCCACAGGAAGCAACAGGTCAAATCTGATGCTGGAGTTTTCGGGCGGTTCCTGGATGATCCCCGTCACCGTGAAATCGAGCGAAGTTTCTCCCAGGTTTATGGTAAGGGTTTTTCCCAAAGGATCTTCTTCTCCGAAGTACTTCGTGGCCGTTTCCGGAGTGATGACCGCAGAAACAGGTTGGTCCAACGCTGAACTTAAGTCACCTCGAATTAGGGGAAATGAAAACATGCTCAAAAATCCGGGTTCGACGTGAAGGGCATTTTGGGTAAACGATTGCCCCTCCCGGCTGACAACGTATGCTCCCCCGGTAAGGCGAACGGTGTTTTTCACTTCCGGGAAATTAGCCTTCAGTTCCGGAGCGATATTGTAAGTGACTGAGGGAGAACGTACGGTTTCCTCACCCGACTTCTTTTCAACTCGGATCAGTCGGCAGATGTTGTCAGCTTTGCTGTGGAAACTGTCGAAGGACAATTCGTCCTGAACGTAAAGAAAGATGAGCAGGCAACAGGCAATGCCCAGCCCCAAGCCAAAAACGCTTATCACCGAATATAGCTTATTGCGAATCAGATTGCGACGGGCGACCTTCACATAGTTCTGGATCATTTCATTCTCCTGTCTATTCGTACCTCAGCGTATCCACCGGATTGGCGAGCGCGGCTCTTATCGCCTGTGTGCTTACCGTGATCAGAGTGACGATCAACGCAAATGCCGCTGCCAGAAGAAACGCGCCCAGGCCAATGTTTATGCGGTAGGCGAACTCCTCCAGCCAGCGGCTCATGGCGAAGTAAGCAATTGGCCAGGCGATAAGGTTTGCCAGGGCAACCAGGATTAGGAATTCCTTGGACAAAAGCCGCACGATGCTGCCCACTGAAGCGCCCAGCACCTTGCGTATGCCTATTTCTTTGGTGCGCCTCTCGGCTGCGTAAGAGGCCAATGCCAGAAGTCCCAGGCAGGCGATGAACAGCCCCAGAAAAGTGAAGACGGCGAATATCTTGCCCACCCTCTCTTCGGCGCGGTACTGCCGGTCGAAAGATGTGTCCAAAAAGAAGTAGTCGAACGGATACTCCGAAAAGAGTTCCTGCCATTTGTCCTTCACGAAACCAATGGTCTGCTGCACATCATGGGTTCTCACTGTAAGCGTCACGTTTCGAAACATGCGGGGTCGATACAGCATCACCAGAGGCTCAACCTCAGACTGTAAGCCCCGGTAATGGAAATCTCCGACCACGCCGATGATCTCCATCTCCTTCTCATCGTAGCAGCCCAACAGCCGCTTGCCGACTGCCTCCTGGGGTGAGGAAAAACCCAGTTGCCCAACAGCGGTCTGGTTAATGATATAGCCTCCCTGGAGGTCGTCATCATTCTGCTCCCCGAAGGCGCTGCCGGCGAGAACTTCGATTCCGTATTGGGGAATGAAATCGTGATCCACATACATATAGTTCATGGCCCGCAACTTCTCGTCGCTTTCCGTGGCCAGCTTGGTGGTCCAGCAAGACAGATGCTGGCCCGGCAACTGTGCGGAGGCGGCAGCGCCAACCACACCCGTGTGCCTGCGAAACTCGGCCTTGATCGATTCAAAACTGTCTACCGCTCTGACCGCGCTGCCCAGAGGAATCACCAGCTTCTGTTCCTTGTCAAAACCCAGGTCTTTGTTCTTCATGAAGTAAATCTGCTTATACGTCAGCAGGGTCCCGATGACCAGAATGATGGAGACGGAAAACTGTCCCACGACCAATACCTTTCTTAAGGTGGTGCCACGGCTGCCGAGTCCGGATGTGCCTCTCAGGATGTCCGCAGGACGAAAGGCTGACAGGAAAAAGGCGGGATAGCTTCCTGAGGCAATGCCCACGACGATCGCCAGGCCAGCCAGAGCCAGCAACCATCCAGGCCTCAGCAGAGTGGAGATATGAAGCTGCGCCCCTGTCAGTCGGCTGAAGAAGGATGAGGTGAGTTCCACCAGCACCAAGGCAACCAGCAGGGCGACTGTCGAGAGAAGCACCGACTCCGAGAGGAACTGGGCCGCCAGGCGGAATCGCCCGGCGCCCACAGCCTTCCTTAAGCCGACTTCCTTGGCCCTGCCGGCAAATCGGGCAGTGGTCAGGTTGGTGAAATTGATGCACGCCAGAAGCAGGATGAAAAAACCCACGGTACAGAAGATGTACAGATAAGGCGGACTGCCAGGCGGTTCCGTCTCACCAATCAGGTGCGAATGCAGGTGTATGCTGCCGACCGGCTGCAGGAAGAGGATCAACGTCTCGCCCGATGCTTTCAGTTCTTCGCCCACGTGCCTCTCGGGGAAACCCTTCAACTGCTCTGAGAAGTCGGCCAGGTCGGTGTTTGGAGCCAGCTTGACATACGTGTAGAAATTGGAGAGGAACCAGTGGCTCAATCCACCATATCCCGTGGCCTCCAGTGTGCTGAAAGATATCAGCATCTCATGTTTGACATGGGTGTTCTGCGGACAGTTGGCAGCCACGCCGGTGACCTCGAGATCAAACCCCTGAGCGTTGAGGATCTGGCCCAGGGGGGGGTCGTCTCCGAAGTACTTTTCGGCGAGGCGCTGAGATATCACCACGGTCATGGGCCTCTCCAGCGCAGTCCGGGAATCACCTTCGAGTAAGGGGATGGTCAGAATTCGGGGGAGGTCGGTCTCCGCAAACCAACACCGCTCCTCGTAGAAAACCTTCTCATTCCGCTTAACCAGCAGGTTGCCCACCCGCATCATTCGAGCGGCATACTCTATCTGTGGATAATCTTCTTTCAGTGCCGGAGCTATGGGCGCGGAAGTCACCGCCCCAATTCTTCTCTCCTGCTGGGATTGGCCGTCCTGCGCCACCCGGAATATGCGGTCACCGTCGACATGATAGTTGTCGTAGCTTACTTCATACAGGACATAGTGAGCGATCAAGATGCAGCAAGCCATCCCAATCGCCAAACCGGCAATGTTGATCAGCGAATAGCTCTTGTTCCTTGCGGTGTGCCTCAGGGCCACTCTCAGGTAGTTGCGTATCATAATCGAGTCTCCTCATAGCTTGTCCACTATCCATCCGTCTTTCAGGTAGATGATGCGGTTGCCGTACGATGCATTTCTCTCCGAATGGGTCACCTGGATAATGGTTGTACCTTCCTTGTTCAACTTGCTGAGCACCTGCATGATCTCTTCCCCCTGGCTGGAATGCAAATTTCCGGTCGGCTCGTCCGACAGAAGCAGCCTCGGTTTGGCGATCACCGCCCGGGCAACCCCCACCAACTGCTGTTGGCCGCCGGAGAGCTGGCTTGGGAACAGGTCCTTCTTGCCCACTATCTGAAACCTGTCTAGGGTGTCGCAGACCATGCTTTTCCGTTCGGCTCCTTTGATTTTCTTGTAAAGCAGAGGTGTCTCCAGATTCTCGTACACGGTCAGATCGTCAATCAGATGGTAGTTTTGGAAGATGAAGCCGATATGCTGTTTGTAAAGCTGAGCCCGCTTCCTTTCGTTCAGTTCATGAGCCTCTTGATCCAGAAAGCGGTATTCTCCTTCGGATGCCTCGTCCAGCATCCCGATGATGTTCAAAAGGGTGGTCTTGCCTGCTCCTGATGGACCCATGATGGTAATGAATTCCCCCTCGTTCACTTCCAGATTGATGTTACGCAACACGAAGGCCCTTCCGAATCCGGAAGGGTACCACTTAGTGATGTTGGTCGTTTTTATCATTGGTGCGACTCCGTTCCGCGCAGAAGGCTCCTCGGAGCTTTTCTCTGGCTTTTTTGCATGCAGTTTTTGTTCACTCATATCTCAGCGTCTCCATTGGGTTGGTAAGAGCAGCTTTGATCGACTGATAGCTGACCGTTGCGACAGCAAGAATCAACGCCGCCGCACCGGCCGCCAAGAAAATCCAGACATCCAGACTGATCCGGTAAGCATAGACTTCAAGCATCCTATTCATGGTGAAATAGGCCAACGGCCAGGCGATCAGATTGGCCAGCAACACCCATTTGCCAAACTCCTTGATTAACAAGGAGGCAATTTGAGGGACGGTTGCGCCCAGCACCTTGCGAATCCCGATTTCCTTGGTGCGCTGTTCTGCACTAAAGGATGCCATGCCGAAAAGCCCCAAACAGGCGATAAACAATGCCAGAACGGTAAATGAGTTTATTATCTTCCCGATACGCTGATCTGTTCTGTAAAGCCTGTCGATTTTCTCGTCGAGGAACTGGTACTCGAAGGGTGCCCCGGGGACAAGCTTGGTCCAGGTGGCCTCCAGTGAGCCAATCAAATGAGAGATATCGCCCGGCTTCATTTTCACCAGGAGGTACCTGAATGTATCGGGCCGGTAGTGAATGGCCAACGGTTTGATTTCGGAACGAAGCGAGCTGAAATTGAAATCTTCCACGACTCCTACGATGGTTGCGTCGAGGACTTGTTTTCCCAGGGGCGATTCCATGCCCATTGCCCGAACGGCCGCTTCATTGATAACCACGCTTCGGGATGTGTCCGAGATGAACTTCTGTGAGAGAAACCTTCCCTGGGCCATATGGATTCCCAGGGTCCTGGCAAAATCATAATCAGCAAACAGGCGATAGATCAGAATGTCTCCCTGCACCTGCCCATCTCCCCATTCTTGGACCAGTGTGGACATGTGCAATCCGGTCGGGGGACCGGATACTGCCGAAATGCTCGCCACTCCTTCGGTTTTGGATAGCTCGTTTTTCAGCAACTCGGATTTCCGGGGAGTGTCCCCCTTCAGGTTGACACAGAGCACCTGTTCTTTGTCGAATCCCAACTTCTGATTTCGGATGAAGTGAATCTGCCGACCGATCACCACAGTTCCGATGATCAAAGCAATGCTCAACACAAACTGCGAAGACACCAGCAGTCTGCGCAAAACCGCCTCTCTCGAACCCGAACGCCAGGATCCTTTCAGCACACTGGCCGGAGTCAGGGCGGAAAGGAAGAGGGCCGGGTAGCTGCCGGATATGGTGCCGGTGGCGACGGCCGTGCCCAGAAGAACGAGAATCACCGAGCCGTTCCTCAGTAGACTGAAGGAAAGCTGCTTGGCCGAAAGGTCGTTGAACAGAGGAAGAAATATCTCGACTAAGAGCAAAGAGAAACAGAGGGCAACCAGTGAAACCAGAATCGATTCCCCGAAAAACTGGAGCACGATCTCTTTCCGACTGGCCCCTACCACTTTTCTTAAGCCTACTTCCTTGCCCCGCTTCCCCGCGCGGGCGGTGGCTAAATTCATGTAGTTGATGCAGGCGGTCAGGAGAATGAAAGCAGCTATTATGGAAAACAAATAAATGGAGGACATGTCTTCGGATAGATGAATGTCGGTCACCGGCTGAAGTGAGAGTTTTACAATCGCTTCTTCGTCATGCCGTTTGATGATACCGGATATCTTTCCAGACAGCTCACCCGGGTTGGCATTCTCGGCAAGCAGTACGTAGGTTCTGTAAGCGTAACTATGCCAGCCATCGACGGCCATGTCGAATTCCTTCGCGGCAGAGAACGGGGCCACGAAATCGAATTCCACGTGCGAGTTGCGGGGGACATTCTCGATGACCCCGGTGACGTTGAAATTCACCCGGCCGTCAACTTGAAGGGTCTTTCCCATCGGATTCTCATCGCCGAAATACTTTGTTGCCATTCTCTGGGTGATGACTATGGAATTGGGCGACGGAAGCGCCCGGCTGGGCTCCCCCTCGATGAAACGGAAGGTGAACATGGTGAAAAACGATGGATCTGCAAATGCCAGACCGTCTTCGCCGAAGAATCTGTCCTCGTGCCGGATCACCCTGCCGGGGCGGATTCTGTGCCTGCAGGCATCAACGATCTCCGGATATTCGCTGATCAGGGTAGGCGCCAAGTCAGGAGGATTGACCGAAAAGGTCAATTCGTCCCCGTCGGCATATTTCTCGTAATCCGTGACCAGGTACAACCTCTCTGCATTCAGATGAAACTCATCATAGCTCAACTCATCCCGAACCCACAACACTATCAGAATGAAGCAGGCCATCCCCACGGCCAGACCAGCGATGTTGATAAACGAATAGCCCTTGTGTCTCAGTAGGTTTCTGAGGGCAACCACAAGGTAGTTCCTGAACATGAGTCTTTTCCTCCAGAGGCGTGAGTTTCAGAACAGCCGGTCATTCATATCTCAGAGAGTCCACCGGGTTGGCCAGGGCAGCCCTTATCGATTGGTAACTGACCGTGGCCAGGGCAATGATTAAGACCAGAGATCCAGAGAGCAGAAATAAGGTGCAGGTGATGTGGGTGCGATAGGCGAAGGTCTCCAGCCAGCGACCGATGGTCAGATACGCAACCGGCCAGGCTATGGCGTTGGCAATGAGCACCAGTATCACTATTTCCTTACATAACAGGCGGACTATACTGGTTACGGATGCCCCCAGAGCCTTTCTGATGCCTATTTCCTTGGTTCGCCGCTCGGCGCTGAAAGCTGCCAGGCCGAATAAACCCAAGCAGGCCACGAATACGGTAAGAAGGGAAAACGCGGTGAAGAGCATGCCCAGCTTTCTGTCGTCCTCGTAGTTTTTGCTCGTCACGTCTTCCAGAAAGGAGTACTCAAAGGGAACCTCAGGTGCGATTCGGTTCCAGATCTTCTCGACGTCAGTTATGCTTTGGCTGGTGAAGTCCGGCGGCAGTTTGGCGGCAATCAGCCGCCTGTCCTTTGTGGCAGCAAAAAGCGCCATGGGCAGGATCTCCTCGTGAAACGAGTGAAAATAGAAATCCCTCACCACGCCTACTACCTGGCATTCTTGGTCGCTTAAGTAAAGCTTGAATCCGATCGGTTCGTCCATCTCGAATTCTCTGACCGCCACCTGGTTGATCAGGATTGAGTTGCCAGCGTCCGCTGCAAACTCCTGGGAGAAGTTCCTTCCTTTCACCAGTTGGATCCCGAAGGTCGAAAGGTAGTCCGGATCGACCCGCATACCGTGCAAAAGGGTTGGATCCTGGTCCAGTTTATCTTGAGGGCGGAGGCCGAAGAGATGGTGTCTTGGCTCTCCGGGAGCGCAGTCGGTCACGGTAACCGATGAGGCCAAGCCGCTTCCCAGGATTTCGGCCTTAACCAGCTCCTGTTTCTCCGGGGAAACTTCTTGTCCCGCGTCTATCAAAAGGATATTCTTATTATCAAATCCCAATTCGGTAGTCAAGGCATAGTCGATCTGCTGGTAGACGGCCAATGTCACGCACAAAAGGGCGATGGCGATTATGAATTGAAAAGCAACCAGGAACCTTCTGAGAAAGGATTTCGATCGGGTGCCGAAGACCTCACCCCTTAGAATCGAGGAAGGCTGGAATCTCGACAGCACCAATGCCGGGTAACTTCCGGAGAGCAGCCCCACGATCACGATCATGGCAAACATTGACAGCAAAAGCAGTGGATCGCCGAAGATGCTGATCTCCAGTTGCTGCTCTATGAAAGCTTCCAATCGGGGTTTGGCCATCTCAAAAAGCGCGACGCCAAAGACCATCGAAATGAGGGTCAGCAGAATCGATTCGCTCAGGAATTGCCTGACCAGCTGAAACCGAAATGCGCCCAGAACCTTTCGAATTCCCACCTCCCTGACCCGGTGAGAGACCCTGGCGGTGGAGAGATTGACAAAGTTGATGCAAGCGACCAGCAGGATCAGAAATGCCACACATCCGAAAACGTAAAGGTAAATCGGGTCGCCGTTTGGAGGCAGCTCGTAGCTTAGATTCGAGTGCAGATAGATATGCTTTAATGGTTGAAGTTGGAGCAGGTAGTTTTTAGCTTCGTCCTCGCCCATATGTTGCTGCAAAAGTGCGGGGAGCTTCTTCTCGATTTCTGCGGGATTGGCGCCTTCCCTCAAGAGCACATAGGTGTAATCCTGAAAAAGGTCAGTCCACGACTGGGTGTCCATCCCGATCTTTTCAAGAGTGGAGTACGAGATTACGAAATCTGTCTTCAATTGTGTATTGGCGGGAATCTTCTCGAAAACCCCTGTAATCTGCAAATCGTATTCCTCTTTCACCCGGATGGTCTTCCCGATTGGACTCCGGTTGCCGAAATGAAGCTCCCCCAGTTCCTGGGATATGATCACCGAATAAGGCGCTTCCAGAGCGGTTTGAGGGTTGCCTTCCTTCAGGGGCAAGGTAAAGATCTTCAGGAAGTCAGGCTCCGCGGCCAATCCCTCCCTCTCCTCAACCATCCCATCCTGCTTGAATTCGAGGGGCAAGGTCCATAGACGACCTCCAAGCCGTCTGATCCTCACCACCCGTTCGATCTCCGGAAAAGCTTCCTTTGCAGCCGGTCCGACTGCGGGCATTATGCTGGCCATGGACACCTGGGAACCCCCAAGAGCCCATAGGCCATCGATTCGGTAGATCCGGTCTTTGTTTCGGTGGCAATTCTCGAAACTCAGTTCGTTGTTTATGTAACCGATGATAAGCAGGCATCCGGCCAGCCCGATGGCCAAGCCCAGTATATTGATCGCGGTATAGAGTTTTTGTCTGGTCAGATTTCGTACCGCCGAATTGATGTAATTTCTAAACACGTCTTTTGTCCTCCTTATTCATGCCATTCCGCTTCCGCCGGGTTAGTCAGGATACCGGGAGGCGGTGAAAGCTCCGCTTTTGCCTGGGCACTAGAGATGGAACTTCTCCCTGATGTTCTCCGTGACGACATGTCCGTCAAAGAGGTTGATGGTCCTTTGCCCGCACTCGGCGTAGGCGGGTGAGTGAGTTACCATGACGATGGTGGTGCCCGCTTCGTTCAGCGCGCTCAAGAGCTGCATGACTTCATCACCGTGTCTGGAATCTAAGTTCCCGGTGGGCTCGTCTGCTAAGATCAGTTTGGGATTGGCCACCACCGCTCGGGCCACCGCCACTCTCTGTTGCTGTCCTCCAGAGAGCTGTTGGGGGAAGTGATTCCGGCGGGCCATTATCTGCGTCTGCTCCAAGACCTCTTCAACCCGCTTTCTCCTTTGAGAGGAAGAGATTCCCAGATAAAGCAGAGGTAGTTCCACATTCTCGAACACGGTAAGCTCGTCGATCAGATTGAAACTCTGAAACACGAAGCCGAGGCTTCCCTTTCTGAGATTGGCTCTCTTCCTCTCGGAATACCTGGACACCTCCGTCCCCAGAAGATGATACTCGCCCTCGCTGGGATTATCCAGAAGCCCCAAGAGATTCAGAAGGGTGGATTTGCCGCATCCGGACGGACCCATGATGGCGACGAATTCTCCTTCCTTGATCTCAAGATTGATGTTCTCCAGGGCCGTCGTCTCGACCTCCTCGGTGGTGTAGATCTTCTTCAAATTCACTATTCGAATCATGGAACGCTCCTTTATCTGTCTTTGAACGTGAGTTTATCGAAATCCCCAAACGTGTCGTATGATGAGGTGATAACGCACTCTCCCGGTTCCAGGCCCTCCAACACCTCGTAGACCTGGGTATTGTACCTGCCCAGCCGGATTTTGCGCTTGGTGGCAAACTCTCCTGATTCATCCAACACATATGCCCAGTTCCCCCCAGTATCATTATAGAATCCTCCTCGGGCCAGCATAACTGCCTGAGACAGCTCGCCTAAGGCAAGTCTTATCTGAACGCTTTGCCCTCTTCTCATTCCCTCAGGTTCTGTATCCATGAACTCCATATCCACCTGGAATCTTCCGTCCCTCACCTCGGGATAAACCTTGGAACTTGCCACCCGGTATGTCTTTCCTGCTATCTTCACCTCACCCTCCTGTCCAGTGCTGATCCTGGAGATATAATATTCATCCACGTTGGCGCTGATCTTGAATCCCTCCAGCACGTCGATCTGCCCCAGCCGCTCGCCCGAGGCCTTTAACTGACCCACCTCTGCGTTGAGAGAAGTGAGATGTCCGGCAATAGGGGCCGTGAGGACCAAATTCTCCAGCTTGTGCCTGATGATTTTCAGATTGGCCTGCATCCTGTCGATTGATGCCTCCAGCTGTTTTATCTGGATAGCCCGAAGGGTCGAATCCTGTTTCTGGGTCTCAAGAGTCAATTCTCTTTTCCTGTTCCAGTACTCATATTCATCTTGCGCCTGCTCATATTCGTGCTGCGAGATCAACCCCTTCTCCTTCAGTTTTACGCACTGCTGATGTTTTCGTTTCGCATCCCCGATCTGGCGATCGATCTCCAGAAGATCTGCCCGAAGCATGAGAGTGTTCTGCTCCATGAGAAGCCGGGTGTTGCGCAGGTTGTTCATCTGCTCGAAGAGCTGGGCTTCCCGGTACATGACGTCAAGATGGAGATCGGTGTTGTCCAGCTGGAGAATCCTGTCCCCCAGGTTGAGATAGCTTCCCTCCTCCAGAAACACCTGTACCACCGTCCCTCCCTGGGTGGCGTCAAGATAGAATGTTTTGATCGGAACTATAGTTCCGCTGACCGCGATGAACTCCTGAAAATCGCCGAACTCCACCTCTGAGATGGTCAATTTGCTGGACTCAATCCTGAGATTGGAGCCACCGCCGACCGTCAAAAGCCCATAGGCCACAAGGAGGACGAAGATCGTCGTACCGGACATCCAGGCGATCTTTTTGGGCGTCCATTTCTTCTTTGGTATGATGCGATCCATCCTTTATCCTCAATTCAAGGAACGAGTCATCGAAAACATCAATCTCCATCGAGATCGTCACCTGACTGCATTCCAGCCGCAGCGTCCAACTCCCGCCAATCATCGCCAGGGTGCAGAAGAAAACGAGAAGGAGGGCCGCTGTACCACAAATCCAAGCCAACTCGACGGGAATCATTCTTCTGTTTTTTATGTCGCGTTTCATTTCTGAATCCAAGTCAGAACTATCAAAAAACTTCGTTTCCAGAACTGAACTCTTTCTTAGTTATTGTATTGAGCAAATAAGATGCCGAGGCAGCTAAGTCGTGTAAAGTCAAACAGATCGGCAAAGCTGCTGTAAATATAAGTATCCGGTTGTGAAACAATTGCTGTTCGATTCCGTACAGTATAGTAACAGAGAAGAAAGAGTCTGAATGTGAAATGGCGATCTCGAATCTGAGTCTGCAGTCCAAGCCGCTTGACATCATTCAAGCGGCGAGATTCTGAAGAGATGGAAATGAGTGATATCGGATCAGGCAGGATATTGGTAGTTGACGACGACGAGGACGTGTTGAGGGCAGCCCGGCTCCTTCTGAAACGCCACGTGTCACTGGTTCGCACTGAGAAGGAACCTAAGAGGCTTCCTTCTCTTCTGGACAGGGAGGACTATGACTTGATTCTCCTGGACATGAATTTCGCCCGCGACGTCTCCAGTGGCCAGGAGGGATTTGACTGGTTGGGCAAGATCCTGCAAATCGATCCTATGGCCGTGGTGATCCTGATCACGGCTTACGGAGACGTGGAGATGGCGGTGCAGGCCATAAAGGCGGGAGCTTTTGATTTCGTGCAGAAACCGTGGCAAAACGAAAAGCTTTTGGCAACCGTCTCTGCAGGGATGAAATTAAAATGGTCACAGGCCAAGGTGGAGAGTCTCAAGTCCAGAGAGAAGCAGCTTTACGCTGATCTCAATCAGAAATTTCAGGATTTCATCGGAGACTCAGCAGCAATGCACCAGGTTTTCTCAACCATTCGAAAAGTTGCCGGGACCGATGCCAACGTTTTGATCTTGGGTGAGAACGGGACTGGAAAGGAACTGGTGGCAAGGGAGATTCATCGACAATCCTCCAGGTCCGATGAAGCCTTTATTTCCGTGGATATGGGGGCCGTAGCGGAGACCCTTTTTGAGAGCGAACTGTTCGGTCATCTCAAAGGAGCGTTCACCGATGCTAAGGAAAACCGGGCGGGGAGATTCGAGATGGCATCAGGAGGCACCCTCTTTTTGGATGAGATAGGGAATCTTCATCTCCCGCTTCAGGCAAAGCTTTTGGCCGCCCTGCAGAACCGCCTGGTGACCCGGGTGGGCTCCAACACGCCCATATCCATAGACATCAGGCTGATTTGCGCCACCAACATGCAAATTCATGAGATGGTGGAACAAAACCGCTTTCGCCAGGATCTGCTTTACCGAATCAACACGGTGGAGATAGAGCTTCCCCCTCTTCGAGAACACACCGAGGATATTCCTCTTTTGGCCAATCACTTTCTGGACATCTATTGCAGGAAATACAAAAAGTCAACCAAGAAGATTCAGGCGTCGACTCTAAAAAGACTTGAGAAGTACGATTGGCCGGGCAACGTTAGGGAGCTGCGGCATGCGGTGGAGAGGGCAGTGATCATGACCGATTCGGATGCGCTGGGGCCGGAGGACTTCTTTCTCCCGGATTCAAGGACCACCAGGGACGGTGTGACGCTGGACACCTACAATCTGGGCGAGGTCGAAGAGAAGGTAATCCGGGCCGTTCTGATTAAATACCAGGGCAACATCTCCCATGCAGCCAAGGAACTCGGCCTCACCAGAACCTCACTTTATCGGAGAATGCAGAAATATGGCCTTTAGATCCTTTCGCTTAATCTGCATCGTGAGGATCATACTGCTCGCCGCTACCATTCTCCTATTGGTCTACCTCATTCGCGAAACCTCACTTCTGGCAACCAGCCTTATCGTGGGGGCAGCGATAGTGGCTCAGGTTGTTTCCTTGGTTCACTACGTGGAGAAAACCAACCGGGATTTAACCAGATTCTTAGCCTCCATAAGATACTCTGACTTCTCTCAGGCCTTTACCAGCGGTCAGAGAGGGTGCTCCTTTGAGAAGCTGAATGCGGCCTTTGCCGACGTGATCTCCGAGTTCCAGAAGGCTCGATCAGAGAAGGAAACTCAGTACCGGTATCTTCAAACCCTGGTCCAACACATCGGATTGGGAATTTTGTCTTTCGATCAGACCGGTAAGGTCGACCTGATCAACAACACGGCAAAGAGACTGCTGCGGGTGACTCACCTACGCAATATCAGTGCGCTGAGGGCGTTTTCCTCGCCTCTGGTGGAAACCCTCACAAGTGCCAGGACGGGAGAGAAGGCACTGGTGAAGATCGATCATGGTGACGTAAGTCTTACCCTTGCCATATATCCAACCGAGTTCAGAATTCCCGGCCGGACCATTACTCTTGTCTCCATGCAGGACATTGAAAACGAACTGGCCGAACAAGAGATGGCCGCGTGGCAGAAGTTGATCCGGGTTCTGACCCATGAGATAATGAACTCGGTCACGCCCATAGCATCCCTCGCCTCGACTGTGAGCGATTTGGTAAAACAGTCAGAGGAATCCAGGACCGATGATTCGGTGCAGCTCGGCGTGGAGACCAGGGAGGACATCCGAGAAGCCGCAGCTACTATTCAGAAGAGGAGCCAGGGGCTTCTGCACTTCATAGATGCGTACCGAAACCTGACAAAAATCCCAAAACCCAATTTCGAGATATTCGGAGTCTCAGAACTGCTTGAGCGGGTGGCACAGCTTTTTAAAAACCAGTTAGATGAGAGTGGTATAAACTTGAGAATCGAGGTCGATCCGAAAAGTCTCGAGCTGACGGCCGATCCACAGTTGATAGAACAGGTACTGATAAACCTGATCCTGAACGCTATCGAGGCGCTGGAGAACAGACCGGAGGGGAGAATCGAGCTTCGCTCCCGGTTGGATGAACGAGGCAGGGCGCTGATCACCGTAACGGATAACGGTCAGGGTATCCCCCAGGAGGGCAAAGAAAAGATATTCACTCCCTTCTTTACCACCAAGAAAGGCGGATCAGGCATAGGCCTGAGTCTGTCCCGGCAGATCATGCGACTCCATAAGGGAAGCATTGCATTCAAATCGACTCCCGATGAGACGACAGTATTTACGCTGCGATTCTGATGCCTCCGGTTGCGGACTAAACCTGGCGATTCGATCCAACAACGCGTATGGTTTCCCCTCAGTTTCATTTCTGCTCACCGCGTATTAAACTGGACGGATTTGAAATGGCATACTATCGTCTCAGCCCTTCCCATGCCATTTCCTTTTCTGCAAAGCAGATAGAACAAAGGTGCGTTACCTGTATTTCCGGGTCTTTGATAACGAATACTGAAGTTGCCCGTCCTTCCCACAGGAGTTTTTCTAAAAAGCTAACTTTCCTAATCAAGATCGTTTTTTATTGACTTTAGCTTCGTGTTGCCGTATAATTGATCTAGTTGCCGGAGTGGTGAAATTGGTAGACGCGCCGGACTCAAAATCCGGTGAGGCTTAAACCTCGTGTCGGTTCGACTCCGACCTCCGGCATTGACTAACCGACACGAATGGACATTTCCAAAAGGCTTTTACTTCATATCTACCTTAAAGTTACCAGAACCAAGGCAGTGCTGCGACAGAGGCAAACGAAGGGATTCGGACCGAGGATCATTCACATAGCGTCGAAAGAATTTCAGGTTGGCCTACCATGCCGCTTGCCATATGTCCTGCCGTATCGGAGGGCGGTGGAACCACGAGAGCCTCCCTGATCCAGAGAACGGAAGCCCTTAAAGGGAGTGAGGTAGTCCCCACGGACGCCAAGCCATCAAACATGACAGGAATACGTAGAAGATTCTCCGAATCTGCAAGAAGCGGGGACAGCCACCGCCTGCGGGGTCAAAAGTAAAAGTAAAAAGACCAAAGGGAATGCGTTTCAGATTCTGAGACTTTTTTGGACGCCCGACCGAACCCAAGCCCTCAATCCCAGTATCCAATCTGGAGCGAGCGAAAACGTACCCGACCTTCGTTTTTCTGTATGACTAAGCCAAAGCAGTTCGCTAAATTGAAAAGCATAATCGACGAACAGAGGTATGGCGTTCAGTGAAGTAGCTGTCAAAGAATGATTTTAGGTGGAGAAGTACTCAAAATGGGGGAGGCTCAGATCTTACAGGGTTATAAGCTACGACCCGGTCCCCACAAAACCTGCGGGGACTAGTCTGAGCTCCCCCTCTGAAATGCACATTTCTGATGAAGGAGGGGGGGCACCGACCCCCAACCACCTTTCCGAATACCCTATATACCGCAAGAAAAGCCTTGATCTGTTTTTAGGGTTGACTGAGCCGAGCTGATTTCGTAAACTGAAAATGTGAATCGGTCAAGACAGATTGCCGTCTCTTGAGATGGAGTTCCGTGGAACGATTCCGGAGAGGAGAGCTTGCAATTGGGGGAGATCTCAGATCGACAGGCCAACTCACCTCTTTCTGCCCTACTGGGGCGATTCTATGGGATCGGAGTGGAACTCACAGAGGCTACCCTTCTGTACACAGATCCCTCTTGTTGAAATTCTCTGAGATCTTCCCCTATGAAAGGATTGTTCTAAGGGAGCTCAGAATGCTCATGGAAGAGAGGCGGTAGATAAAGGTTATGTGAACCGTCCGCTTTATCTGAGCTCCCTTGTGCGCCTTTAGTTACGTTCTGGATGTGGGAAGGGTTTGAGCGAGCGAGAATCGAAGCATCAATGCGGGTTTTGCTCTTAACTGAATTGCTCTGATTCTCTTTGTTACCTAGCCCGAAGAAGGTATAGGGAAGGAGGATACAGTGCCCGTAAAGCCAACACGCTATCAAGAAAGAGTTAAAGTTCTGCGCAAGCAAGCAAAGCATGGCAACATGAGAGCCATGGCGGAATTACACAAGAGATACCACATCAGCGAAATCATGATCAATGGTGAACTGGTGAACCTAAAGGAGAGGTTCGGGGGGTCTCTGAGCAGATGGTGATGACATAAGCAAGTTAGAAGTACCGAATCCCAGGGGTGAACAGCGTCACCATGCGAGGCAGCGGGACGCCGTTCCCAGGCGGACGAAAGGACAGTCTTCACAGCGCAGCGTACTTCCAAAAGCATGACTCAGAAACTTACAGTCCACCGGGTCATTGAGGACCGTTGGGGTTAGGGGGGTTGATGTTGTAGGCGTTTGCGGCTCTGGACT
>Ga0315541_1002235_pt1 | contig 16476 bp, 13 predicted proteins | sample SalMarSW160190MG_FD_203095 | JGI IMG/M metagenome (GOLD analysis project Ga0315541, IMG submission 203095) | Salt marsh sediment microbial communities from the Plum Island Ecosystem LTER, Massachusetts, United States - Salt Marsh Sediment SW1601-190 ...
CGGTGGAGATGGTATCGAAGGAAGTCCCAAAGGAATATTACCGCTACACAGGTCAGGAGCAGTACGTTGAGCAACTTGGCAGCACCCCTGAGCCAGGTGTCACCACACCTGCGGAAGGCACAACGAAGGCAGCCCCTGCTGCCGCGGCCGAAGATATGACCCTTTACACCAAGTACGACTTCGTTCCTGGCGACAAGGTTATCTTCTACGACGACATGAAAGACGATGAGGAAGCAGAGTTCCCGTATCGATGGAACCTGGATCGGGGGGTATATGAAGTGGTCAGGCTGGGCAAGGAGTTCTGGATCATGTGCACAAACGAGGGTTCCATTCGTCCCAAGATGCCGGATGCACCGCTGCCTCCCCAGTATACTGTGGAGTTGGAGTTTTACGATAATGGTCCCGAATTTTCCGGGAATTGCTTTGATATCTATTGGATGGATAGTAATGGTCAGATTATCGGAACATTCGAGGAATATGGGGGAGGCACTGTACTTAAAATCCATAGCAACCACCTGGCCAACAAGGTGCTACCCAACGAACTGACCAAAGGCGTCCATACCATGCGAATCATGGCCACCAAGCGCTCGATCAAATGCTATGTCGATGAGGAGCGGGTTGCCAACGTCCCCAAAGTGGAGAACTTCAACCCCGTTGGTTTCCTTTTGCATCAACGTCCGTACAATGAGCCCAAGAATCCCACGCTGTTCAGGGGCTTCCGGTTCGCCGAGGGGGGCAAGAGCATGCGGGAGCAGCTGGATGAGACCGGAAAGATCGTTACGCACGGTATTCTCTTTGACGTCGATTCGCACAAGATCAAAGGAGAGTCATACAAAACGCTCAAAGATATCGGTCAACTCCTGCAGGACGATCCCGAACTGCGACTCTCAATCGAAGGACATACCGACAGCGACGGCTCGGAGGAGCACAATTTAACCCTGTCACAGAATCGAGCTAATTCCGTGCGGGACTACCTTATCTCCACGTACAGCATTAAGCCTCAACGGCTGGAGGCTGAAGGCTGGGGAGAGTCGAAGCCGATCGACACCAACGAGACTGCTGAAGGAAAAGCAAACAATCGTCGGGTCGAGCTGGTTAAGCTCTGATTCGCAAGAGATTTTCATTATCGGGCCATTGAAGGTTGAAAGCGCACAGGCCCAGGGCGTCGCCTGAACCATACGGTTCGGGGCTAGCCCCGTCCATACTCCGCCTCCGGACAGCCACTAGGGCTGTCCCTACGACCTCAGATCATCGGCATTTGTTCCGCCTGTGGCGGGATATTGAGACTAGTGCCGATGCATGAGAGCATTAGGTGGCAGGGTAAGGGCTTGCCCTGAGGATAAACCGAAGGGTACCCTGCCACAACGCCATTACAACTTCATGAGGATACCTCAAGCTCTTAGAATTACCCCCGCTACGGCTTCGGGCATTACAGATCATATTTGGGGTTGGGATGATGTCTTGGCGGGAAGTTAACTCCTTTTCTTATTGATTCTAGGGATACAATAAGTGGTCTCGGTCTATCCACACAATACAGAATTGATTCTCGGTTCCAAAGAAACCAACAACTCTACATTCTTCGAATATCTTAAACTGGTAGCCCTCATTTCCTTCAACGCCCCGAATTCCCTCGAATCCTTTTTTTCGACTGGTCCCAGACCATTCTATTGTGTGTGCGTTATATTGATTGCTTGTTTCGATGTCTTTCCATTTCAAAGTCGAGAGTGGTCGAATGCGTCTAAAAAACTTGCAGAAGTCATCCTTTGTTCTGAATCTATCTATATGAAACTCTCTGTCATCTTCGCATCTATAGTATCTGAAACTAAATTTTGGGTAGGTTCCCCAATAACCCTTCTGTGAAAGTACTTGCCTCGTAGGGAGTGATGTCCTTGCTTCCGGTTCGCGAATTCGGAATTTCGGCTTCTTCCGCTTCTTACTAATCGGTGTTCCCTTTTATTGTTTGTTGCTCTGTAATTCTTCTTTGTAGAACTTTGTGTAGTATTCTCTCATATCCTTTGGTGGTATAACCTTGTTCTTCCCGTGCTCAAAAGTATTTTTCCAGGGGTCTTCGTTGTGTGTCATACTAACCAAAGCAGTAGAAGAAAAGCTGCTAAAAACCTGATAGAATTCAACTAAGAACTCAAGCTGATGTTTGTCAAACACATCCTCCTCTTTGCCATTGGGGGTATATTGAATAGGTTTACTATCGAAGCCTTTCCATTTCCGATAAATCGACTTTATGACCGGGCCGAAGTCCCAAGCCTCTATGTCATCGTCAAACAGACGACGATGATAATTAACGAGATACCAAGCCTGGGCATAGTAAAGCAGTTTCTGGAGTTTTAAGTTGGTTATGGTATCGCCATTTTCTCGCGCCCATCTAAGGAATAATTTAGCCACATCATGTGCCGTGAGCATTCCAATCACCTCCCACTAATATATACGGATACTTTTGTTATCGGACTCTCTACTTCTAAATAAAGCCGGCTGATTTCTTTGTCAAGCAAAAAAACTCAAATTAGGACACTAGCGAAAAGTTATGCCCAGGAGGAAACTAAAACATACTATGAGGGAGGCAAGAGACTCGTCTGTTCTGGTCTTGGGGTGTGGTCTAAGACTTTGAGTACTCTATAAGACTTGTTGACAAAAGTGTTTACGTCTGCGTTAAAGACCTGTTCTATTTCTAAATCGCAGACCAATGCATCACCCTTAGCGAATTTCTCACCGCTATTGATTGTCTTGGCAAATGCCTTGTCCCCCATTGTGGCGGATATTTTGTTGCCCTCATAATAGAACTCCCACTTACGGCCTTCCTCAAAAACCACTTTCAGTATGTAAAGATCGGCCCTTGAGACAGGTAGGGTTTTGATTTTCTCTTCCAGAAGCTCATTTCTGGAAGTTAAACTGCTAAAATCCTTCTTGTCTACCCCCACCAAAGGCTTATGTTTCTTGTCGGTTAACTTGAATCCGTCAATTGCGGGATCGTCACGGAGTGTTTCAAAGTTCTTAGTTACTTCCTCATTAACAATCAGGTTGCCCGCATATTGATTAAACGTTCTTATGTTTACGACAGTAGTATTTCCGTCGGGGCCAGTGATGGTAACCTCATTTCCGCTTCTATCAATCTTCTCCGGTTTCTTTCCCCTCAAGAAGAGTTTCAGTTTTATGAATTCGATAAGAACCTTGATCATGGTGTTTATGTCTATATGACTGCCAACAAAAGCCACGGTGGGGAGAAGGTCTTTTGAAATCTCTCTAAATAATTCGAGGTCCACAAGGAAACTACCAGGGGAAAATGCGTTGATTTTTATTTGAAGTGTGGTCTTTATGTTAGATTCCTTATTGAGTTCCGCGTTGATTTCTTGGATTGCGGCGGTTATGTGGAGCAAGGAATTTATAAGCGTGTTAGAATCTATTTGGGGAAGCTTCCCCTCATAATCCAGCTTGAATCGCCCACGTTCCATTGAAAATCCCTTCCTTGAAATTCGATTCTTCAAAGTACCTCCTCGATTATGCATTGTCAATAGAAAATACGTCAAAGACGGCACATTTGTGCACTAAAAAGAGAGTGTGCTTCAAAATGTACCACTACCGTTTTTTCGGTACTGTTTACATTCCGCAGGAAAGTGATTATATTTGTTTGATGACAAAAAAAGAGCATGATAGCACTCTCCAATTGCAAGATACCGTTGCTGCTATCTCCACGCCTTTGGGTGAGGGTGGAATAGGACTCGTTCGTATCTCGGGGAAAGATGCATTCAAGATAGCAGACAAAATCTTCAGGGGCAAGCTTTCGCCAAGCAGGATGCCGTCTCACACTGTCTGTTAACCGTTTTCCGCGCACCAAGAAGTTACACTGCTGAGAATTTGGTGGAGATAAGCTGTCATGGAGGCTACCTGGTATTATCTAAGGTCTTAGAGCAAACTCTGAATTGTGGTGCCCGGTTGGCCCAGCCAGGAGAGTTCACCTTGCGAGCTTTCGTCAACGGAAGGATCGATCTTTCCCGGGCAGAAGCCGTTGCCGAGGTGATCCGGGCAAAGACGGATTTGGGTTTGAAGCTGGGCCTAAGACATCTGAAAGGCGATCTCTCGGAGAGAATCAATTCATACCGGGAAAAGTTGATCAACATCCTGGCAAGACTTGAGGTGGAGATAGATTTCTCGGAGGAGGATGTCGAACCGCTTGACAGGAAGGAAGCGATGCGGGAAATAGAATCCATAGAGAGAGATATGGAGAGCTTGCTGGCCACTTACCACGACGGAAAGATATTGAGGGAAGGACTTAACGTGGTCATCATAGGCAAGCCTAACGTGGGCAAATCCAGCCTGCTAAATGCTCTGTTGAAAGAAGATCGGGCGATAGTCACACCGATTCCCGGCACCACCCGGGACGTTATCTCCGAATACGCCAACTTTAAAGGCGTTCCGGTCAGATTGGTGGACACTGCTGGTTATCACATATCGAAAGATACGATCGAGCTGGAGGGCATCAGAAGGACAAAGATAGAGATGAGCGAGGCGGACATTATCCTTCTGGTCATCGACACATCCTCGGAAGTCGAAGCGGAAGAACTGGAATTGGAAAGACAGATCCAGAATTCAGAATGCCTGGTCGTATTGAACAAAATCGACATCGGCTCAGAGGACCTGGTCGAACGGAATGAGGGCAAATTCAAGGAGAGACAAAGAGCAAGAGTTTCGGCATTGAAAGGAGATGGAATCGAAGAGTTAAAGGAAATCATCGTCTCCTGCGCTTTCACCTTGAAAAAGGATCAGACTGAGGGAGTGATGTTGTCCAGTTTAAGGCATAAGAAAGCCTTGACACGTGCGAAAAAAAGCATATCTTTAGCTAAAAGCAGCCTCCATAAAAATCTAAGCCCGGAATTCGTGGCTCTGGATTTGAAAGCTGCTCTGGATGCCGTGGGTGAAGTAATCGGCAAAACCGTGACGGACGATATTTTGAACAAGATTTTTTCGGAATTCTGTATTGGCAAGTAGGCGGGGATTTAAATTCGGACAGAAGAATTTTCTTTCGGGAATTCAAAAGTATCAATTGACATTTAAAAATAAAAGACTATATAGGTAACATGAAAAGGCCAAAATCGCCTATTCATTTTTGCGGAATGGTCGTCCGAACCATCAGATTTGGTGAGAGGTTCGGAAGGACAGAATCGTTAACTTCCTGAAACCAGGGTTGATTTCTCTTGAAAGGAGAAACATATGGCCAAGGGCAAAGTAAAGCGCATCGTTAGAGAACGCGGGTTCGGATTCATATCCGCGGAAGACGGCAGGGAGATATTTTTTCACCGGAATGAACTTCAGAACGTCGACTTTGACGGTCTGATGGAAGGTGATGAGTTGGAGTTTGACGTGACCAAGGGTCAAAAAGGTCCGGCAGCCACGAATGTAAAAAAAGCGGAGGAATAAGGTTTGCTCTTACACAGATTCGCGTGGCTGTGAATGGTGTAACCACGGAGTCTGTATCGGAAGTACCTGACAAAATGTGAGACTTCTTTGGCTTGCCCGTTTTCGAAGCCAAACAAAGAGTCGTACCCTCTGGATCCCACTTGGCCTTGCTGGTGGGTTGCCTCTACCTTATCCAGATTCGGGGTCGGGCATTACGGAGCGAGTGAAGTCAAGCTTCATCACCGGGCTCGATGCTTTTCAGTCTTTCTCTGAGAAGATGAAGAAGGAAAAGGGTGTTGGTTACCAGGTATCTTTTCCACATTCGGGCTGGCTCCTGCAAGAACCTGTAGAACCACTCCAATCCAAGTTTTTGCATCCATTGGGGGGCTCTTCTCGTTTTTCCCACCAAGACATCGAAGCTTCCACCCACTCCCATACGAAAGGGAACCTTCAGCGCGCTTTGGTATTTATTCATCCAGTATTCCTTTTTAGGGCTGCTCATCCCCACAAAGAGCACATCCGGCCTTTTCTCGTTTATCTCTTTGACTATTTCTTTCTCCTGATCGGGCGAGAAATAGCCGTTTCTGTATCCCACCAGGTTTAAGCCGGGAAGCTCTCGTTTTAGTTTTTCTTTGAGTTTGCCAACTACCTCTTCTGTGGCTCCGAAAAGGAAGACTCTGTAACCTTTGTTTGCAGCCAGCTCAAGGAGTTTTTGCATCAAGTCGATGCCGGTCACCCTCTCCGGCAGTGGTTTTTTCAAAAAACGGGAGGCCCACACGATGGATTGGCCGTCCGGGTTGATCATATCCGAGGTGACTATTATTTCTCGCAGCTTTTTGTCACTTTGTATCTTGACGATCTTTGCAGCGTTGACCGCACAGTGCCTGACGGGTTTCCCCTTTTGGATGGAATCCTCGATTCTCTTTAGGGTATCGTCGAAGCCGAGATTATCTATGGGACAGCCAAATAGCGTTATCCTGCTCATGTTCCCCCCTTCGCGGGGCCATTTAAGGCTCCGCTGCGCGAATTTAGATGCCGGCAGAGTGTTTCAGGCGGCAACCTGATCGGCTGAGGTCTTCTGACTGAATTCCTTCCGTGCGACCAACAGGGTCACCAGCGCTTTAAGCATCCAGGCTTGCGACCAGCGCATGTAAGCGATCCTGTTAGTGAAGAGTCTTCTCTTCTGAAAATAGAAATATCCTTCCCGGTGCTGCATGTTCTCCAAGGTCCACCGTGCTACCTTCTCCGCCAAGCGCTGGTTTTCTTCGCTAATCGAGCCAAGTTTGACCAAGGTGACGATCGACTGAGCACAACTGTGAATGTCTATGGGGTAGATACTATCATGATAGTATTTGGGAGTGCCATCATCTAAGAAGAAATTATCCTGATAGAATTTAAGCCCCCTTTCGAGATTTGGCTTCAAGTCAAATTCGGAGGTAAGATGGATGTAGTCGTACAAACGCTCCAAAACGAAACCGGTGTGAAAGTTATCGATCCATCTGTGATGGGGTTTGGTGCCATAATACCAGGAGCCATCCAGATTTTGATGATCGACCACAAAGCCAATCGAATCACGTGCCCTCCTTTTGAGCTCATCTTCGTGGGTGAACCAAGCTGTTCGGGCCAGAAGATGCGCACCCAGGATATTGGCATTATGAATGGTTGTCTTATCCAAGGGCGAATAGCTGAAACAGAAATGTCTTTCTGCGAGAGTTCTGTTCAAATCATGGAGTACGAAGTCGCAGGAACTGCGCGCGAACTTCAAGAACTGTTTTTCCTGAAAAGCCTGGTAGGCATCCAAGAGCGCGTTGGCCACAAATGAGGTTGCCACCACGGTGGGGGTATATTTCGGTAAAAAGAAGGCTTTGGATTGCCAGTCGAAATTATATCCCCAGCACATGCCCGAATACCGCTTGCTCTGTGTCTTGAAAAGGACATCGATAAACCGGTAGGCTAGTTTCTTGTATCTTTCCTCTCCGCAGTGTCGATATCGTGTTGAGGCCGCGGACAAACAAAGCCCCAGGCCTTTCGGGTTTAAATCTTCTTTTATCAAGAAGAGCTTTCTAAAGTTGAGGGGAAAACGTTTCAGGAACTGAATGAGGCAGATGCGAGGGATCTTTCCCCTGATGGGCAAGACCTTTCGCCATGCGGTATTCAGTCCGTCGTAGGGATCATAGCCCTTCCAGCCTTGGCTTTCGCAGTAGGCCACAAGCCTCTCCAGGGAATCCTCTAGTATGAAGGTGTTGATGTCTCCTCCTTCTGAAATCTCTCCACAACGAGAGTGTCGAGCTTCAGGGTGTGCTGAAAACCCGTCTGGCAGGGCTAAATGCCCTGCCCTATGCACCGTAGGGAATTGCCTCGGACAGGGGCAGGAATGCAGCCCGCCCCGCAGTGCCGCTTCAAGAAACTCCTGAGCTTGACCGATGCTTACTGGCAATCAAAAAACCCTGAGATGCCTCTCCCAAAGTCAACCGAGTAGGAGCAGCTGATGCTTCATTGTCTTTTCCCGGATAAACCCTTTGACCGATCATTTCGAAAGGGTCCGATGATTTTAGGTTAGCTGAGTTATTCGTTTGCAGGGACTCGATTATTTTGAATGTGGTCAGTGTCGTATTGATCATTTCATTGGGTGATATGGGCATGGGTTTGTTTTGCCTGATGGCTTCTATGAACGCCCGCACTTCTTCTTTATGTCCCTTGTCTGCTCCCGAATGCTTGTGTCTTCGCTCCTTTCCATTGTTGATCAGAATGGTTTTTTGGAAATTGTCTATCACCCCGACGGAGTTTTTCCCAAAGATTTCGACTCTTTCCTTGGAATAGGCGGTATCGCCCAAGGAGGTATAGATGATGGACCCGGCTGAGCCGTCTGCAAATTTCAGGGAAACGACCAGATTGTCGTTGGTGAGTGGGGTTTTTCTGAAATCGTCGACCGCCACGGCAGAGACGGTTGTAACCTCGGAGCCCGCGAAGAAGCTCAGAAGGTCCACAAAATGACAAACCTCGCCAATTGTTCTCCCACCCCCAGCTTGCGGATCATGTACCCAGTGATTGGAAGGTATGAAGCCGGCATTGACACGATAGGTCATAACCAAGGGTGTGGTCCTGTCTTGAAAATGTTTTTTCAACAACTGAGCCGCTGGGGAGAAACGCCGGTTGAATCCGACCAATATTCTGCCCCGGGTCTGCTCCAGCGTTCTTTCTATTTCCTTCAGCTCTGTTTTGCTTGTAGCTAAGGGTTTCTCCACGAACACGGCTTTCCCGGCTTTGAGGGCCTTGCAGACCAGCTCGGAATGCAGATCATGTCTGGTGGCGATAAACACACAATCGGTTTTTTCGTCTTCCAAAATTTGATCTACCTCCGAAGAACAATACTCGAATCCGAACTTCTTTGCCGCATCCTTTGCGGAAATCCCAGTGGAGGTAACCACTCCTTTTAATTTGACGTCCTCCATCTTTTTCAGATGAGGCAAGAGATTGTTCTTGGCGAAATTCCCTGCCCCGATAAATCCGACGTTTATCGTGGGAGGATCCTTGCTTCCCCGGGAAGAGACCTCTTCTAAATAAATCCTCGGTTTGGCCTCAGGAAAATGCTGGTACTCCAAAAGCACTGCCAGCGATCTGTCGTCGTCCTTCATGATCAGATCATAGGCCTTATCAGCCTCCTCAATCCTGAATCGATGAGTGATGAGCCTTTCCGTGTTTACTTTTCCCAGCTCGAGCAGACTCAGGAACTCCTCCATGTTCCTCTTTTCGGTCCAGCGGACGTAACCAAAGGGATAATCGATTCCCATCTCCTCGTAGAGATGATCATATCTGCCCGGACCGTAGGATCGGGAGAACCGGATGTCCAGCTCCTTCTCGTAGAAATTCTTGCGGGGCACATCCATACCCACCGCACCCACCACTACCACTTTGCCTTTGTCCTTACAGATTTCTCCGGCTAACTCTATGGGCTGACTGCTTGAAGTCCCCGCAGTTATGATCACCGCATCTAAGCCACGCTGATAAGTTAGGTTCATCACCTTCCGGGCCACATCCTCTTTTCCGACGGTGAAACCCAAGTCGGCACCCGAATCCTCTGCAAGAACGGCCATGTCCTTGTCGATGTCGATCCCGAAGACCTTGCAGCCTGAGGCTTTCAGCATCTGCACGGTGAGTTGCCCCAGCAGTCCCAAGCCGATCACCGCTATGCTTTCGCCCAAATTGACCTCCGCTTGCCTGATGCCCTGCAGGGCTACGGCACCCAGGGTAGTGAAGCAGGCTTGCTGAGAAGGCACGTTTTCCGGGATTCTTGCACATAGATTCATGGGGACCGATATGATCTCGGCATGGTTGGCGTAACCAGCACCGGCGCAGGCGACCTTATCGCCCACTCTCATACCCTCCGCCAATTCCCCGACTGCAATCACCTCACCGGCCGAGCTGTATCCCAAGGGTGCCGAGGATTCCAGTCTATTCGTCACCTTCCTGAGAGTTGTCACCCAACCATCCTTCTTCACATTTTTTAGCACCTGTCTGACCAGATCCGGTCGGCTTTTGGCTTTGGCCAGCAGGTTTTTCCTGGCAAAATCGACCTTGCTCCTTTCAGTCCCTTTGGAGATCAAGGAATATTCATTTCTCACCAGAACTCCTCCGGGCATCAGAACGGGATGTGGCACCTCTTCAACTTCTAACTCTCCGGATTTGTTATTTTGTAATACCTGTTTCATTCGTTCTCCTTTTTTCATTCAGGTCCCTTAGATCCAGATGTTGCTTTAAGAAAGGATGTTTGCCAGTGGGTGTCGGCTCTATGTCGGGAGGGTATTCAAATGTTGCGCTCAATCCATGTCCCACGCATCTTTGGATAACCTGCTTGATTTCCACCTCATCCTCTTCCGAGAAGGTTCCGGAAGGGACGATCTTGACCACGATTTCTCCGATTTTCGTCTGCTCAATCTGCATCTTCTGTGTCTTGGAAAAAGATTTGAGATGTTGTCCGAATATCAGTGCGGTAAGGGAGATCAATCTGCCATCTTCGGTTACAACGTAGTCCTGCTCTCTTCCCACGATCTCCTTGATCAGCGGATATTGCCGAAAGCACCTGTCGCAGTAACCCTTTTTGAGAATGGCATAATCTCCTGTTTTATATCTGATGAAGGGAAAGGCGTAATTGTTGAATGCGGTGGCCACCACCTCATATATTTCCTCCTCACCATGGTGCAGCTGATGATCGGCCTTCACGAATTCGGTGTATCCGTATTCGGGAAAGATGTGGTAATCTTCACTGTTCTCGCATTCTCCGGCCAACACGGTATACTCTGAATGTCCATACCAGCTGAAGATTCGGCAGCCGAATACCCGGTGCATCAGATCTCGATGCGCCTTGAAAATCTTCTCCGATCCACAAAGCACCGAGGTTAACTGATAATCCAGCCTCAGATTTTTCTCCTCCATCAGCTTTGCCAAGAGCCAGCCGGTGGAGGGATAGGCGTGCAAGAACTTGGGTCGGTACCTGTTCATGGCACGGACGTACCCGGTGACCGTCTCCTGGCTCAGTTTAAATGAGGAAAGGATGAGAGAGTTTAACAGAGGATCGAAGGCGAAAGGTTTGTCTCCTCGCGGGACTGGGCCCCTGAGGACGACAATCCTATCTCCGGTTTCGAAGCCAACTCTTTCCCACTGCTGAAACATGAAGGCTTTTTCCCGGGGACTGGTTTTTGATCTTTCCCTGAAGAAAACCATAGGCTCGCCTGTGGATCCACCCGTATTGGTCTCCACCAACTCCGACCTGAGGACGTTCTTCGCCACTAAACTATCAAGGTTCTCCCTTATCAGCCGTTTGGTGAGAGGTGGTATCCTTTTCAAATCCGAGAAGTCGCTGAAGTCCTGTGGATGAAAACCCGCACGGATGAACAGATTTCTGTAATAAGGAACGTTGTCATAAGCATGCTTAAGTAACCTCTGGAGTTCCTCCATCTGATATTGGGCCAATCTTTCCTCGTTCCACCATTGGGATGATCTGAGAAGGTATCGTGTTTTTGCGAATTCGGAGCCGTACCTAATATTATGGGGAAGTGCGCTCAGAGCCAGACCGAGGGTTGATTTGACCCAGGCGGGGCTGCTGACGTACAGGTCCCTGAATTTGTACCTCAGATTTCTCATAACTTTAGCCTCTGCCGGCGGACTTTTCTATCACCTGGACCACACCGTCTACGTATTGGCTGAGGTTGAACCTTTCTTTTACTATTTTATGGCTGAGTCTTCCCATCTTTCTCCTCAGTTTTTTGTCTTCAATCAAAAGAGCTATCTTCTCAGCGATCTCATCAGGAGCGTGGGGTTGAATGATAAACCCGTTTTGCCGATGGCCAATCATTTCCTTAATGCTCCCCCTGTCGGTGGTTATAACCGGCAGCCCGGCAGCCATAGCCTCCAAAATCACCACCGGCTGACCCTCCAGGTAGAAGTAAGTGGGCAGAACGAAAACATCTGAGCTTTTGAATAACCTGATCTTCTCCTCTCCAGTGACGACACCCAGAAATTTTACCTGTGCTTCTAAACTGTTTCTTTTGACATAGGAGGCTACTTTTTCCTTGAATCGGTTCGCCTGCCAACGTCCAGCGAAAAGGACCTCGATCTCCGGATAGTATCTTTTGAGGATGGGGACCGCTTTGATTAAGTGGAAGTACCCCTTGGATTCTTCCAGGAGTCCGGCGAACAGTATGCTGAACTTTCCATTTTCTTGCTTATGGCGCTCGATTCTGTCAAAGGGTTGGGCATCCACCCCATTATAGACCACGTCGATTCTGTCAGGGGGCAGAACGTCTTCCAAAAGGTGCTTCAGACAATGTCCCAAGACTATGCCTCTATCCACGTATTTGAACACAGATTTGATATATCTCTTTCGCAACCAGGATCCTTGGTCGAAGAAGGTCTTGAAATATCCACCGTGCACATGAATGACCACCTTTCGTCTGAAAGCAAATCCTGAGATCAAAACGAACAGGCTGTCTCTGGCGAATCCCCAGAAATTCTGGGAGATGGGTATATAGACCACATCGATTTGCTCTCTTAAGAGAAGTTTGAAGAGAAGAAAAATGCTCTTCCTCAGTCCCTCCACCAGCCACTGGATCATCACCGCCACCCCGTGATAGGGGGGAGGCAAAGGACCTATGATCAGAGATTTTTCCATAGCCTTTAAAGCTCCCAATACGAGATCAAATTGAGGTTCTTCTTTTCTACTGAGGTTGCGAAGTCCTCTTCCTTGAGAATCTCAAGATCTGTTTCTCTTTTTGACGCCTGAGGGTTCTTATTGTGTTTGGGATGGCAGCACAGCTCAAAAACCGAGTCCTCTCTCAGAGATTCTATGGCCTGGGCCCATCCTCTCGGCGAGGGGCCATTATCGCCGAAAATCTTAGGCTCCAAAAGGAAATCCGGGGTGCTGGCCCTACTTTTGATTTTCTTGTGCAGTGAGCTTCTATAAAGATCCACCGCAGTTTTTCGCCATCGACGGGGATTGAGAAAGGAGCCGTTTCCGGCATGGAGCCTATAGAGTTTTACCGTTCTCATCTTTTTGATAGTGAAATCATTTGCCATCTGCAAAGCCACTTCCAGCACCGGATAGTAAAGATGAAGATGGTGATGAAAATCGATATGTGATGGCCGAATTCCGAAGCTCAAGAATTTTGTGAGTTGAGCTTCAAGCTCCCAGTAAATCTCTTTTGAACTGATCTTTCCTGAGAGAAGTCTTTTTCGAAAAGTTATTCCGTCATGGAATTGTCCATGCTCATTGACCAGCGTGGGCACCTGTTGCGGAGAGCAAAGTGGTCTGCCATCGTCCAAGTTGAAATGAATCCCTACACTCGCATCTTTTATCTGTCTGGCTGAATCCAGAGCCTCTTCGGAGTGATCCTGGTTCAGGATCAAGCTGGTACTGGTGACCGGACCGCTTTGGATGGCTTCCGTTATTCGGAGGGTAATGTCTTCGGAATAACCGAAATCGTCCGCATTGATGATCAATCTTTTCATTTTCAGCCTATTTTTTCGCTTTTATCACCACTCCAGGCGACAAAAACTCTTTGATGAAACTCCTATTCAAGCCCTTTCTTGATAGCCTCTTGAGGAGGGCAAATCTGCCGTCTGGGGTCAACAGACCGGTTGTTCTCACTTCCCTGAAACCTGCTCCTCCGAACAGCTCCTTCAAGTCGCGGTGAGTGAAGTAATGCAGATGTCCTCCGTCGAAGCCGATCTTTTCATTGGAAGTTTTAGGGAATCTGCCCTTAAGCGCTAAGGTGAGGAGGTGTCGTAGAGCCCTCACGTTTGGAGTGGTGTAGATTGCCTGCCCACCTCTTTTTAGCACCCGGTAAGTTTCTTGGACCAAGGATACCGGGTCGAAAACGTGTTCGACAACGTCCAAGGCTGAGATGGTATCGAAAGAACCGTTCTCAAAGGGGAGTCCGGTCTTGTCCACATCCACATCCAAGAGCTTAAACTGTCCATTTTGCTTCTTGAGGGCTTCCGAGACGGCTATATCCAATCCATAGACATTGGAATAGTGCCTTTTGGCTTGATACAAGAGAGTCCCGGCACCACAGCCAATATCAAGAAAATTCTCACCCTTCTTAAGGATCTGGGTCGCTTCCCATACCCGGGACCCATACTGAATGCCGTCGCAATCTCGATTTGCCTGCAAGAGCTTATAGTACTTTCGCTTTTCCATGTTTTCACCTTGAGCACACAGATTCGACAGCCCGGACGAACCCTCGAGTCGTTCTTTCGGTGGTAAAGTCTTTGATAATCTCCCGTGATCTGTTGCCAAAGTGGGAGAGGTCTCCGTCTTTGGACACAAGCTGGTAAATAGTTTCAGACAATTCCTTTGGGTTCTTGGGGTCGACGATCAATCCGTTTTCTCCGTCTTTTATCAAATCCCGGGAGCACCCGGCATACTTGGAGCAAATAACCGGCAGTCCGCACATCATGGCCTCATTCACCACCAGACCCCACACATCCTTCAAGGTGGGCAAGACGAAAAGGTGAGAGTTTGAATAATATGGCAGAAGCTGGTCATACTGCTTATATCCTTCAAAGAAAATGTCATCTGTTCGGTGTGCTAATTTCTTGAATTCATCTTCATCAGGTCCATCTCCGACTAAGCAAAGCTGAATATTCGGATATTCTCTCTTAACTCTCTTATAAGCCTGAATTAAAATATCAACCCCTTTGAGCTTGGTGAATCTGCCCACATATAAGATTCGTTTTTTCTCTTCCGGCGGTCTTTCCCCTTCCACCGGCGTCTTTTTATCTAATCTCAGAAGTTGCGGAGCAACGGAGTAATACGCCAAAAAGATACTGTCTTCCCTCACGCCCAGGGAAAGGAGGTATTCTTGGGCCAGACTCCCGGAGACCACAAAGCCGTCTGCTTGGCTTGTCAGCAGTTTTCTCAAGAGGTGCCGGAGTTTGCCGTAATGCCTTGCGGTTTGAATGGTCTCTGCCGACCAGATTATGAATTTCCTCTTGAAGCTCTTGCTGTAAAGCCAGCTGAAGATGGTCTGGAATGAAAATCCACCACTTATCACGACCTGCGGAGCTTCCTTGACGAGCCGAGGCAGAAGGGTTAAGCTCAGATGAATCTCCCAGTTCTTGAGCTTTATGCTGAGGTCATTGAGAACGGAAAAGTTGAACTTGATCTTATCCTTCTCCTCCAACTTCCATTGCCGGTAATGGTCTTTCCGTCTGGCAAAGATCACCTTGAAGCATTTTCCATATTCTTCAGCTAACTGATTCAACATTGGGATCCTGTAAGGCGAGATTATATTGGTTACCACAATTATTTTGTCATTGTTTTTTCTGTTCTCGACGCCAGGCCTTACACTTTTCGTATCGGAATTAGCAATCGAGATGGCCCCGGAATGCCCTGCCCTTTGGCTGGCCCCCCCAGCATTATAGATCTCCTTATAGAATTCCATGAGCTTTTCTCCATATCTTCCCCAGGTGAAATTCTCAACGTGTTTTCTGGCGGATTCGCCCATTTCTTTTCTTTTGCCATCGTTTTGATAGAAGAAGAGGATTTTTTCTTTCAAAGTTTCGATGTCCCGAATGGGAATTACAAATCCATCAATATTATCTCTCACCACACTGCCTGAGTTTTGGCTAACGATGGAGGGTAATCCACAAGCCATGGCCTCATAGGTGACTAAAGCGCTGCCCTCGGTCAGAGAGGGAAAAACGAAAACGGAAGAGTTCCCGTACCAGTTTGTAAGTTGATCGTTGGGGATATGAGAGATATGCTTGAATCGCCCTTCATATTTAGATAAGAGGCTCTTGAATTCCGGCTGCAGTCGTCCGATCAAAACTAGTTCGGAATTGGGCAGGCGAAGCTGCTTGAAAGCCTCCAGAAGATAGTGAATGCCCTTATTCAGAGAAACTGCCCCCACGTAGATCAATCTGAAAACGTCGTCCTGTTTTTCGATTGGCCTGAATCTCTTGAGATCGACGCCAAAGGGGATCACCCTCATCCTTTTTTCCGGCACGCCTTTGGCCACACAGGTGTCATAGACATACTGGGATGGGGCGACGAGAAAGTCCGCCTCCCGTATCTCGTCCAGATACTTTTCTCTCAAAGTATGATTACAGAGAACTGGATTCAGTCCGAATCTGACATACTCCTCTTTGAGCAGCTCATTCGAATAGTCGGGATGAGCGGTGAACATGTCTAAAAGCACCTTGGTTTTGTTTTCTCTAAGTTTTTTGATGGTATTCAGAGAATATCCCAACCACCCATGAAAGATATCACAATTCCCTATTCGTCGGGAGACCAAGAAGTCGAAGAGATTGTCGGCAATCAGATTTCCAGCCACCAGTCTTCTGAGTAATGGAACGTGCCGCCATCCTCTTCCCAGAAACTCGGGGAGAGGAACGGAGACCACGTTTTGGGGACATAATCCCTCCATATACCTGTTGCTGCAAAGCCTGGCGGCCACTTTCTTTACTGAACTGAAGTTATTGGAAAGCGAGATCAACAATGATCCGGAGAGACTTTCTGGCTTGAAATAGAATTCGGTGTAGTACTTATCCAGGACACCTGCCTTCTGCATG
>Ga0315541_1002237_pt1 | contig 16473 bp, 18 predicted proteins | sample SalMarSW160190MG_FD_203095 | JGI IMG/M metagenome (GOLD analysis project Ga0315541, IMG submission 203095) | Salt marsh sediment microbial communities from the Plum Island Ecosystem LTER, Massachusetts, United States - Salt Marsh Sediment SW1601-190 ...
AAAGGTATGCCCTGTAATCCTCGACGGATAAATTGCCGTACTCATACCACTGTCGCGCCCAATCCATCTGGCTTCCGAAAAAGACAGTGAGGAAAAGCAGCACCAGAAGGTAGTAATCCTCGGGAACGGAGAGCTCCCTCACGGGCGATCTAAATCGCCTGAACAGAAAATAGAGCACGCACGCCGACAGTATCAGGCCGATGAAGCCCCTACCCAGGAACACCTCATGCTCGATGATCTGAAAGGCGTGGAACTCCCCCATCAGCTCCAGGTGACCAATGATAAGCAGGAGAAAGCAGATGTGAAAGAGCATCAGAAAGACCCAGAACAGGGGGTTGTGTCTCCGAACCGTGGGCAGGAGAAAGGTATCGTGCAGGGCCCAGAGCCACCGGTGCTTTCGTTCCGGGTAGATCTGAAGGGTGGTGGGATTCCTCGGTTCCCGAAATATCTTCACCAACCGTACTGCGATGCCCGCGAAGAACACCGCGAAGGCAACATACACCATCGGGACGAGGATGATATAGTACACGACCTGCACGGTAGATCTCCTTTATCAAATGAAAAACCGTCGTGCCCCCTCGGGACAGGGGCACGCGGACGTGATTCTATGCGTTGCGTTTGATGTAGAACCTGATTATCCCGCCATCCTGATCGGTTTTCAGTATCTCGTTCCCGCTCGTTCTGGCCCAGGCCGGAAAGTCGGTCAATGAACCGGGGTCCGTGGTCTGTGCCTCAATCACCTGTCCGATCTCGACCTCCTTGATCCCCTTGCTCACCTTTACTACCGGCATGGGACAGGGCAGTCCCTTCAGGTCCATAACCTTATCGACCTTGATCTCTTCACTCATCGTTAACCTCCTTATAACCCAATATAGGGCTAGATAAAAAGCTGAATCTTGCTGTTCTGTGCTTCCTCGAGGAATTTCGCCACGCCGCAGAAGCTCAGATTGGGGTAGTCGATCATCTCCTCCCTCTTGAACCCCATGAGGTCCATAGACATCTCGCACACGTACATCCGTACGCCCAGCTCCGCTGCCAGCCCCAACATCTCCTCAACAGACGCCACGTTTTTCTTCTTCATGAGCGATTTCATCATGGCAGTGCCCATACCGCCCATGTTCATCTTGGAAAGCTTCATTTCGCAGGCACCCTTCGGAAGCATGGCGCCGAACATCTTGCCCATGAGATCCTTACCGCCGACCTTCTTGTTCTTGTCCCTCAAGATGGGCGTTCCCCAGAAGGTGAAGAACATCACCACGTCCATTCCCATGGCAACGGCCCCGGTTGCAAGCACCAGGGATGCAAGCACCTTGTCCATATCGCCGCTGAACACGATCATGGAGAGCTTGTTCTCGGCTTTCCCCTTGGAGAGCACCTCCACCTTCTCCTTAAGCTCAGAAACGTGCTTCTCAAGGTCTACTATATTCACGTCGGCTTCGGGATGCTCCGCGACATCCTGTTTCTTTGCAATACTTTCCTTCATTATAAACCCCCCTCAAGATATTCGTTGTTATTCGTTGATGCTTCTCCCATGCAGGAACACAATTATCATTTTGCCTCTCAGGTGAGCTCCTCTTTGACAGCTTCCATGGCTGATCTGAGCAGCTCCAGGTAGGAGAGCATGTTCTTCCTCTCCTCTGCGTCCATCTGAAGCAAGATCTTGCGATGAAGCTCCCGTTGCAGTTCACCTATTTCCCCCGCTTTCCTCTGGCCCTTTGGCGTGAGACTGATCAGCTTTACCCGGGCGTCCTTGGGATCATAGATCTGTTCAACCAACTCCCTTTTCCTGAGCCCGTCGATCAGTTTGGTCACACGGCTCTTGGCCACCTCCAGCTTATGGGCAATGCCCTTTACCGTCAGGTACCGCTCGCCTTCGAAGAGCATCAGGACCTTGAGCTCGGAGTAAGGAATGCCGAAGCGCCCTGACTCGTAGAGCTTCCTGTCCTCACAACACCTCAGCATCTCTGCGATCAGATCCCGCAGCCTCTGGGCCTGGTAGCGCAGGAGTTCCTCGTTTATGGCGGTAGATGATTCGTTCATAGTATTAACAATTTAATCCTATATTTTTCCTTGTCAATAGAAAAGTATGGAAATAAGGACAGGGTCTAGGGTACAAGGCATAGGGCGCAGTGGTAAAGGGAATGGGGCATAGGGTAAAGAACATAGGCCGGCGGTTTGTTGCGATTTGTGGGTTACGGGCTTGCCCGCCGTGAGTATGGCGGGTTCAAGCGTTTATAAGGCATGGGGCAGGGCGCGAGGGGAGTGCCGGGGATTCGTCGATGATGGCCTGTGGTTCATAGCCGGCTTGATATTATTATGTGAGCAATATAGCGAGGACACAGAAAAGCCCTTATGGATGTCTTTCGTATCCATAAAGGGCTTCGATTAGTGTCTTGTTATGTTTGGATTTTTTCCTGGAGCTTGATCAGGATCTCCTCGGGGATATGCCCTTCATCTTTGGGGATGTACACGGTTCCCGTGACACCTTGCCCTTCATCGATGAGGTAGCGGTGATACCGCTTTGAATCCCGGTCATAGGTGGCGGTAAGTACTAGCTTTTCCTCCAATGCAGCTCACCTCCTCTCAGTAGCGCTTCTGATGCATCTTTTGATCGGTGGTGCATTGTATATATGTATAGCGGAAAAAAGGCAAGGCAAAAAATCCATGCCTTTTTTTTGACACCAAGGATGCTTTTCACTATAACTAAATAGGATTTCTAAACATTCATGAATTGTCACACTGTTGGGGCTTGCGTTGGGTAACAACCTTATCTGGCTGGATCTTGAGATGACGGGACTTGACCCGGACAGGGATGTAATCCTTGAGATTGCCACGGTAGTCACGGATGAGGTGCTCGAGATCGTGGCCGAGGGCCCGAATATAGCGATCCACCAATCCGAGGAGGTACTGAAGGGGATGGATGAGTGGGGCAAGGACCAGCATGAGCGATCGGGTTTGCTCGAGAGGGTCAGGAACTCGCCTTTCGGCTGCAAGGAGGCCGAGGAAAAGACCCTTGAATTTTTGTCCAGACATTGCAGCAAGGAAGAGTCGCCTCTGTGTGGAAACTCTGTTCTGAAGGATCGACAATTTGTCATGCGGCACATGCCGAGGCTCGAGGAGTTCCTGCACTACCGGAACATAGACGTGAGCACGATTAAGGAGCTGGTGCGAAGGTGGTATCCCGGTATTCCGGCCTACACAAAGCAGAAGCTCCACCTCGCGCTACAGGATATCAGGGAATCCATTGACGAGCTACGGTATTACCGTGAGAGGGTATTCCTGAGATAAGGGCATCCCCAGCCCCGCAACCAAGGAGAGCTCTGGCCTCTCCTTTAATCCATGAAGAATCTATGAATCAGGCGATCAGCGCGGCCACGATCCCGGTGAGAAAGATACCGTCGAACACCCCTGCGCCGCCGATGCTCAGCACCTGAGATCCGAGCTTCCTGAAGTTCGACCAGTTGAGAAGATCGGCGCCGATAAGGGTCCCCACCACGCCGGATATGTAGGCCACGGGCGCTGGATTATCCCGGGAAAGCAGCAATGCAAGCAGCGCTGAGAAGATAGGCGGGATCCAGAAGGGCATTGCAATTCCCAGGCCCGCCGTGGGCTTGGCCAGCCACCGGGTGACTACCACCATAATCCCTGTGGCGATGAGGGTGGGCACCAGGGGAGCAAGCTGGAAGAGATAGAGGGCAAAGCAGACCGGAACGATGGCCCCGCCTACATTAACGGTGATTACCTGGTGGGTAACCGGCGGCGGCTTGTAGAAGAAGAAGTGCATGTATGAAGGGCGGGGTGACTGGTATGCGATACGGCGGCGTGAGATGGGTATATTGATCATGCTGCCTATCAGTATTGCGAACAGCAGCATGAATGCAGCATCGGGCGACAGGCCCAGCTTGCTGAAGGATATGGTGACGATATTGAGAAAGATGAGGATGAAAAAAACCGGCAGGGTGATGAAAAGAAGCAGTATCAATCCCAAGCAGCCCATTCTCGCACGTCTCCTCTTTCTTCTGCATTACGGCACATGGTAAAAAACTCCACTGATTGAAAAAATCATAGGCCAACGGGATGGGTGTGTCAAGCAGGTGAAGTCCTAATCCAACCTAACGTCAAAGTTAAAAGTATGTGTATCTCTTTTTTTGGCTTGTGCCCTTAAAAAGGGGCTGGAGAGTGCCGTTTAAGAGGAAGTATCTCCCTCTGGGATATAGTATCATTTATGAAATTTTTTTCTTGACATTTATTTCAAATTTGGTATCTAATATGATATGAACGTAGGGAACAAAATACGCCAGGTGAGGAAAAAACGTGGACTTAACATGAGAGAACTTGCCAAGCGGGTAAGGGTGAGCTATCTCACCATTTACAGGGTCGAAACGGGAAAGGTAAGCCCTTCGGTTGCCCTCCTCTCGGAAATCGCTCACCAGCTCGGAGAGCCCATTGTGAACTTTTTCGACACAAGTAATAAATTGACCATTGTGAAGGCTGAAACCGCTCCCGCGATAGAATCAGAGAAGCTGAGATTGGAGCTAATGATTCCCAAAGGCATTATTAATGAAAAAATATCGGTCGCTTTAGGCAAAGCCCAACCCGGCGAGTTCGTGAGCAAACATTCGAACAATGGCTTTGAACTCACCTATATTTTAAAAGGAGAAGCGCTTTTTCAATATGGGGAAGAGGAACATGAGATCAAAGCTGGGGATCTGCTCTATTTCGATGGGAATATGGCGCATTCCGTTACCGCATTAACCCCTCACGAATTCCTCTCGATCTATTTTCGGAAATAGGAAGCCTATTCAAGGGGACATATGCGTGAATCATATAGACGGAGACCCCTGTTAAGGCGTTGAGACCAAAGAAAAGGATAGGTTGCCCTTTTGGGGGAGACTTTCCCACGGCCCCGCCGGAAAACCGAAAAAGCGGGTAGAATTTATGAAAGGCTTATGGAACTAACCAAACAAGAGAAAGAAATGTTGGAAGGCAAGCAGGGTCAAGGCGCCAGAAAGGCGATTGGGATCCTCCTTGCATATGGGCAATGCGCCCAAGGGCATAATTAATGTGAAGGCCGAGGGTGTGGTGGCCGTCAGTGCCATCGTCACAGACACGCCTATGGTTCATGAGCTGGAGGAAGATCCCTGCGGATGCATTGAAAGTGGGGATTTTGTGAGGATTAATGCAGACGAGGGGTTCGTGGATATCGAGAAGCATCAGGCAAGATGAAAGGAGGTGATGGAATTTTATCGGAAATATCAAAAAATGGGGATTAGGAAGGAAATTGTCATTAAGGAGGGATAGCCATGAAAATCAAACAATTTTTCTGCCTGGCATTATTCGCGTTACTGTCGATCGTGCCACCTCTGTCATTGAGTGAGGCGGTAGCTCAAAAGCCAATAGAGTTGAGTTTCAGCACGATGTTTCCCGCGGTCCATCTCCAGGGCGCACTCAATCAAAAGTTTTGTGATGAGATAAAGATGCGCACAAACGGCCGAGTTGAGATTACGCTTTATCCGGCCGGAACGTTAACATCAGCAGGTAAATGCTATGACGGGGTAGTTAAAGGCATATCAGATATAGGCATGTCCTGCCCCTTGTATATGGGCGGTCGCTTTCCAGTGAGCCAGATCTTTGAGATGCCTTCGGACCTGGATAACGGCTGGGTTACAGGTAAAGTATATAACGACCTTTTCAACAAGTATAAACTCAAGGAATATGACGATGTGCACGTGCTCTATCTCCATGGACCCGGACGAAATGTGCTTTCAACTCGCACAGTGCCCATCAGAAAGCTTTCAGACATGAAGGGGCTGGTCCTGAGAACCAGCGGCGGCGCCACATTAACGATCAAGGCTCTCGGAGCAACGCCACGGGCAATGCCTATGGGTGAGGCTTACGAGGCATTGTCCAAAGGTGTTGTGGAAGGCCAGTTTGCCGTGCCGGAGACCCTCAAGGGATGGAAACACGCGGATGTGGTCAACTTTGTCACCATACCCCCCATTTCCACATCTAGCTGTCAATTCGTGGTTATGAACAAGAAAAAGTTTAACTCCCTACCTCCGGATATTCAAAAAATCTTTAACGAGGTGAGTGCTGAGTTTGCCGATTATCATGGGTATGTCTGGAACTACTATGATAAGCAGGGATTAGATTATTTCCAGAGTCTTCCTGGGAGAGAGCTGATTGAAATTCCCAATGCCCAAAAGGCTGAATGGGAGAATGCGGTTCAATCCGTACGGGCAAATTATATCAAAGATAAAGCGGCCATGGGTCTTCCCGCAAAAGAAATTTTAAATTACTTTGATGAGAGGGTCGAATACTGGGATGCGAGGGAGCCTGATATCTCCACCTCTGTAAATTGGGTTGAAAAAAATTTGCTCAAATAAGGACGGCGGCATTCCTCGCAATTGACGGCGAATATAGTGAGAAGCAAGGGATCTTTATGAATGGAGGGTTTCATCGGGGCCCTATATCTCTCTATGTGGGGTAACTTATGAAACCCTCTCCCTGCGGAGAACTTGATGAATACCTTTGAAAAATTTAGCATCCAAATGAGTAACTGGTTTAATTGGGTTGCACTTGCTGGGCTCACTGTCATGTTGGGTCTGATCACGGTTGATATCGTGGGAACAAAAATCTTTAAACAACCGATTCCTGGCGCTATGGATCTTACCTCCCTGCTGGGGCTTGTCGTCATTGCTTTTTCCGTGGCTCAGACCCAAGTTATGAATCGTCATATCACGGTCGATTTCTTGACCTTACGCCTTCCGAAACACTTACGGATGCTTGTGCGAAGCATCAGCACATTCCTATGCCTCCTCTTTTTTATTGTTATTATCTGGCGTGCCTTTTTGTACGCTCATGATATGCACGTTCTAGGAGACGCCTCGCTAACGGTAAAGATACCCCTTGCGCCCTTTGCCTATGGACTTGCCATTGCCTTTGTCCCCATGCTGTTAATCCTGCTGATTAAGTTCTACAACATAATGAAAGGGGTTGATGAATAGATGTCACCCGTTTCCGCTGGCATAGTTGGCATTATCGTACTGATTCTACTTTTCCTGATCGAATTTCCGGTCGCCTTTGCTATGGCCTTTGTCGGCATTCTGGGATTTGGATACCTGGTCTCGTCCAGCGCAGGGTTAGAAATGTTGGCCATAGACATATTTGAAAACTTTTCCTCTTACAACCTGACAGTGATTCCCATGTTTGTATTCATGGGATGTATTGCCTTCAGGATAGGCATGAGCAACAGACTTTTTGATTCGAGCTATACCCTGCTTGGGAAAATGCGGGGAGGGCTGGCCATTGCTTCTATCATGGCCTGCGCTGGTTTCGCAGCCATTTGCGGCTCCACCAATGCCACTGCGGCTGCCATGGGCACCGTGGCGCTACCCCAAATGAAGAGATATAACTATGACGATTCACTGGCCACAGGATGCGTTGCCTCTGCCGGAAGCCTTGGCATACTCATCCCGCCAAGTGCGCTGCTCATAGTTTATGGAATCATTGCGGAGCAGTCCATCGGCAAGCTTTTCATAGCCGGCATCCTTCCCGGATTACTTCTCGCCGGCCTTTTCTTCGTTACAGTCGTAATTCTCTGCGCACGCAAACCTGCTCTTGGACCTGCAGGGTTCGCCACAACTTTAAGACAAAAGCTTGTGGCACTTTCATCAGCCATCGAGGTGCTAATCCTATTTCTCTTGGTTATAGGGGGTTTATTTACTGGCTGGTTTAGTCCTACGCAGGCAGGTGGCGCAGGTGCGGCAGGCGTCCTTATTCTTGGACTCATAAAGAGAAAGGTGACCTGGAAAAACTTTGTTGAAGCGGGGAAAGACACCCTGCTGATAACCTGTATGGTCATGTTTATTGTGACAGGTGCAATGATCTTCAGTCATTTCATTGCCGTAACAAAAATACCCTTTCTCTTATCGGACTGGGTGAGCTCACTCCCTATTCCCCCAATGGCCATTATGGGATTAATAGTGCTCTTACATTTGATTGGGGGTTGCTTTATGGATGGCTTTGCCTTGATTGTGCTCACCGTGCCTATTCTATTACCAGTGGTTGAAGGCCTCGGTTTTGACCTTATATGGTTTGGCATCCTCATTGTATTAATTGTGGAGATGGGTACCATTACGCCACCTGTGGGCATAAATGTATATGTGATTAAAGGTGTTGCTCAAGATATTCCCCTTGAAACCATCTTTAAAGGTATATTCCCTTTCCTTGCTGCATTGATAGCTGCTGCGATCATATTGATGGTTTTTCCCCAGATCGCAACCTTCTTGCCGAGCTTTGCAAGTTACTAAAGTAAGTTTAAGAAGCAATATGAGCAAATATTAGATTCATTATAAAGAAAAGCCAATCGAGGACTTGATAATCCTATAAGGGGTTATATGTCCTCACCCAGTGCTGAAATACTCGTCAAGCGTGGCTGCAAAGAAAAACATTATTGAACACGGTATGCCTGCCCGCCGTATTTGTGGTAGAGCACCGAAGATTTTTTGGTCCGCCTCAGGGCGAAGGGGCTGTGCTTAAGTCAAGTGAATTTAAGCACAAAAGGCCGTGATCCCGATGGATGATCCCGTCTCGGGACGGGATGGTTTTTGATCAGAACCAACAAGATAAGAAGTAAGGGGTGCGAAGAAGGGGCAAAAACGAGGCCGTGCTCATACGGGCGTTGTGGACAAGCAATAAAGGGTAACTTTTTGTATAGAGAGGTGTCTTTTCCTTGACCGGCCCTTTAATGGGTGACCCTTTTACACAGCTTTTACTTCCTTGGAAAGGATGTAGCCTTGAAGGTGCGGGCGGCCAACAAGGAGGTAATCGGCGTGAAAGATGCTATCCATCGGTCCAGATAGATGGCCGAAGAAGAAAGATAGGGAAAGGAGGTGAGGGAAAAGGTAAGAAGTCCAGAAAGGACAGGAGGGAGTGTGTATAATTGTAGTTCTATGATTAGTATCTTAACATTAACTAAGGAGGAAGAGACATGAAAAGAAAAAACCTGATTCTTGTTGTTACACTGATGATCAGTGTTGCCTTTGCCTTTAATGCATCCCTGGCATTGGCAAAGGATATGACAGTCGAGGATTTTAAGGCAGAGGCATTCAAAAATATTACCACAATTTCGGCAGATAATGCCAAGGCTATGTTTGATAAGGGTGGGGTTGTATTTGTTGATGTCCGGGAGCCAGATGAGTTTAAGGCGGGACACATACCTGGCGCAATGAGTGTTCCCAGGGGCACCGTTGAGTGGATGATACCGAAGAAGTTCCCTGATAAGAATGCATCAATTGTAGTGTATTGCGAGCATGGCAGTAGGGCTGCCCTCGCAACTTATACCCTTGTCAAGATGGGTTATAAAAATGTGGCAAGTATTGATGGTGGCCGTGCGGCCTGGGTGAAGGCAGGTTGCCCTGTGGAGTAGATGATAGGAGATTGCTTTTTGAACATATGTAACCTTTAATGAGGAACCAGGATGATGTCAGCCTTTTTTCAACAGTGAAGCATGGATACCCACTGATGGGTATCCATGCTGGTCTAAGACAGAAAATTTGCTCTATAGTACCAGATTCAAATCCAAAATCGGGTGGCGAAAGCATGTTTTCTATCAGGTTTTGTCAAACACACAGGCCAAGAGCGCACTTCTCTGCTCTCAGGGTCACCTCTTTTACCTGATTTTCCCTTTGCTGCTTAGAGCAACCGAAGTTGAAAAGGAGCGGAAAGACGTCTCTTCACCCATACGGGGTCTAACCATAGACCGCTTATGGTTTCACGAACGAAGCGGACGAAACCTCGCACGCCCAACTCACGTAACGTTTTCACAAGACGTTCAGAATAGATCGCCAAGACATTGATCAAGTGCCCCAGTCTCATCAGATAGTGATACCCCTTCATGGCCCACATTCCACACCATTTATGAAGCTCCGCCTGTGATCTTTGGATGGAGTTTAACCGGGTCTTGGTTCAATGAAGACCTTCTCATTAACACCGAGGGGAGAAGGTGCTGTTTCTGGCAAGAGTGGTTTGGGTTTTCTCGATGTACATGCGCATGGATCGCTGCATGAGATTCTAGATAAGAAGACTCATAAGAAGAACCATGCCAAGAGTTTCGATTCTTTCAGGCTTTTTGAGGAACAGGTCATTGACGATGAGAGGATCTTTGAGAAAGCCGTAGTTTCGCTCGATGCCGTCCTGAGCCCTATAGGTACGGAGGATGTCTTAGGCACTCTGAGCGTCATGGCCTTATTTGGGCCGATTGGTCAGCAAAACAAAACACCCCGTTTCTTCCCGTTTTTGGGCAAGGGCATCTGGCTTTTAAAGGATCATGGCCTTGATCTGCCACTGTCGTTGAGCAACCTTCCTTGGGCCGGATTTGGATGGTCTTCCTCGGGTGTAAACAGGTACTTCGTGTACCTGTCCATCCACCTGGTAGTAAGGGGAAGGGAGGGCTTTGAGACGTTCTAACTGGGCAATGGTATCAGCCTCGCAATACAAGGTGATCTTGTTACAGCTGTAAACCTCAGCCAGACGGCACTTACGTTCTTCTTTGAGTTCACGGTCAATGCGTTTGTTACGGCGTTTATCGTGGGCACTAGGGGCAAACTGTAAGAGATAGAGGGCAAAGCAGACCGGAACGATGGCCCCGCCTACATTAACGGTGATTACCTGGTGGGTAACCGGCGGCGGCTTGTAGAAGAAGAAGTGCATGTATGAAGGGCGGGGTGACTGGTATGCGATACGGCGGCGTGAGATGGGTATATTGATCATGCTGCCTATCAGTATTGCGAACAGCAGCATGAAGGCCGCATCGGGCGACAGGCCCAGCTTGCTGAAGGATATGGTGACGATATTGAGAAAGATGAGGATGAAAAACACCGGTAGCGTGATAAAAAGCAGCAGTATGAGCCCCAAGCATCCCATGGCTATTTCACGACCCCGAGTTTTCCCCCAACCGTTTCAAAGGCGCTTAGTGCCTTGTCAAGGTGTGCTCTCGTATGTGCTGCCGAGATCTGCACCCGAATGCGGGCCTGTCCTTTCGGGACCACGGGGTAGCTGAACCCGATTACGTAGATGCCTTTTTCTAAGAGCTCGGCTGCCATATCCTGGGCGAGCTTTGCATCGTAGAGCATAATGGGAATGATGGGGTGCACCCCGGGCTTGATGTCGAAGCCCCTTTTTCCCATCTCATCCCTGAAATAGCGGGTGTTCTCCTCAAGGCGATCCCGCAGCTCGGTTGTCTCGGAGAGAAGATCGAATACCGCTATGGTTGCCCCCACCACGGCGGGCGGCAATGTGTTAGAGAAGAGGTAGGGGCGGCTTCGCTGCCTCAGCATCTCGATGATTTCCGTGCGCCCGGAGGTGCATCCCCCCGAGGCTCCACCCAGTGCCTTCCCGAATGTGGTTGTGATCAGGTCAACTCTCCCCATAACGCCGCAGTGTTCATGGGTGCCCCTGCCTGTCCTTCCTATGAATCCGGTTGCGTGGCTGTCATCGACCAGCACCAAGGAATCAAACTCGTCGGCCAAGTCGCAGATCACATCAAGTTTCGCGATATCCCCGTCCATGGAAAATACCCCATCGGTGGCGATGAGGCGGTATTGTGCACCCCGGGCTTCGATGAGTTTGGCCTTGAGGTCATCCATGTCCGAGTGTTGGTAGAGGTACCGCTTTGCCTTGGTGAGCCGGATACCGTCGATGATGGACGCGTGGTTCAGGGCATCGGTAATCACCGCCGCGTCAGGCGCGAGCAGCGGCTCGAACACCCCGCCGTTGGCATCGAAACATGCGGCATAGAGAAGCGTGTCATCCATGCCCAGGAACTTAGAGACCTTGCGTTCCAATTCCTTGTGGATGCTCTGCGTGCCGCAGATGAAGCGAACCGAGGACATGCCGTACCCCCACTCGTCTAAGGCCCTGTGGGCTGCCTCGATAACCTTTGGGTGGCTGGAGAGCCCTAGGTAGTTGTTTGCGCAGAAATTCAGTACCTCAGCGCCTGATTCCACCGTAATCTCCACGCCCTGAGGGCCGGAGATAACTCTTTCATTCTTATAGAGCCCTTGATCGCGGATCTCACGCAGTTGATCGGTGATAACATCCTTTATCTTGCCGTACATCAAATCCTCCTTTTGCCTATCTCAATCGAACTCGAGGATCACCTTGCCGGAATTGCCTGATCGCATGACATCGAATCCCTTTTGGTACTCATCAAAGGGGAACCTGTGGGTGATGACCGGTGCGATATCTAGGCCGCTCTTGAGCATCGCTTGCATCTTATACCATGTCTCGAAGATCTCCCGGCCATAGATGCCTTTAATCGCGAGTCCCTTAAAGACGATGTTGTTGCAATCGATCCTGGTTGTTCCGCCCTGGATGCCGAGTAAGGCGATCCTGCCGCCGTTGTACATGTTCTCCAGCATGGACTCAAAGGCGCTTTCCTTTCCCGACATCTCCAGCCCGATGTCAAAACCGATCATTCCCAGCTCCTTTTTGCATTCCTCTATGGAGGTTCGCGTCACATTGATCGCTTTGGTAGCACCCATGGCGCGGGCAATCTCGAGTCGATAGTCGTTGATATCCGTGATCACTATGTGCCGTGCTCCCACATGGCGGGCAATAGCCACGGACATAATGCCGATTGGACCGGCCCCGGTGATGAGCACATCCTCTCCCACGAGATCAAAGGATAAGGTTGCGTGGGTTGCGTTTCCGAAGGGATCGAAGATGGCCGCAGTCTCAGACGAAATGCTCGGATCAACGTGCCAGGCATTTGATACGGGAAGGCAGAGATATTCAGCGAAGCATCCATTCCGATGAACACCCACGCCCACGGCATTGGTGCACAGGTGCCTCCTTCCTGCCAGGCAGCTCCGGCAAATACCACACACGATGTGCCCCTCTCCAGAGACCCGATCTCCGATCCCGAATCCCTTTACCTCTGTTCCCCTGTCCACTATCTCGCCCACGAATTCATGGCCGATGATCATGGGCGTCTTGATCGTTCGCTGTGCCCACTCATCCCAGTTGTAGATGTGAATATCGGTCCCACAGATCGCTGCTTTGCCGATCCTTATCAGCACACTGCTGTTGTCGCAGGTGGGTATGGGAACCCTTTGCATAGAGAGCCCGACTCCGGGCTCCTTTTTTATGAGGGCCTTCATGGTCATGACTCGACTCCGGTTGAGGGGTTGCGAGGCTATCTCGATAGGGATTTGATTCGGTTTCCCCTCTATGTAATCTTATGTCGAGCAGTGAGGGGAGTCAATAAAAAGCTCTCCCGCACAAATCTTGAATGTAAAGACGTCTCAATGCCCCTCCTTGTTTAGGTAGATAGGCTGTCCTTCGACCATGCTCAGGATGGTGAGTCGTTCGACTTTGCTCACGACCATGAGTCGTTCGACTTTGCTCACGACCATGAGCTTGTCGAATGGCTTGTCGAACCATAGGCTGAAGACTGTTAGGGGAGAACGAAAGTACGGCTCACTTTGAAGTCATATTTGGTAAGAGAAGCTACTGTTTCTTCAACAAAGAGCGGCAATAGTGCTTTTCTTACCACTTGAAGCCTTCAGTCTAAAAAGCTTCAGGCTGACTACGTGAGTAGTCACGAATCTTTTAGATTGAAAAAACAACAGCAAAAAAATAGGATCAAGGTCAACAGTAGGGGAGGGGGCAAAACATGTCTGAAGGTGAAGAAGAAAAAAACAGCGGCAAGGAAGAGGGATTCGCTGAGCTCTTCGAGTCCTATGGCGCCGAGGGAGTAAAGGATATCGAGGTGGGCGCCAAGGTGAAAGGCGAGATTATCTCCATCGGAAGGGAGAGCGTGTTCATTGATATAGGGGCAAAGAGCGACGGCGTGGTGGAAAAGGTGGAGCTCCTTGACGAAAAGGGGGAGATGCCTTTGAAAAAAGGCGATACAATCGAGCTCTATGTGGTGTCACGGGGGGACAATGAGATCAGGCTTTCCAAGGCCATCTCTCGGGCGGGCGGAGCAAGCCTTCTGCAGGATGCATTCGAGAAGGGGATCCCCATTGAGGGCAAGGTGAAGGGGATTCAAAAAGGCGGTTTCAATGTGGAACTCATGCACAGGAAGGCCTTTTGCCCCCTTGGTCAGATCGATCTCCAATTCGCTGAGCATCCGGAAGCCTACGTGGGGAAAACCTACCGGTTTATCATCACTCAATTTGAGGAGGATGCCAGAAACCTCGTGGTTTCAAGAAAAGGGCTCCTGAACAGGGAGTTGGAGGCGGAGCGGGAGAAATTTCTTCAGGGCATTTCCGTAGATGCCGAATATGATGGAAAGGTACGGCGGATTCTGCCCTATGGGGCCTTTGTCGAGCTTTTTCCGGGTATCGAGGGCATGGTTCACGTCTCAGAGATCAGCTGGTCGCGCGTGGAGAGGCCCGATGAGGTGCTTAATGCGGGAGCGGCAGTCAGGGTCAAGATAATCGGTATTGAAGGAGGTGATGGGCCTGGGGGAATAAAGATAGCCCTTTCGATAAAACGGATTACCGCGGACCCCTGGGATATGGTGGGGGAGAAATTCCAGGAGGGAGACAAGGCTACCGGTACGGTCATCAGGTGCGCCGAGTTCGGGGCCTTTGTGGAGATAGCACCCGGGATAGAGGGCTTGGTCCATATCAGTGAGATGAGCTTCACGAAGCGGGTCCTGAGGCCCCAAGATGTCGTAAGGGTAGGTCAGGTTGTTCCGGTTGTGGTAAAGGAGGTCGATCCCGAGAGAAGGAGGATCTCCTTGAGCATAAAGGAGGCGGAAGGAGATCCCTGGCTGGAGGTAGACGCTACGTACCACGTGGGCCAGACCGTCGAGGGAATCTTTGAGAGAAAGGAGCAATTCGGCTGGTTCATAGCCCTGGAGCCGGGCATTACAGGGCTTCTTCCGAGATCAAGCATGCAGAGATCGGTCAAACCGGCATCGATCGAAAGGCTCAAGCAAGGCGATGCCATTCCGGTGATTATCGAGAGGATAGACCCTGATGAACGAAAGATAACCCTCGCACCGGGTGATCCGGACGCTGAGGAGCATTGGCGGGGCTTTGCCGGGGATTCCGGGAAATCCCTGGGATCTTTGGGGGAAAGGCTCCAGGAGGCACTCAAGTCAAAAAAGGAGAAGTAATCGTCCCCTGCAAAGATGAGGGAACGCCTTCGCTTGTATCAGATTTTTCCAGACAGGGCACTAAAGCTGACTATAGGTTGTCGCGAGTGTGTTGTTTTAGCCTTCTCCTCGTAAGCAGGTAACCCGCGATAACGAAAAGGAGGCCGAGGATAAATGCCAGGTTATTCTTGGTGAACATGCCATAGGAAACCGACAGTATGCCGATTGCGCATAGAAGAGCGACGAGGGGCTTACTGCTGAAAAGATATGGCAGGGTCCTTTGTGCTATGAGATCCCTCATAGTTTTCTTTCGCTTTTTGCAAGGCAAAGATGAACCAGGCGGAGCCTTTTAAACAACGTTACAGATGTTAACTAAACGGCCTATGCTCTCTATCTCCACCACAATCTCATCACCGTCTTTCAGGTACACCGAAGGCTCACGAAAGGCTCCCACCCCATGAGGTGTGCCCGTGAGGATAATATCACCGGGCAAGAGGGTAATATTCTCCGAGATGAAGACGATAAGCTCAGGGAGCGTGAATATCATCATGCGCGTATTGCTATCCTGCATGAGTTGGCCGTTGAGCAAGCACCGTATGTCAAGTGATTGGGGATCAGGCATCTCCTCGGGAGTCACAATCCATGGGCCAATGGGGCAGAAGGTGTCGAGGGATTTTCCCCTCACCCATTGCCCATCACCAAATTGGAGGTCCCTGGCACTCACATCATTGGCGCAGGTGTATCCAAAAACTGCTTCCATGGCCTCGGTTTTGTGACATCTATGGATTTTTTTGCCGATAACTGCCGCAAGTTCCGCCTCGAAATCCACCTTTTTGGTGAGATCAGAATCCCAGGTAATGGCGGCCCGGTGCCCAATGAGGCTACTGGGAAATTTTGCGAAGATTATCGGATGGGCGGGGACCTCTCCCTTGCTCTCAGTGATGTGGTCTCTATAGTTTAGTCCTATTGCTACTATCTTAGACGGGCTATTTACAGGCGGGGCAAAGGTGACCGTATCAAGGTTTTGCGGATTGCTACCGGGCTTACATTCCGACTTTCTTTTGATGAAATCAATCATATCGCCTTGAAACTCGAGGGGCATCAAGAGATCATCCTGGATGAGCCCCAATCGGATGTAACCCTCATCATAATATTGGGCTATTTTCATAAACCCTCGCGCAGAAATACTGTTTTACTTGCTTTCCTAGTATGCCCCATGCAGAACTGCAGGGAACTCTAAATATAATCTATGAGAGCAATACTAAGGAATGAAATTCGGCAAGTCAATAAAGACTTGAGATTTTTAGTTGCAATACATAAAGATTTCTTGCTTATTAGTCCATGACCACGGCGCTTCTCTC
>Ga0315541_1002241_pt1 | contig 16451 bp, 10 predicted proteins | sample SalMarSW160190MG_FD_203095 | JGI IMG/M metagenome (GOLD analysis project Ga0315541, IMG submission 203095) | Salt marsh sediment microbial communities from the Plum Island Ecosystem LTER, Massachusetts, United States - Salt Marsh Sediment SW1601-190 ...
CGACGTTAAGCGGCTGAGCACCGGTACTTATTAACCTGTCCAGCAGGCTCAGCGCATCTCTCATTGAGCCGTTTGCCATCTTTGCCAGGGGCAGGGGCAGATTTTCGTCATATTCGGCTTTCTCCTGATCGAGTATGGATTTGAGTTGTTCTGCAATGAGCTTCGTACTTATGTTGCCAAAATCGAATCTCTGGCATCTGGATTGTATCGTGGGGATGACCTTATTGGGCTCAGTGGTGGCGAAGATGAACTTCACGTGGCCCGGCGGCTCTTCAAGTATCTTCAAAAGGGCGTTAAAAGCTGGGACAGTTAGCATGTGGACTTCGTCTATGATGTAAATTTTGAATCTGCTTCGAGCGGGCCTGTAAATTGCGTTTTGCCGTAGCTCTCGGACTTGTTCTACACCATTATTTGTAGCTCCGTCGATCTCGATGACGTCGATGTCTTCGCCAGTATTGATTGCTATGCAACTATCGCATTTGCAGCACGGCTCTGTAGTTGGTTGCTCAAACGAGAGACAGTTGAGTGCTTTAGCAAGTATACGTGCCATTGTGGTCTTGCCGACGCCACGTGTGCCGGTAAATAAATATGCATGAGCGACCCTGCCAGTTTTGATGGCGTTTTTGAGGGTCTTTGCGATTGGGTCTTGGCCCACTACCTCATCGAAGGTCTGCGACCTGTATTTTCTTGCCAGTACTGTGTAAGCCATATTCAATTTACTATTGACGATTTTCTATTGATTATTTTCAAACGACTCTAATCGCAGATCTTGCAACTCCGCGAGCTGTCTTTCTGGAAGAGACCAAAATTGAGACTAATTCGTAGCCTTCTTGTAGCAAAGGAAGAACTTTTTTACTCTGTAATAACTGCTCGTCGATTATAAACTGAATCCAGAAGCATGTCTCGTCGGCTTCTTCAATCACTATGCTCAGTTTCGAGATAAAATCAGGCTTCGATTGTGCGATACATGCAGATCTGTAATTTGCAGCCACCGATGTTGAGCACCTGATAAGCTGCCCTTTAAGATGGTTACCCAAATGGTTTCTGGGTAAAGCCAGAGCCAATTTAACACATCTGTGCGCAAAGTCTCTTGTCCTGTTCTTCAGCTCATCTGCATCCATTTTTCAACATTCAATTGTCAATAGTAAATTTTAAATCCAAGATGGCCGGGTTAACCCACAGCACAACCATGCTCACGCTTATGGCTGCTCGGTTCCCCGCCTGACCAGATTCACGGGCTCGGCTTGCATGGGACCCGGCCATATAATTGATTATTTTCTGTGTCGCAACGTGTCTGTAGTATAATAAGGAGCATACTAACTTTCCACAAAAACATTTCGAGGTTCTTAAATGCGTATTTATCATGTCTGCTTAGGCCTCAGGTTTATCCTGGGGGTTTCCTTTCGCGCTAGCTCGCAGGTTTTTCTTGTCAATAACATCCTTAATTTTGTATAGTTATTTTATGATTTTATAGCGATTTATTTCAGGAGAGGGCAAATGAAGCGGAGGACAATCTGGCTTATCCTTATAGTAATTTACATGGTAATATTACTACTCTGTACGTTTGCTCAAGCAAGAACCATCTATGTTAATAACGACGGCCTCGCAGATTTCAATAATATCCAGGCCGCTATAGACGATGCCAACAACGGCGATGTAGTCATTGTCAAATCTGGTACATACACCGGCGATGGCAACCGTGATATCGACTTCAAAGGTAAAGCAATCACTGTCCGAAGTGAAGCCGGGCCCGAATCGTGCATCATCGACTGTAAAGGCAGCGGAGACCAGCCACATAGGGGTTTCTACTTCCACAGTGGTGAGGATACCAATTCCGTTGTTAAGGGTTTCACCATAACCGGCGGCGATGCTGTTGAGGCCTATGATTATGGTCGAGGTCAAAATATTGGTGGCGGAATATATTGTGAGGAAAGTAGCCCACATATCACAGACTGTATAATAACAGCGAATATCGCTCGTATGGGTGGCGGGATTGCGTGTATTGATTCAAATTCAGTTATTGCCAACTGTATTATCTCCAACAACATAGCCGGCTTATATCCACCGTTTTGGGTTTGGCAACCTTTTGGTAGCGGGGGAGGAATAGAAACCAGCGATGGCTGCCCAATGCTGATCAATTGTGTCATCATAGGTAATCGTGCTAGCAATGAAGGAGGAGGTATTAATTGCTGTGGCAATTTGGTTGTTGTGAATTGCACGATAAATGGAAATCTTGTTGGATGGCAGGATGGATTTGGGGGCGGAATCTCCTTTTCTGGTACTAAGCTTGATGAAGCCATTCTACGTAGTTGCATTCTTTGGGAAAATATGGCTATAGGACGTAATGCTCACGGTGATCAGATTGCACGATTAGGAGGTGGTATCGCAGGGACCATGCGTTTGGAACTCATCTGCTGTACAGTGCAGGACGGCACCGATGCTATCTACACAGCGTGGTCGCAGTTGGTAGAGGGAAGCTGGATAAGTGATGAACCGCATTTTGCTAACCCAGGTTATTGGGACCCGAATGGGACAGCGGACAATCCAAATGACGACTTCTGGGTGGATGGTGACTACCATCTGAAATCCCAGGCTGGTCGGTGGGAACCAGCAACACAGGCCTGGGTCGTGGACGATGTAACCAGCCCATGTATTGACGCAGGCGACCCAGCCAGCCCAATCGGATATGAGCCATTCCCCAACGGTGGTCGAATCAACATAGGTGCCTACGGCGGCACAGCCGAGGCAAGTAAATCATATTTTGGTAAACCACCTTGCGAAACCATCATCGCGGGCGACATAAACGGCGACTGCAAGGTGGATTTTCGGGATTTTGCCATTATGGCCGGTCAATGGCTTATGGGCCAACATTAGAGTGTGATTTAGCCCCTGCTAGGATAGACGGCACTGTGGCGTTTTAGGGTGGTTTTGTGAAAAAATTTGTGCGCAATGCTTGACAAATTCTGGGCAATATTCTATTGACTGTGCGCCGCCGGGGGGGAATAATCTGGCGTCCAAGTATTGGTCAAAAAGGAGGTTGCCATGAAGGTTAGAATTGAGGATACGTGTACTGCTTGTGGGCTTTGTGTTGATACCTGTCCAGAGGTCTTTGATATGGGCGATGATATGGCACAGGTTATCGTTGATGAGGTTCCTGCTGAGTATGAGGATGCGGTTCAGCAGGCTGCTGACGAATGCCCTGTCGAGGCGATTGTTGTGGAGTAGCAACTCGTAGAATCTACAACATTGGAGATCACAAACACACGCACGGCAAGAACTCACGAGTTTTCTGGGCGTTCTTGCCTCGTTTTTCATCGATGCTGTCTTGGCTTGTGATTGTTTAAGCTACTTTATACTCGCGGCGTTACTACGCTCAGATAGAAGAATGCAATCGCAATCGCCGGCAACACTAAGCATGGGCCAACCATTTCTGTTAGAGTAAATGACACCGGATCGTCCCCTTAAGGGCGTAAAATGCCCCCTTTGACCGGACTGAAGTAACTTAATGACCGCAGCTTTGAATTAAGTAACTCCAGTGTTCGCAATGTACGTCGCCCCTTTAGAGAATTTTCGCCAACATCGGCTCATCGGCGATGAGAAAGCAGTGGCCAAGGTGTAAGATTATCCAAATAATAAAGACACACCACATAAAAATATAGACCGTTGAGTATTTGTAGTATGATACTGATTGTGAATAATCAATGCGCTTATTCTTGTCATTTCGAGCGATTTAGCCTTTAGCCCTGAGCGAAGTCGAAGGGGAAGCGGAGTCGAGAAATCCCTCGGCTTGGCTCGGGACAGGTCTGCTTTTTAATAGATTTCTCCACTTCGCCCCTTAGGGGCTTCCATTCTCCGCCCCTTAGGGACTGCGAAGGATGAAAGCCCCACCCTACATCTAAACCAGATTTCTCCGCTCCGTTCGCTGTGCTCACTTCGGTCGAAATGACATTTTTTGTTCGCTGCGTTGGCTTCGGTAGAAATGATTGAAAGCCACAAATTTTAATCACAATTGGTATTACATTCTTTTGTAGCGGGGACCGCCAGTGCCTTCCGGAACCGTCCAGCGGATATTGTCAAACGGACATTTTCTCTGGCAGGTCTTACAATGCAGGCAGTTGGACGGGTTTGCGGGCCTTACTTCATCGTGGATTGTCTCATACACTCCAGCAGGGCAAAACGTGATACAAGGGCTATTGAATATCGGTGTGCATTTAGTTTCACAAATAGTTTTATCCAGGATTTTCAGATGTGATGGTTGCTCCTCACGGTGTTCCGTGGCTGCTACAGCCGTGAATGTATCTTTGTCAAAATTCTGATTGGGTTTTAGACGATATTTAGCGATTGTCATGGATTCATAGTCTTTTTCGATTTCAAACTTCGGCAGCAGGCCTCCAAGAACCGAAAGTGGCATGCCCTGCAACGGGCCAAATTTAGCAACTGCCTGTCGGAAATTCCGAGCAGAGTACATTTCTTTTATGATATTGGATCGTTCGACCAGCTCAGTATACCTAACAGCAGACTGCTGAGAAGTGTCAAAGCTATCAACGATGGCTTTTGCAGCCTGTATGCCGGAATCGATAGCATTATGCAGGCCTTTGATCTTGAGCATGTTGACAAAACCGGCGCTGTCACCAAGTATCATTACATTAGCCATACCAATACTTCCGGTCTGCGGGTCTCTTGGTATCGCATAGTATCCCCCTTCCGGAATCATTTTCGCGCCGGCTTCAACGACCGTGCCGCCCTCAATAAACTGCCTGACAAACCGATGCTCTTTGAAACGAACCAACGCGTCCTGTGGGTTGAAATTATAGTACTTCCAATCAGCACCGACGATCATGCCCACGGACAGGTGATCCTGGGCACCGGCGTAGATAATGCCACCGCCGAACATTCCCGGGCCGATGACCGGCGCCCAGATTGGATAGCCCATAGCGTGAACTACCCGGCCAGCGGTGAATTTTTTGTACTGTTCAGGAGTTACGTTTATTAGTTCTTTTACTCCGACTGAGTAAAGCTGGTTAGACTCTCGCCGAAGATTTGCCTTATCTATAAACCTTTCTGTCACCAAGCCGTCACAGCCTTCGGCAAGCACTACAAAGTCGGCGTTGATGATTTCTCCCTCGACGTAGTTCGGTTGTTTGTTGCCTTCTTTATCAAGTCCCTGATCCACGAGCTTAACGCCAATAGCCTTACCAGATGACTCATCAAGGATTATGTCCTCAGCCGCAAAGCCCGTCAGCACTTCTGCGCCGAGATCCCTGGCAATCAGGCCCATCCACTTGGTTAGTTTGCTAATTGAAACAGAATAATCTCCCTCGTGTATCATCTGGCCAAAGCCAAGTCGCAAGAGCTTACTGAGCTTTATCGCAAAGAAGATATTGAAAGCATACTCTTTGCCGAGCAAAAACATGATGTCGTCTTTGTCGATCTTGTTCACCAGCACTTCTTTGGCTGCTTCGGTCTCCTGCCAGCCCGGTATTGCTGAATCCAGCAGCGAATGTAATGGCTCTGGCTCCAAGACCGCACCGGAGAGGTTGTGATTGCCCAGTTCGAGAGCCTTTTCTATCACACAAACATCAACTTCCGGTTTTATGGTTTTAAGCTGTATTGCGGTTGCCAAACCAGCGGGGCCCGCACCAACTACTAAAACAGAAACCTTGTTGAAATCTTTGCCATTCGACACTACTTATACACCCTACAAACTAAAAAACTTAAGAAACTTGAGGCATTTTTTATCCCTGAGGTCAGCAAAGGATTTGTGCATCACAGCTCTTCTAAAGCTTGAACTAACTTAGGCACTACGTCCTCAACAGTGCCAACTACGTAATAATCACACTGTTTAAAAATCGGAGCATTCGGGTCGCTGTTGATGGCAACGATAGTCTCAGTATTGGCAACACCGATCATGTGCTGAATGGCACCTGAAATTCCAAGGGCGACATACAGCTTGGATACGATCGAGGTACCGGTTTGCCCAACCTGATGAGCGCGCTCAACAAAGCCCTGCTCTACTGCTGCGCGTGAGGCGCCCCTTTCGATCTGCGCATCTAATTTCTTGCTCAAGCCATTACACAAAGCTCCAACAAGCTGCTCATAGTTGTCTCGACTCTGCACGCCCTTGCCGCCGCTTACGATTATTTCAGCATCGAAGTTAACGTCACCGGTGCCCAATTCCGTCTTTAGAATCTTCAGACTGACGTCGTCCTCCGTAAACTCAACTTTGTGATTGATGATCTTGCCTTGTCTGGATGGGTCGGGAGGAATTCTCTTCAAAACACCTGGCCTGGCAGTAGCCATTTGCGATCTTGAGTTCTTGGTGCGGATAGTAGCCATCACGTTTCCACCAAGCGCCGGCCGGGTTTGTAAAAGCAAACCTATATCACCTCTTCGGGAACTGTCTCTAATGTCCAGGCCCGTACAGTCAGCGGTCAGACCGCACCCTACGCTGTAGGAAACCATCGGAGCCAGCATCCTACCTTGTGGCGTCGCGGCACAAAGGACTATCTGCGGCCAATACGTACTTATGGCATCAGCGATGGCCTTGCGGCGTGCTGTTGGATCGAAGACTTTCAGTAGCTTGTCATCGACAACATATATGTTGTCTGCTCCGGCGGTAGTCAGTTCTTTTGTCATCGACTCAACATCATAACCTGCCAGGCAAACTCCAACTTTGGCCTCGAGCGAATCAGCAAGTTCCCTGGCCTTTCCAATAAGCTCAAACGTAGCTGGATGAACTTCGCCTTCGTTGTGTTCGGCTATAACCCAAACCTCACCCTTAAACGCCGGCTCGGTAAGCGTAAATCCGTTGATCATGTCTTCGAGCGCTCTTTTGTGAAATCGCTCTTCGACTGCGGAAAGAATTTTCTTTCTGGTTACGTCATCAATCTCGTTAACTTTTTTAATACCAAGTTCATTCAGCGTATTTGTAAGGACCTTATAGTCTTGCTGCTCTTTTATTGTCCCCTCGAAGTTTCTCTCAAACAATGACGCACGTCTGGTTGGCAAGACATAGCGGGCAGCCTGGGACTGACCGGCTTTGGCAGAGTCGCCATTATCGCTCTTGAAACTTTCCACAAGCACCTTTGCCAGATCGTTAACATTGCTGAGCTGTTCACATTTTCTGGTGCTTTTGCCTGGTGGGAAAACGCGTATCACCGCTGTTTTGGAGCCTTGTACGCCTATGTGTGTTGCATTGATGTCGTCGTTGCCCCATTGAATAACTTCGGTCTTGTAAGCCCATCGGGTGCCGAAAAATGTCGCAAACAGAGGATACTCATATTTAGCGACAGTTATCACGGCAGGCAGTTTTTTGGCAGCAACCACCTGGCTGCCTCCACTGATGATCCGCGTAAATTCAAATCGCCCATTTTTGAACTCAGCGCCAGTCACATAAGCAATGCAGGGCAGCGACAATTCTTCGGCTATTTGTGGCGGTACCTGAGCTGTGTCACCATCAACCGACTGCATACCACAGACCACAAAGTAATCACCGTTATTATTTAGAAATTCTTTGACAATCTTTCTCACAGCAAATGCGAGGGGATTAGCCGTGGCTACCGTATCCGCTCCGCCCAACGCCCGGTCTGTCAGCAGCACAACTTTGTCAGCGCATCTACTCAAGCAATATCGCAACACCTCTTCAGCCATAGGCGGACCCATTGTCAGGGCGATTATTTTGGCCTTGTCATCGTTGCTAATTCTTCTCATATAGTTCGCGAAAGCCAAAGCTTGCGTATCCAGTTCATTGATTACGCTGGCCAATCGCGTCCGAATGAGCGTGCCGGTCTCGGGGTCGAACGCATTGTCAGTTATTTGCGATACGTCAGGGACCTGCTTTACTAAGACGATGTAGTCGCTCATTTTTCAGATCTCATATCTGGTGCAGCATACACTGTTTTAGCTGTGCACGATTACCGAACCCCAAAAAACGCTTAAGGCTGCCGGAATCATATTAACAGACTCAGATTGACCTAATTTTAGTTGAAAACCGACGTAAATAGCTATTTGACAACAACATATCGAACTTTGTCATTCCCGTGAAAACGGGAATCCAATTTGATGAAAACTTTAATGGATTCCCGCCCATTCGGCTAGCGCTCAGGGCAAGCCCTGCGCGGGAATGACACAAAGAATCGGTCAGTTTGAGTAACAAAACAAGCTGCGTTGCGAAGAACAGACCTCCGCAGCCAGCAGAAAACTGGATTATATCAGAATCTGGGATTCTTTCAAACAATATAGCTCCCTTCGTAACCGACGTGTGAGTGTCGAGTTTGTAGGTAGTTTTTTTGGCCTTTAGCACCAATTTATCCATAGAAGCGTACCCATCCCCAAGCTACGCTTGAGGCTGCCACACGTCATTCATTATCTATCGTGTCTCTTGCCTCGTTTATGATGATCAGGTGGCAGCCTCATCTCTTCGAGATGGGGATGGTTTTTTTCAAAATAAGCCTTTTTACCTACAAAGATGACATGCACCCTGACCGACCGGTTACTTGAGCTTTTAGAATGTGAATTGGTAGTATCGTCCGTCAAGAATCGGATGGTTCTGAATCAGCCGTGCGATCAGTCCATGAGGGATATTGGACAGCATGACAGGTTGGAAAAGTCCATTCGCAGGCAGTGACGCCAAGGCTTTTATGCTGCGACCGGTCAATGGCTCATTCGGTTGCCTGAGGGCTGGACATTATGTAATCGAGGACGTCGCTGAGTTTAGCTGTGGCAACGGCGACAGTACAATCTGCGGCGCCGTAGTAAAGGTGGAGCTGATTTGTCTCTTTTTGAACGATAGCTCCGCTTGGGAACACCACATCACTTACGTCACCGATGCGTTCGTAGTAGGCGCTCGGGCCCAATACCCATTCGTCACTTCGGCGCAAAACCTTCCAGGGCGATTCCAAATCGAGAAGGGCCAAGCCGACCCGGTATATCTGTCCTGCGGAGGTGCTACGGACACCATGATAGAACATCAGCCAACCTTGCGAGGTTTCTATTGGGTGACAAGCCAGACCGACTCTGTGGCAGTCCCAGTAAGCCGTTCTTGTTCTGACGAGCAGTTGATGGTCCCCCCAGTGCTTAAGATCAGGGGAGAAGCTGAGCCAAATATGTGCCTCACCGCGGACTATAGGTCGATGAATTAGAGCGAATCGACCATTGAATCTACGAGGAAAAAGGCATGCATCTTTATCCTCCGGTGGCAGGAGGGCACCGAGCCTGGCAAAAGTCCGAAAGTTCTTAGTGATAGCCAGTGAGATTACGGGTCCGCCTTCACTGAAGGAGACGTAAGTAACGCCAAACTGCTTTTGCTCTTCAAGCCAAACGATGCGTGGGTCTTCCAAGCCCCATCTTTCCTCGCGAGAGCTTTGGTCAGCTTCAAGTGTGGGTGCGGGATCGATTTGCCAGTTGGTAAAGCCGTCGGTGCTTCTGGCAACAGTCAAGTGTGAAAAGCCACGCATATCCTCGACGCGGATAAGAAGTAGTGTCTCCGTGTTTAACTTAGCCGCCGCAGGATTGAAAACGGCGTTGGCGGGATAAGGCCAGTCCTGTGGTGTCAGTATGGGATTGTCGTCATACTTACAGAAAAGGTCATGTGCTTTTTTTTCACGTGAGATTTCTGTCATAGTTCAGTTCCCAAAGCATCGCATTGATCTTCACAAATAATAAATGTCTGTTGCAAGTTGAGTTCCAAAGTCCGTACTGTTTTGGGCATAAGGCTTTTTCTATCCAGTCTAAATCGACCAGATGGGTTATTTACTATAAGCAAATATGTACATATCAGGCAACCAGCGTTAGAAAATCTTCGGGCAGAAGATCCGGCTCGAACGGTGCCGTTAGCTTCGTATTCAGAATCTGTGAAGATATTCGACCAGTGGATTATGTCCTTACTAACTGAGTTTCGTACAATCCTTGATACAATGGGCAGGTTTGCATGAGCTCATCGTGCTGACCTTGTGCGATAATCTGTCCATTATCTATTACTACTATCAAATCCGCAGAAATTACAGTACTGAATCTGTGCGCGATTATAAGAGTGGTACGGTCCTGCATGATTTCTTCGATTGCCTTATGAATTTTTGCTTCGCTATCGGCATCTACCTGGCTCGTTGCCTCGTCAAAGATTAAGATCGGGGGATTTTTCAAGATTGCTCTGGCAATGACGATTCTTTGCAGTTGACCGCCACTTAGCCCTGTACCCTGTTCTCCTATTACCGTGTTATATTGGTCCGGCAGAAGGTCGATGAATTCGTGAGCGTATGCTCGCCTGGCTGCTGCGATTATTTCTTTTTCTGTGGCGCCGGGTTTACCATAGGCAATGTTCGCTGCTATAGTGTCATTGAAGGTGACCACATTCTGGGTGACAAGCCCAATTTGGCTTCGCAGGCTGAAGAGCGTCACATCGCGGATGTCTTGTCCATCTATCAGGACCTGGCCGGTGTCCGGGTCGTAGAACCTTGGTATGAGCTTTGCAAGGGTTGTTTTGCCTGAGCCATTAGGCCCGACAATGGCAACATTATGGCCAGCACTTATCGTCAGATTCACTTCTCTGAGCACCGGCTTATTGCTGGCTGGATAAGTAAAGACAACGTCTCTGAATTCCAGCTTATCCTTCAACGGCGGCAGTGAGGCGGCGTTTGGTTGTTCAAACTCTATTGGTCTATCCAGAACGGCAAATACCCTTTCGGCGGCGGCATTTGCCTGCTGGATTTTGTTCCAGATGTCACTTGTTTTTCGAACAGCATCTGCGGAGGCACCAAGCAGGACGAGTAGCACTAAAAACTGCGGGCTGTCTATTCGACCCTGAGTTACCCAGTGTACGCCGACTATCAGGGCAGCCGAGCCTGCAATCATTCCAAGGACTTCCAGCACAGGATTCGTGACGGCATCGACTCTGGAAATTTTCAAAAGTTGCCTTAAGAGCTGTCTGTTTATGGCTTTGAATCCTTCTCGTTCGTGTTTCTGCTGGTTATAAACTTTTACAATTTCAAGCCCTGACATTGTTCCCTGGAGCTTTGCGAGCATTTGCGAGCTGGCTACAAGGGACTTTCCCGTGGCTCGTTTCATTTTCTTGCCGAAAGCAGACAGCAGCACCAGCACAAGAGGGGCCCCACAGAGGAAAATAAGCGTCAATTGCCAGTTAAGCCAAGCGGCTGCAGCCAGCATGAATAGCGCATTTAGCGGTTCCCGAAGTGCTTTGCCGAGCATGATTTTTATCGCCTGGCCCATTACCGCGGTGTCACGGACTATTCTACTGACGCTATCGCTCGGCCTTTCATCGGCGAAAAACCCTACCGGCATGTCTGTCAGGTGGCTGAAGAGGTCCTCCCGCAGGTGACTTATTCCCACCTGCACTATCTTCTGTGCCAAATAGCCCTGGTAGAATTTCGCCAGACATCGAATGACTGTAACCACAGTTATTGCAAATATAATGGACACTACCGCCCTGATCTTGTTTTCGTTTGTTTGTTGCCTTGGTAGGATACTGACAGCCCATTGTGCTCGGTTGATCAATGCATTTTTAATGGCCCAGTTAGTGCGCTCCATGCCGCTCCATCGCATGGTTTGAACGTATGCCTCGTTATGGTGAGTAATCAGTTGCAGGTGTTTGTCCTCTAAGACTCCTTCTTTGTTCATTCTCTTGAGATGTACTGTTATTTGCTTTTTGCGGGTCGTAGCCATTTCTTCAAGGAGTTGCGCGAACGGTATTTGGGGTTCATCAGATGTCGGCTGATTGCCCAGGCCAACAATTACGTCGGCTGGTTTGAGGTTGGCAGCTTCAGCGAGGCTTTTTTCCTTAACGTTAGTTATCAGGAGCTGATAGGCCAGAGCTGGGTTGTGGCTAATGTCTGTAGCTCTTGGAACGTTGAACTCGAGGCCGTAGTGATATTCGCAGGCTTTTCGATCGATCCAGCCGTGCAGCCCCTCGTCGTCCATCATGACTTTGAGAAGGGGAATAATCGTCATGAAGCTCAGCGATAGAAGTGCGGCGACAATTATAGCGCTGAAAACGACGACAGTGATTCGAGGCCATTGAGGCCAGATATACCGAAATATTCGCCTGAAGGCCCTCATACTTTAGATTTCTCCAGTCGGCCCAAAGTTTATAGTGCGACGAAGCTCAGTATATAGCGTATAGCATTTACTTTTTTTTCTATGTGCTCTATGCTGTACGCTATTTTAGGCCTGAGCAAACTAACAAACTTGAGGCTGTCGGTCAAGCGGAAAGGCGGGTGTTGACGGCCGGTAACGTTTTCGTTAGTGTAAGCCATTTTTAGAGGATAATTTGTATGGAAATAGAGCGTTTGGTGCTAGGGGCGTATGAGACTAACTGTTATGTTTTGCGTAATAGCCCTGTTGATCGAGACTGTTTGATCATCGATACAGGTCTGGATGCGGCAGGATTAGTTGATTTTCTCAGCAAAGGTGGGTTTACTCCTAAAGCGGTAGTTCTGACTCACGGGCACGTGGACCACATTGGTGGCATTACTTTCTTGCGTGAGGAATTTGACGGAATAAGAGTCTATATTCACAAGCTCGATGCTGACATGCTTTCGCGGGCCGAACACAATTTGTCAGCATTGGCAGGGGAGCCATTCAGTACTGAACCCGCAGAGTATTTCCTGGAAGAAGGAGACGCAGTCATGGAGGCTGGGATAAGCTTGGAGGTCTTTCATACGCCTGGCCATACACCAGGCGGAATCAGCCTGTATGCAAAAGGTGATGGAATCGTCTTTGTGGGGGATGCTTTGTTTGCTGGTTCTGTCGGACGGACGGACTTTCCGGGTGGCGATATGGCACAACTTATTGCATCTATTAGGAAGAAGCTCTTATCACTTCCGGATGAGACTGTTGTTTATCCCGGGCATGGTCCTACGACGACAATCGCACGTGAAAGAGCAAATAATCCGTTTCTTCAGTAGCCACTTCACAATGTCTTTCAGTCAAGTCTGAAGTCGAGGTTCATGCAGACAGTGTGCTTGTATATTATACTGATTGTGAATAATCAATGCGCTTATTCTTGTCATCTCGAGCGATTTAGCCTTTAGCCCTGAGCGAAGTCGAAGGGGAAGCGGAGCCGAGAAATACGTTTCGCTGTTAAGGGTTATCCGGTTAGGCTATTATTCAAATAAGATTCCCTTAGACATCAAGAATACCTAAGTATCTTAGGTATTATGACTAATACTGATTGTGAATAATCAACGCACTTATTCTTGTCATTTCTCCACTTCGCCCCATAGGGGCTATGGTCTCCACGGTCCTATGGACTCCTTACGGAGGACACCTGACGGTGGAAATGACAAAGGTGCAAATATCAAGCACAATTGTTATTATAAATGTGAACCTTGCTGAAGGGGCAAAAAAAAGATGGAACTAAATGCGGCAGAGATATTTACCCGCCTTCGCAGAAAGCCACGGGTTCTACCCGTGGATGAATGCGAGAAGAGTATCCGCCGAAGCTTTAGCGAAGGCGGATGTGCTTCGGCGGGTTCCGTCGTAGGTGTTCATCCTTCGTAGTAGTTCTACTACGGAGAATGGAGAGGTGCCACGGGCTATGCCCGTGGGACTCCACTATTGCAGTTAAAAGTTATTGTTGAAATATTCGGGTTTGCCATCGTCACTGTCGTAGCGTACCGAATCTTCTATATCGGCGTCAACTCTAACTCGCTCGATACGCTCAGCTTGTTTAGTGTTACTGTCAACAGTAGCCAAGATTGCGTTTATTTTGACATCGCCGGTTGCTATTTCAAACGGCACCGGCATCTGGGTTCTGAAAGACTTTAGCACGCTTTTACTTTTTCGGCCGAGTACCGAGTCGTGAGAGCCTGTCATGCCGATATCGGTAATATAAGCAGTTCCTCTGGGCAGAATTCTTTCGTCGGCTGTAACCACATGAGTGTGAGTGCCAAAGCACAAGCTGACTCGGCCATCAAGATGATAGCCCATCGCAATTTTTTCGCTCGTAGCTTCGGCATGAAAGTCAACAACGATGATATCGGCTTGCTGTTGGAGTTTCGGCAAGATTTTATCAGCAGCATTGTAGGGACACTCAGCAGGTTTCATAAAAAGCCGGCCTATCAGAGCAACAACAGCCACTGTTGGCCCTTTGCTGGTTTTGTAAATGGCATAGCCTTTGCCGGCGGCATGTTCGGAAAAATTTGCAGGGCGCGCAATATTATCCGCTGTTTCGAGGGTTCCTATTATGTCCCTTTTGCGATAGGTATGGTCTCCCAGAGTGATAAGGTTCACACCGTACCTGAGCAGTTTGTCGTAGATTTGTGGGGTTAATCCTGAACCGCCTGCGGCGTTCTCCGCGTTAGCTATTACGCAGTCAATGGCACGTTCCCTGACCAGCGATTTTAGTTTCTCAGCGACTATACGTCTTCCCGGTCGACCTACAATGTCGCCAATACAAAGAATGTTTAGTCTCATAGTTTGCGTTCTGTTAGCGATACCTGCGAAAACTGGTTTTTATCATTTGGCGTATTCGATGCACCGGACCTCTCGTAGCAATGTCACCTGTATTTCGCCGGGATACGTCATTTCAGATTCTACTTTGTTGGCGATATCGCGCGCGACTTTCATAGCCGAGTCGTCGTCGACCTCTGCCGCATCGACAATCACACGAATTTCACGTCCAGCTTGAATAGCATACGCATTTTCAACGCCTTTGAAGCTGCCGGCGATTTCCTCGAGTTTCTCTAATCTCTTTATATATCTTTCGAGCGTCTCCCTTCTGGCACCGGGCCGAGAGGCGCTGACGGCGTCAGCGGCGGCGACCAATGGGGTATAAGGATTGTCTGCAGGAATGTCACCGTGGTGCGCAGCAACGGCATTTAACACAATAGGTGATTCATTGAATCTCTTCAAGTAGTTGGCGCCTATAGTCGGATGATTGCCCTCGACGTCGTGGTCTATAGCTTTGCCGATATCATGCAGCAGCCCCGCACGTCTTGCTATCGAGCCGTCAAGCCCAAGTTCGTCCGCCATGACCTGGGAGAGGAATGCCACTTCTACACTGTGGCGAAGGACATTTTGGCCATAACTTGTTCTATAACTCAATGCACCAAGCATACTGAGCATTTTATTATTCAGGCCACGCACATTAGTCTCGACGGCGGCATCTTTGCCAAGTTGCAGCAGTTTATGGTTAACGTCAGTTTTCGTCTGGGCTACGAGCTCTTCGATTCGAGACGGGTGTATCCTTCCGTCTTGTATAAGGCGTTCCATCGATAGACGGGCCACTTCCCGTCTAACAGGATTGAAGCCGCTTACTACAATCATGCCCGGTGTATCATCGACGATTACATCAACGCCGGTAGCTTTCTCGAACGCGCGAATGTTGCGTCCCTCTCTGCCGATAATTCGACCTTTCATATCATCGTTGGGGATATCGACGGTAGAGACAGTAACCTCGCAGGTATGTTCAGCGGCATAACGTTGAATGGCAGTACTGATTACCTCTCTGCTTTTGTCATCGGCAATTTCAGTGGCTTCTTCGACCTTACGGTGAATCAAGGAGGACATCTCATGCTCACACTCATCTTCAAGCCGCTTAAGAAGAAGTGATTTGGCCTCTTCGATGTCCATGCCCGTAATTTTTAGCAACTGGTTTTTCTGCTGGGCGATCAAGACAGAAAACTGTTTATCCTTAAGTTCGACATTACGTAATCTCCGATCGACATCCTGTTCCTGCTGTTGAAGCGTCTTTTCTCGCTGCTGTAGAGATTCAGCCTGGCGGACTACCGCGTTTTCGCGTTTGGTTAATTTCAATTCTGTTTCGCGCAATTCAGCTCTGGTTTGTTCGGCCTCGTTAGTAAATTTCTCTTTTTTCTTGATAGCCTCTGAAGCGGCTTCGAGTTGGGCGGATTTTATTATGTTTTCGGCTTCTTTTTTTGCAGATTCGATTTGTCGGTTCAGGTCCTGCTCTAAGGCTTTAGCCTTTGTCCTTTGGATCATCTGGTAAGCAATAGCACATAGACAGACGCCGAGAACGAATGCGATAAGTACAGACACGCCGCTTTGGAGCGAGAATTGCATTAGCATGTTTTCCATAGTTCCCACCTTTCTCTCAGGGTCGCAGCGTCAAAAGAGTCGTCCGTTGTGGACAGATTCTTGAATTCCCCGACAGAAAAGCTCCAAAGAAATGGCCGTGAATTGCGAAATCTTTCTCGTTAGAGCGTACAGTCAGCTAAATTAGCACCAGATTCATTTGTAATTCGCATGTTATGTGCGTTTACAAATTAGCTGTTTTAACAATATTAGCTGATTTTATGCTCAACACCTCCACTCCCTCGCTGGAAAGCGATATATTCTAGAGCAAATTCCGTTTCACGCTTTATTCGCTCTTGGCACCATTTTCAACAGTACCTTTATTGTGTTCTTTCCCTTTGCCAAAAGCATCTTTGCAACTTCACTACAGTCAGAGAAAAGACTTACGAACCTGTCCCGATCCA
>Ga0315541_1002242_pt1 | contig 16449 bp, 11 predicted proteins | sample SalMarSW160190MG_FD_203095 | JGI IMG/M metagenome (GOLD analysis project Ga0315541, IMG submission 203095) | Salt marsh sediment microbial communities from the Plum Island Ecosystem LTER, Massachusetts, United States - Salt Marsh Sediment SW1601-190 ...
TTACGGCATAGCGGACCTCGGTGTCGTTCAGAGCACACGCGGCTATGACCCTATGAGTGTAAGCCATTATACGGCGAGGTGGGTGCCGAAAAGGGCGTTTGAAACATCTAAAGCTCCTACCTGGCCTTTGAAAGGAGACGATGGGAAGGTCTGGGATAAAGCGGCGCTGAAGGCCAAATTGATTGACACATGGCAGCCACTGGTGGATAAAGGTGTTCAGGTACACGTCGGAGAATGGGGTTGTTATAACAAAACGCCACATGATGTGGCATTGCGATGGATGCGGGACCTGCTTTCACTCTGGAAGGAGGTCGGCTGGGGACACGCAATGTGGAATCTGAAAGGTGATTTTGGCGTGCTCAACAGTGAGCGCGCAGATGTGAAATATGAAGACTATAAGGGTCACCAACTCGACCGCAAAATGCTGGAGCTGATTAAGGAATATTAACCCCGCCCAGCCAAGGAGGTATAAACAACGAATTTCGGGCAGATGACTTTCAGGTTGTTCGCAGCATCATTGTGCATATGTTCTTCATCGCTCTGTGGCTGTGCCAGTGAGGTTCAGCAAGTGACACCGAATTCATTGCCTAAAGCTCTGAATTGGCCAGTGACACCAAATCCTTCGCCTGAAGCAGTGAAGCTGCTGGAATACATCTACAGTATTTCCGGCAAGCATACGCTTACCGGCCAGCACTGTGCGCCTCTTGTCGGCCCTACATGCCTTGTTGAGGTAAATAGACTGACGCAACATTACCCGGCGGTATATGGACAGGACTTCGGATTCAGTGCACCGGGAACCTGGGATGGCATTAACTTTCGCCAGCGGATAGTGGATGAAGCCATACGACGACACCACGAAGGATTTATCATCACCCTGATGTGGCATGCGGTACGTCCTACTGAAGAGGAGCCGGTCACTTTCAGAGAGTCCATACAGGGTAAGCTTACAGAGCAGCAATGGAAGGCTCTAATCACGCCGGGGACTGAGATTAATGAACACTGGAAATCGCAAGTAGATGTAATTGCGTGGTTTCTCAAACAACTGCGGGACGCTGGCGTTCCTGTATTATGGCGTCCCTATCATGAAATGAACGGAGACTGGTTTTGGTGGGGCAAAAGGAGCGGCGACGATGGTTATAAAAAGTTGTATCGGATGCTGTTCGACCGGCTGGTGCATTATCATAAGTTGAATAATCTTATCTGGGTATACAACGCCAATGAAATAAGGAAAGATGTGGACCCCTATGATAAGTACTATCCGGGAGACGCTGTGGTGGATATTCTGGCTACGGATGTTTACCGAAACGGTTTTTCCGAAGAAGACTACCAGCAGCTTCTTGCTGTGGCCGGCGACAAACCGATTGCCTTAGGTGAGGTGGGTGCCTTACCAACGCCGGAAAAACTTCGGAGTCAGCCGCGATGGACGTGGTTTATGTCCTGGATGGTTCCTTATGGTTTCGACAGATGGAAAGCAGTTCGAGAGGTTTACGATTGTAACGAAACGCTTACACTGGAAGAATTGCCCTGGGTTGATTTAACCCAACCTAAGATTCATTACCCGATTCTGAAATGAGCGAGTTTACCTGGGAAATCCAGTTTAAATACCGCTTTCTTTGGAGTATATCTGCAAAAGTTTTTGTTCGGCTTCTTTCGTCCACAAGCCATTATTCAGGTGTTCGGCGACTTCGGGCAATTTTTCGTTCATCTGTTCCAAGGTGAGCAATCCAAGCCCCTTGCAAGCTGGATATACGATAATTTTACCAGCTATTGACCTATTTTCAACCGCTCGAATCCCCTCAATTGCACCATCAAGTCCACAGACAGCTCCAACAGAGATATTGGTGTCAAGTCTGCCGGATTTGACTTTCGCCAATACTCGTTTCATATCCTCAAGAACGGAGCCGCTGGTTCCAACAAAGTACAGCTGCTTTTCTATGTAAGTGTCGAGGTTGAGCTGTGCGGTAGCTGTCGCAGGCAGACCTGCGAATATGTTTATAATGCCTTTTCTGGCGGCATTTTTAACTGAAGCGGCCACCAGTTCAGGTATCGGCACCATCAATACTACATAATCAAAAGCGTCTGCGACTTTGTCCTTCATCGGATTGTAAGCTTTATACCTGACGTTGTGCTTCTTAGCGAGAGGTTCAACTATTTTGGAGAGGGTAGTCAATCTATTTTCATCCAGGTCACCGGCAAAAACACTAAGGGCCTCAACTGCCTGACAAATATTCCGTATCACGTGCATCGTTCCCATAGGCCCGGCTGCACCGATAACGTTGATTTTGTCACCGGCTTGAACTTCGCTGGTCTCTGGAATGTATTCTATAGACTCAGCAGGGTCCGAGCTGGTGGTGCCAACTATTCGAATTCCGCCGTAATGAACTTGGCCTACCATTGTAACAACGTCTCTATCGAATCTGCCGCCACAAAGAACGATGTTGAGAAGACCGTACGGAGCAACTTTTGCAAACAAAGCTTCGACCGCTGCCGGCTCAAACCCGAAATAGATTACATCATCATAACCGGCTTCAGTAAGCTCTGATATGTTTGCGGCACCGGTTTCTGTAACATTTAGTCCCGCCGGTGCTGGAAACTTTGAGAGCCAGGTTATTTGTGCCGGTCTTCCATAGCTATTAAACAAGCCGGCAAGAGTATTCTCTGCGACGTTAACGTCGGCAACAATCAGCATCCGACCATCCAGTTTTAATTTTCGCCGTTCTGCGGAGGTGTAGTCATTTTCGACACAGGCCCACGGCTCTACCAAAGCTGCAGCTGAGGCGGAAAACTCTTCTGAAACCGGTATTAGCATTGAGTTGCCTTCCGGTGACGTGATGACCCTCTCGTCTATTAACACATATTCCTGGAGAGCTCCTTCAAAATTATATCCGAATGCGGCGTTAGAACCAACTGTGTGTAGCCAACGATAATCAGCCTGAATGAGAAAGCGCTCTCCAGGCTTAAAGCCCTCCCCACCAGGGCCAACGGCCTCGACTCTAATTACAGTTTCGTGCCCCGGCACTGTGGCAGCTTCGCCCGGGACATAGCTGGGTATCTCTTTGAGGATATCAGGGTCAATGCCGGAAACTATTTCGCTCTTGCGAACATGTGATGAAAATTGCTTTAACAATTTAAGGTCGGAAAAGCACAGACCAACTGCCTCAACCCTACAAAGAATCTGATGCTCACCAGGTGCAAAAACCTCTTTACATTTATTAAAGATTAGTTTGTCCGGACCAACCAATTGGACAGCATGCTGTGTCGGCGGTAAATTGGCTGCATTTTGTGTTTTCACAATTAGTTGCTAACTTTATCTAAACTCTCAGATTCCGTACCTTTTTCAAAACGAAAGACCGTATTATACCCGGAACAAATACAAAGTTAAATTTTGCTTTTTCCGGAGAAATCAGCAGGATGCCTGTAGTAATGAATCGATATAGGGTCGTTTTAAGTAAACGTTAACCCTCAAAGGCATCAACCCGATTAGTAAGCCCAACTATGGATGGGACAGCCTCGTCAGAAACGCAGGTCTGAGATAAGCGACTTATTCAATTTCTTCGAGCCAATTCTGGGCGAAGACGGAATATTCATAGAAACTAACTATACAATCATCATCCAAATCAAGTTTTAAGATGTTATTATTATCACAATCCTCCACCAGCCAGACTTTGCAAAATTCATACAGGTCCTTCATATCTACTTTATTGTCATACGTAAGGTCGCCGTAGAGCCATTCGCCTGCAGTGGCCTGGACCACAAAGCCGATAATCACCTGGCGGTTGACGTTGTTGTGCGTTACGCTTGGTGTCTCATCTGCACCCGTTGCAAATTTGTATCCATCTGAACCAGTAGATGAACTCATGTCATGTTCGGCGGCCTCTGTGAAGCCATTTAGCAGCGTATAGTCACCCGTGTTACCACAGGTAGCAGCGTCAATAACCATATCGCCGTCTTCTGTGGAAAGAGCAACAGTTGTGATTGGATTCGGAGTGCTGGTTGCGGTGCCAGCACCGTCGTTAGGTCCGACGGGAGTTGTCTGGTCTACATTCGAAAGAAATACACTGCCGTATGCAGCGTTGTCAGGTGTGGTGCTCCAAGTAGGAACAAAGGTGCCGCCGGTTGTGGCATCGATACCAGCTTCGTCAAGGATATACGCTGCAACGTATGCTCGGTAGCTCGTTCCGACCGTTTCATCAATGACCTTAGTCATTGGTTGTCCACCATAAGTCACGGAACTGAGACTTATAGCGCTGTCGTCCTCAGCATGCGCAATAAATATCAAAACACGGTTGATGCCAGGCTCATTCGCATGAGTTGTGCCTGTGACCCACGAGCCGATGATATTAACATCTGTCGGGGGTGGTTCGGTAACTGCGGACTCTTCTGTCGACCAAGCAGTTTCATTCGGAACAAGGGCACTATCGCGGGCCTTGACCCTGAATGTATATAAGGTTAAAGGATTGAGGCCTGTAGCTACATAGGTTTCACTTAGCTGCCACCCACTGTTGGCGTCACCGTGGTTGGTACATTCGAAGTAATAGTACACAGGGGGAGTTTCGGCGTCTGTAGCGGTCGTTGACGTCATCGTAATCGAAGTCGGCCCCGTTGCCATCGGCGGCGAAGCCCAGCATGGGTCCGGCGTCGGTGGAGTGGTATCGGGGGCAGAAGTAGTAAAGTTCCAGATATCGCCTGTGGTCGTGCCGCTGACGTTCTTTTCGTTGATACGCCAGTAATAAGTTGTACTATAGCTTAACGCCCCAGGGTCAAAAGTCGTCTCTGGCTGATTGCCTTGGAATTCACCGGAATCCGGCGTTGAATCTGTGCCAAAATAAACATCGTGCGATGCAGCATCAGAGCCGGCAGTCCAGCTAAGGTCGGTGTTTATGCTAACGTCAGACACTCCATTGTCCGGATTCGGATTCGTGGCTTTACCAGGCAAGGGAGGGACAGTAGTAAAGCTCCAGACATCACCTGTAGTAGTGCCGGTGTCGTTCTTTTCGTCGATACGCCAATAATAAGTCGTATTATAGCTTAACGTCCCGGGGTCAAAAGTCGTGCCTGGCTGATTGCCCTGGAATTCACCGGAATCCGGCGTTGAATCTGTGCCAAAATAAACATCGTGCGAGTTAGCATCAGCGCCGGCGGTCCAGCTAAGGTCGGTGTTTATGCTAACGTTAGACACTCCGTTGTCTGGATTCGGATCCGTGGCTTTACCAGGAAACCCTCCGCCTGAGAAGTCCGTTTCGAGGGTGAATAGCTGTGTTCCCCCTCCCGGCTCCAACTCTATTTCGTGTATCTCGGTGGTCTCGCCGGCTTTGGAAAGTGTTATCTCGTAGATGCCGTGAAATCCCCTGAAATCTGCATGTCCCGATGAATCAGTTGTATCAGAGGTATTTGTTGTCCATTCGTCCATCAGCGCTTCGTATCGGACGCCGGCGGCATTAAGAGTCCAGGTGGAGGAATTTACAATCCCATCCCAGCGCCAAGCCGACTGCTCGTAACCCCACATTATTATGCCTTCTACGTTAGGATGGCTAAAGCATATACGGTAGAAGTTCTCAAGGTCGTCGGCCACTTGAGTTGCGGTGCCCGCATCGGTATCAAATTCGGTAGCTATGATAGGCAGACCCGCATCATCCAGTTCATTGAGGACATAATTGTAATAATCCTCGGGTCGAAAGGGTGACGCAACGTGGCCCTGAATGCCAAGGCCTTCAACTGGCGCTCCAAGGGCGATAAGACCACTGGCGCGAGATACATATTGGTCACCATCGTAACCGCCGAATGAATTGCCAGAGTATTCATTCATATAGAACCCGCAGTTGGGGTCTATGGAATTGCCCTGCTGAAAAAAATGGGCTCGTCCAGCCTCGCCCAGACAATCAAACATGTTGCCGGACAGCATTTCATTATCGACATCCCAACTGACGATTTGGCCTGCATAACGACCGACTGAATAGTTTATACGCTCATCAATTTCTTCCAGCATCTCGCACGGTGTTGGATACGTTTCACAATCCAGACCCGATACCCAACTCGGTGTCTGACTGCCGGTCTCCCAAACAAGATTGTGGCCTCGCAAGACAATATTATTGTCGGCGCACCAATCGGCTATATAGTCAGCCTGCGAATAGGTATAGACGTCCCGTGTCGACTCGTTAGAACTCCATTTCATCTCGTTTTCACACACCGCCCACTCGAAATGGTCAAGGACGAAATCCTGATGGTCGGAATTGGTTATCAGTCCATAAGCGAGGCACGTGCCGAAGCCGAAGCGATGCTTAATCTGGTCTATTTCCACACTGACGCCGTCGATTGGCACTCCCCCTAAGCCGAGTACCGTGATTTGTGCGTCCCTCTTGCGTATAGACTCTATTCTCGCATTTGCTTCGGATTCCCAGTCGCCATAACAGGGCGATAATGGTAGAGCCGTGATGAGAAGCAAACATATGTAAAAATACTTAACAGCCATCCTATCCTCCTTCTATAAAACTTAGGGCAGGTCCTCTAAACCAACTATATAACCTCACTTTTATTATCGTCGCATCTTAGCCACTGGTTTTCAATATCACCTCTGCTTGCCGGTTAACTATTGATATATGGTGATAGGCAGAATTATTCAATCTCCTCGAGCCAATTCTGGGCGAAGAAGGAATATTCATAGAAATTGATTGTGCAATCGTCATCCAAATCCAGTTCTAAAATATCATTATTATTACAATCCTCCACCAGCCAAACCTCACAGAATTCAGGTAGGTCATTCATATCTACTCTATTGTCATACGTAAGGTCGCCGTAGAGCCATTCGCCAGCCACGCCGGCCGCCCGGACTACAAAGCCAATGAGCACCTGGCGATTGGCACTGGTAGTGTGCGTTACACTTGGCGTTTCAGTCGCTCCTGTCGCAGACTTGTATCCAGCTACACCATCGGATGAAGACATAGTATGTTCAACAGCTTCGGTAAAGTCATTGTTTACTGTGTATGTTCCTGTGTCACCACAAGTAGCAGCGTCAATGACCATGTCCCCGTCTTCTGTGGAAAGCACAGAGGTTGTTAGCGTAGTGGTATTCGTTATTGAGCTACTGTTGCTATCTCCGATAAGGTCTGTCTGGTCAACATTCTCAAGGAATACGCTCGAGTATGCGACCACATCGGGCGTGGTGCTCCAGTCTGGAACAAATGTGCTACTGGTCGCAGCAGCAACGCTGGCCTCGTCGAGGATAAACGCCGCAACGTATGCTTGGTAGCTCGAGCCGACTATTTCATCAATGATTTTCGTCATTAGCTGTCCGCCATACGTTACAGAACTGAGACTAATAGAACCGGCTTCCTCAACATGTGCAATAAAGAGCAAAGCACGGTTAGTTCCGGTTTCTTTGGTATGGCTGGTTCCGGAGGTCCAGTCGCCGATGATTTCAACGTCTGTGCTGGGCGGGTCCGGTATGGCTGAAACCTCGCTTGAGTACCCCGACTCATTTGAGGTTTTATCTATCGCTGTGACGACATAATAATAGGTTGTCCCGCTGATAACATCACTATCGGTGTAATCCGAACTGGTCAATAGCGAACTGTTCAACTTATCATAGCCGCCCGCGCCGCCACCTGAGGTTGTCGAACGATATACATTGTAGCCGTCTAGGTCGCTTTCAGAGTTGTCATCCCAGTCAAGTGAAACCACTTCACTACCGGGTGTTGCCGTCAGGCCCGTCGGTACCGATGGGGGTGTTGTATCGGTGGGCGTAGCTGAGACCTCATTTGAATCGTTGGATTCATTAAGTGACGTATCTACCGCTGTAACAACGTAGTAATAGGTCACGCCACCGATAATATCGTTATCGGTATAATTAGAGTCGGTCAATAGCGAACTGTTCAGCTTATCGTAGCCGCCCGCGTCGCCACCTGAGGTTGTCGAACGATATACATTGTAACCGTCCAGATCAACTTCATTATTGTCGTTCCAGTTCAGCGAAACCATTGACTCGCCGGGTGTCGCTGACAAGCCCGTCGGGGCCGCCGGAGCGTTTGGATCAGTGCTGATGATAATTTCAACATCTTCCGGATGGGCGGTCCATATATCATACATCTGCGTCAGGAGCAGCGAAGGACTTACGTCCGTCCAGGACCACCCTAGGGCCCCCGCGTAGCCGTTTTGATAAAGTGACTCATACGGAGTGGACGTGCAATACGTAGAATCGCAATCCGGGTAAAACTCCGCGATTACCAGCGGTTTATCCAGCCCCCAGTATGAAGCGTCATGCAGGAATGGGGAATGTGCCGTGCCTGCCCAGTCGTAATAATGGATACAGTAGAAATCCAGCGTTCCATCCGCGTCTCCGCCGGCATTTATCAGACGGGCATCGGTGTAGTAGTTATAGTGTCCGTCGACATCGGTGCCTGCCTGCATGTCCCAGCACCCGTTGGTCACCATTACGGTAGGGTCGGTTCGGTGAATCGCACCGGCACACGTGTTGACAAAAGCCTGAATGTCAGCCATTGGCACGTGTCTGGTGAAACTCCAGCCGAACTCGTCGCTCATACCCTCGGGCTCGTTGAAAATCTCCCATGCCACGATGGCCGGATGCCCCGCGAGCGCAGTCACCATGGGAATCAGGCAGTTGTCAATATACGACTGCCGGTAGGTGGTGTTCGTGAGTATCGCCTCCGCACGGTCGTTGATAGTGTCGCCGTAGGAAGTACGCAGCATATCAAAGGACCACAGACAGAGCATCATGCTCACTTTATGTTCCCAGGCAAGGTCCAAAATGTCCTGCAGATCGGAAATTGTGTCCGTCCCGGGACCGACCACCGTAAAGCCGCTCCACTCGGGTGTGTGGGCCCCGTTGGTATGCAGCCATAGCCGCATACAATTGCCTCCGTTGGCCTCGAACTGGCTGAAGACGTCTTCAAAGTGGGCTAGGTCCGGCGAGTAGGTAGAGGGCCCGATGTCGTCGGCAAAATGCTGCCAGGCCAGGTTGGCACCGTTGAGGAACAGGTCCTGATTGTTAAAGTGAATACGAGAAATATCGGCGTAAGCTGGCACCAATGATAGAAATACTGTGAAAAGCAGACATGAACAAAAATACTTAATAGATATTTTATCCTTCTTCATAATTAAAGCAAGGCCTACAAACAAATTATAAAACCTAACTCCTAATTATCGTCACATCGTAGCCACCGCTAATATTATCCTTACCTGCTAATCAATTATTGAGATATAGTGACAAGCAGATTATTGAGTCACTTAAGCCAATTCTGGGCGAAGAAGGAATATTCGTAGAAATTGATTATACAATCGTCATCCAAATCAAGTTCTAAAATATTATTATTGTTACAATCCTCCACCAGCCAGACTTCACAGAATTCAGGTAGGTCTTCCATATCTACTTTATTGTCACCTGTAAGATCGCCGTAGAGCCCGCTGGGCTGGTCATCGTTCCTCTTATCATAAAGCAAATCCTTGGTAAAACCACCCATTTCGCCCTCGCCGATGCGAAGGGCCCAGGCACCCTGCGGAAACGAAGTCCGATACTCGAACATAGGCGGACCCCATTCCTCACTGGCAACCCAAGCGGTATGGCCGACTCCATATTGCTCTCTAAAGTCCGCCAACGGCTGCCCGTAGTTGCTAATCGTCCCGTTAGTCAGCGTATCAGTGGTCGTGGTGAATCCCCATTCAGTCATTATCACCGGATGCTCGGCGGCGCAGGTAATAATCTCGCTCTTATACCACGCCTGACTGCCCCAGATACTAAGCCAGTGAGCAGGATAAATATGAGAAACATAAACGATGTTATTCGCATCGATCGGATTTGTGGCCTGCGGCGAGAGAACCTGACAGTAAGACGGCCCACCCACAAGAATAAGATTATTGGGCGCGTGAGTTCGCACAATATCGACCCAGGTGTCCATATCAGTTTTAACACTGGGCCAGTCTGGATTGTTTGGCTCGTTGAAAAGCTCAAACATAACGTGATTGTCGTTGGCAAACCGTGGCGCCATATATTCCCAAAACTCGCTTGTCGTCGCAACATGGAGGTAGGTTTTGGCGATATAGTGCCAATCAATGATTACATAAAGGTCCTTCGAAGCGCAATAATCAACCACTGTCCTGAGAAGATTATATAAATCATCGTTGTTGCAGGGGTCGAAATAATATGGCCAGCTATAGGGCGGGTCTGTCGAATCAGGCGGGACAATAGGAATTCGGATTATTTTTGGATACCAGCCCGGAGAGCTTGCCTGAGCGTCGGTTTTATCCGTCAGCCGGTCAATCATATTGATAGCGCCACCCCGCCAGCCCTCAAGGTGGCCTAAATCAATCAAAGAAATACCCCTTAAAACAACAACATTTCCAGCAGGGTCTTTGATTTTATTGCCATCTACGTGCAACCAGGGGGTGGCAGCATTAAGCAGTGTGATTGAATAGAGAAATATACACACAATAACAACTTTAATAGACTTAGTTCCGATAAAAACTTTCATTAAGCGGTCTCCAATACATGTGATTTGATAAGCTATGGTATTATTAGACTACCAAATTTATACCGAATTGTCAATGGATTTTCGAAATTGCGGCTCTGGCTGTAATTGCTTTCGATACAACAGCTTAAATTGTTTTTTAAACCAAAAACGAGGACTATAAGCAGTTTCCAAAATGAACAACAAGTAGAACTTAAAAGTGGTTTACTGGTGGAGATTGACGCTTTTTTGACACCTTTCACTAATTTTGAGTGCTTGAAAGGTTGACAATATGAGAAGGAAATGGTTATATTACAAGGACTTAAAAATTTCGGCGGCGTAGCTCAGCTGGTTAGAGCATGGGATTCATAAGCCCAGGGTCCTCGGTTCGAGTCCGAGCGCCGCTATTTGTGTGTATCTCGTGAAGCGTGATGCGTATTGCGTCGCCAAAGGCTTTGCCCTTGTCAATGCGAAATGCGAGCGACGAGATACGAAGCCGCCCCCATCGTCTAGTGGCTTAGGATATCAGGTTCTCATCCTGGAGACAGGGGTTCGACTCCCCTTGGGGGTAGTTTTGCCAAAGGCAAAAATAGAGCAGTTGAGCAGGTGAACAGTGGAACAGGTGAAAATGCGAAACTGTGGTCAACTGCTCAAAAAGGAGCTTCAGAATGCCGGCGTTTGAAATCACCAATAAAAAAGCCAAAAAAGTCCGTCAGAAGGAATTTAACAGCGAGCAAGAACTTCACAAATTGATCAATGATAATTTGTCAGAAATATTTAAAATTCGTTACATAAAAGACGAGCATATCACAACAAAACATGGTCGAATTGAAACGATCGGATTGGATGAAAGTAATAGACCAGTAGTTATAGAGTACAAAAAATCAAAAGAAAAAGGACAATTAGTCCAAGCCAACAGATATATGACTTGGATTAAACAAAATCCTGATTCTTTTGAACTCCTTGCTAGAAAAAATTTGGGCAGCGATATCGACCATATTGATTTTACAAATCCAAGAATAATTTGTCTGGCACAGGAATATAGTATTGACGACAAATGCCTGGCACTTGCCTTAGGAGCAGAATTGTGGAAGTACAGATATTATGAAAATAATATGCTGATAATTATAAGAGAGGAGGAGCCTGAGCAACTTATAAAAGTCTCAAGTGGAAGAACAACTATTGAGAAATTTAAGAAAGAACCGAGAAAAGCAAGGACGATAGAGGAGCATTTAAAAAGTGCATCAGATGCCCTGAAAAGGTTATTTTATTCCTTGGATGAAAGAATTATGGATATAAGTTCAGATATTGAAAAATACACAACACAAAAAGAGATAGTATACAAAACCTCATTAAACTTCACCTATTTTGCAGTTCAAAACAGAAAAGATTGTCTAAGATGTTATTTGCGAACAGAAGAAGATAGAATTGATGATCCTAAACGTCTAACTTCAAAAATTCCTGAAACACACGGTTATGGCAACATTACTCGTTTACTTTTTATTAGTCCTACCGAAATAAAAGAAAAAAAATATACTATTGAAGATGTCATCGATTTATTAAAACAATCGTATAATGCCACACAGTAACTAGCATTTATTTATAGAAGGAGCTTTAGCTTACTAAAAAATGAATGAATTGGCTGACGATCAGCATTTTATGCAACTGGCGATTGAGCAGGCGAAAGTTGCTGAGGAGAATGGCGATGTTCCGATAGGGGCAGTAATTGTTCATAAAAATCAAATCATTGCAAAGGCATATAATCAGAGGGAACAATTGCAGGACCCCACCGCTCACGCGGAGATAATCGCTTTAACCCAGGCGGCAGCCGCCCTCGAAACCTGGCGATTGAACGGTTGCACAATGTATGTTACTTTAGAGCCGTGCCCAATGTGTGCAGGTGCTCTGGTTTTAGCCAGAATTGACCGATTGGTCTATGGCTGTGATGACCCAAAGACGGGTGCGGTGAAAAGCCTGTATAATATCGTGACAGATGGCCGGCTGAACCACCGGCTGGAAATTACAAGCGGCGTTTTGGCTGACGAATGTATGCAATTACTACAACAGTTTTTTCAAAATCGCAGAGGTCAAAACTCCAAATTAAAAACCAATTATTATATGGAGTAGATTATGAACAATAATATGAAAAAGAAATTTGCAGGTATCATCAATGGGAACTTAAGCAAACGTATGTTAGTCGGCATTACGATGGTTTGTATTTGCCCGTTTTTTATTGGGTGCCATTCCGGCGGCAGTCCATATGGAATTCTTGAGAAGCAAACAGATATCGGTGACGTTAATTATCCTGGTGCGGTGGAATATAATTCAAAATCCAAAGAATATCAGATTACCGGCAGCGGTGGAAATATATGGTTCGATGTGGACGCCTTTTGTTATGTATGGAAACAGGTCTCGGGAGATTTGGAGTTGATTACAGATGTTTCCTGGGTGGCAGAGCAAGGGCATGAACACCGTAAGGCCGGCTGGATGATACGACAAAACCTGGAGCCGAGTTGTCCTTATGTCGATGCGGTAGCACATGGTGGCGGTTTGATATCGCTGCAATATCGTTCAACAAAAGGCGGTAGTACCGAGGAAATCCAATCTCCCATATCAGCACCAGCTACGTTAAAACTAATACGGGACGGTGATGTTTTCTCCTTATATGTCTCAGAGGATAGAAAGAATTTTCAGTTTGTAGGGGATGTTAGTCTGAGTATGTCCGACCCGGTCTATGCAGGCCTGGTAGTCTGTTCGCATGATAATACAATCACTGAAACAGCAATCTTTAAAAATGTAAAGATGAAGCAAAAAGAGGTATCTAGCGGAAATAAGTGACTATTGGAAAGCAACTTAGAAATTATTAATATTGAAACCGGAGCCGGGAAGGTAATATACTCTTCTTACAACCATTTCGAAGCTCCAAACTGGTCTCGCGATGGAAAGTATCTGTTGTTTAACAGCAAGGGGAAACTTTATACTATCGGTGTTGACGGAGGAGAACCAAAGCAGCTAAATACAGATTTTGCAGTTCGCTGTAACAACGACTATGGGTTCTCACCAGATGGTAAACTTATAGCGATAAGTCATCATCATAAGGGAGTGTCATTCATCTATATATTACCCAGCGAAGGAGGATTGCCCCGACAGGTAACCGAATCAGGGCCATCCTATTGGCACGGATGGTCACCGGACGGTAAAACTCTGGCTTACTGTGGCGAAAGAAACGGCAATTACGATATTTACATTATACCTGTCGGCGGGGGGCAGGAATTGCGTTTAACTGATACTGAAGGCCCAGATGACGGTCCGGATTACTCTCACGACGGCCGATATATTTATTTTAACTCGCAGCGCACAGGTGTGATGCGAATCTGGAGAATGGATGCAGACGGCAAGGACCAAAAGCAGATTACTTTCGATGAACAATACGCAGATTGGTTTGCCCATCCATCACCCGATGGAAAATGGATTATTTTTCTTTCCTATGATAGAGATGTAGAAGGACACCCTGCCAACGAAGGGGTGGCACTGCGAATTATGCCGACTTCCGGAGGTAAGCCGAGGGTATTAACCAGATTATTCGGCGGACAGGGAACAATCAATGTTCCCTCGTGGTCACCTGATAGTAAGTACGCAGCTTTTGTAAGTTATCGACCGGCATCTGCAGACCGCAAAACCAGCGGCGTTACGGCTGACGAATGTGCAAAACAATTTTAAGATTAAAAATATCAAAGGGGCCTTTATGCCTTATCGTCAAAAAAAGGTCGTGGTAATCGGAGCAGGCGCTGTGGGCACGGCGTACATATATGCTCTGCTACCCACCGGTGTGGCAGGAGAAATTGCTCTTATAGACATCGACCAAAATCGCGTCGAGGGAGAGGTTCTTGACCTGTCCCATGGGCTGCCCTTTATACCGCCGGTGGTGATAAAAAAGGGCGACTATTCAGACTGTGCCGACGCCGATGTCATTGTGGTTACGGCTGGGGCAAAGCAGCAACCGGGCCAGAGCCGGCTGGATTTGACACAGAAAAACGCACAGATTATCAGGTCGATTTGTCATCAGATATCAAAGCAGGATTGCTCGGCTGTATTAGTTATGGTAACAAATCCGGTCGATGCTCTGACCTATGTGGCCCTGAAAGAACTCAAATGGCCCCACCAGCGCGTAATAGGCTCAGGCACTGTACTGGACAGCGCAAGGCTTAAGTATCTGCTCAGCCAACACTGCGGTATCGATGCCCGTAACGTTCACGCATATATTCTCGGCGAGCATGGAGACAGCGAAGTCGCTGCGTGGAGTATGAGCCATATTGCGGGCGTGCCTTTGCGCGAATACTGCATGATATGCGGGGCGTGTGATTATAGCGAACACCATCGCAGGATGGCTGAAGAGGTTCGCAACTCGGCTTATCACATAATCGACTACAAAGGTTCGACATATTACGGGATTGGATTGTCGCTTGTCCGCATTACCGAGGCGATTTTGCGAAACGAGCATAGCATCCTTACCGTCTCAAGTTTCCTGGACGGTCAATATGGAATTAAAGACGTCTGTATTAGCGTCCCCTGTGTATTAGGTGATGAGGGGGTCAAGAGGACCGTTGATGCAGAGCTGACATCCGAAGAGCTGCAGGCTTTGCAGACTTCTGCGCAGACCATCAGGAAAGTACTCGACGAAATTAAAGACGCAGCTGAGTGACTCTCTTTATTTGCTGAGCTTGCAGGTAATCTCAGCGACGTGTTTACCCTGAAATCTCGCAATCGCTATCTCGTTCTCTGTTGGCTGACGAGACCCATCAGCATCTGCAAGAGTTGTTGCGCCATACGGAGTGCCTCCTGTGATTTCCTTCATGTTGAGCAATCCCTGCTGGGAATAAGGCACTCCAACAACAACCATTCCGTGATGTAGCAGGGTCGTATGAAAACTCGTAATGGTTGTTTCCTGTCCTCCATGTTGACTTGCGGTGCTGGCGAAAACGCTGCCGACTTTTCCGATGAGAGCGCCGTTTAGCCATAGTTGAGTCGTCCGGTCGAGGAAATTTCGCATCTGGGCACACATATTGCCAAATCGTGTGGGGGTCCCAAATATAATTGCATCAGCCTGGGCTAACCTGCCGGGTTGTGCAACAGGAATGTGTGCAAACGTCTCACGTGTGGCTTTGGCACCGCTTTTTTTCAGCTCTTCTTCAGGAGTAAGCTCCGGAACCTGATAGAGGGCCACTTCCGTGTTCGGGACCTGGCGAGCTCCTTCAGCTACAGCTTCGGCCAGTCGATACACGTGTCCATACATACTGTAAAAAACGATATGTACTTTTATCATAAATCTATCCTTATAAATTCTCTTACTATTTTTGCTCTCCCATCAGCTGGGCGATTTTCGGCTTTATGGCCTCAGCCCAAATTTTGTATCCGGCCTTGTTGGGATGCAGGTAGTCCGGCATTATGTCTTTGGTCAATAGCCCATCCTCTGTCAGAAAGCTACTATTGATGTTAAGGTAGTGAATCATCTTGCCGTCAGCGACCCTTGAAGCCGATAGACTGGCTCTGGCATTCTTCTGGCGCTGTGGAGAGGGCTTATGGTCGCGTGGGAATATCGCCAGCAGGAGTATCTTAGTTTTGGGAAGCCGGCTGCGCAGCCGCTTACAGATTGTGATGATTCCGTCGGCGATCTCCTCGGCAGTGTTGTCATCCCCGTTCGAATTGTTCGTGCCTATCATTAGGACCACAAGTTTAGGAGAGATGGCTTCGAGGTTCGAATGTTCCAATCGCCACAACACGTGCTGTGTACGGTCGCCGCTGAAACCCATATTGACTGCGTTGCGCGGTGCATGATAGACGTCCCAGATTTCCCTGCCCACGTTTTCCCAGCCATGGGTAATCGAATCACCGATAAAAAGCAAATCAACATTTCCCTTTTTCAGCCGTTTATCGACCGCCTCATGGCGTGGACCCCACCATTTGATAGCCCATTCAGCTGTTTGCACCACGG
>Ga0315541_1002244_pt1 | contig 16440 bp, 18 predicted proteins | sample SalMarSW160190MG_FD_203095 | JGI IMG/M metagenome (GOLD analysis project Ga0315541, IMG submission 203095) | Salt marsh sediment microbial communities from the Plum Island Ecosystem LTER, Massachusetts, United States - Salt Marsh Sediment SW1601-190 ...
AAAAAACTATTATACCCTTTCCCCTAAATCTCCCGAAAAAGCTCTTTTCCAAAGTTCAAAAAAAGCAAATGAATTTTTAGACCAAGAAATAAAAAAAGAAAATGTCAGTTGGCTGGGAAATTTAAATTTTGCCATCCTTTCTCTAAAAACCAAAAATCATTTCTTAAATAATGGAAGCGCTGGATTTGATCTAACTTTTACAAAAACCGGCGATCTTAAAATTCTATTGCTTAGAGGCGGACAATTAATTAATATCGGCAAGAACTTAGAGCGCCGGGGAATTGAACCCTATCCGGTAAAAGTTTTCCTTAATATCGCCTCGGGCAAATTAATTCAGGACGATGTAATTATGGTTTGTACAAAAAGTGTTTTTGATTTTTTCCAACAGCAAAACCTATTAGCCAAAATCACCCAAGTATCCAATCAAAACGGAATTGATTCTAAAAAATTAAAAGACATTCTCCCCTCTTCTCTTTTTACTAAGGGCGAGGGTTCAAAAGTTTCCGGAATATGCTTTCTGGCTGCCGTGAAGCCCGAATCCCAGTCGGCAAGACAATCTAAGCCTCTTCTTTTTGAAAAAGAAGAGAGATTTTCTTTATCTCAAACTTTCTCTCCCCTTCTAAAACCCATAAAAGCTATCACTAATGTATTTGAAAGTCATGTTAGATTTTTAACTAAAATTTGTAAAAGTAAAAAACTCTCTTCTAAAATATCTCTTCCGAAACTGCCCAAGTTAAAGATTCCAAATTTCAAAAATCTACTAAAGATTAAATTGAAAGAGACTATTTCTCTTCCAAAAATTAAAGTTCCTAAAATCCCCAATCCATCTATAGAAAAATTTCGACATTCAAAAAATATTAAAAAAAAGTTAATTTTAATCCTTAGCTTAATCTTCTTTCTGATTCTGGGATTTTTGATCTTTAAACAAATGGGAAGTAAAAAAGAAAGAGAAATTGAAATTTCTTTAAATGAAATACAAAAAAAAGTTAATCAAGCAGAGAATTACTTAATCTTCAAAGAAGAAGAAAAAGCCAACTCTTTATTGAAAGAGGCCTGGGGAGAAATCCTTCCTCTGACTGAAGGAGAAACTTCCCTGAAATCCGATGCCCTTTCCTTAAAACAATCCATTGAAAAAACTTTGAAAGAGTTAAATAATTTGGAAGAGATTGCCAATCCCGAAGTTTTAACCGAATTGAATCCTGAAGAGTCAGATGTTGAGCATAAAAAAACATTATATTCTTTCTCCGGCTCCGGTTTGCTCTTTTTTCCTCCAAGAACTATTTTTATACTTAAAAACGGGGAGTGGCAGGAAGGCAATATCAACCTGCCTGACTTTGATTTTAATCTTGATCTATTCGCCTCTTATTATTCAAGCCTTTACTTTTTAGACAAGGAAACCTGCAAAATTATCAAATATTCATCTTTGGGAAATTCAAAATGGAGTTCGCCCAAAAAATGGAGCGAATCTTCAGAAAAAAATTGTTCTAACCCGAAATCAATAGCCATTGACGGCTCGGTCTGGGTTCTTAATGAAGATAATTCAATTACTCTTTATTATAAGGGTGTTTACCAAAAAACTATAACCTTTAATTTCTTCCCCTTCGAGGAAAACATCACCGTAATTAAGACCAATGCCAACCTTTCTTATCTTTATCTTTTAGAACCCGTAAAAAAGCGAGTAATTATTACCGACAAAGCTGGAAAGATTATCAAACAGTTCCAAAGCGAAAAGTTTGACAATCTCAAAGACCTCTCTATTTCCGAAGACGGCAAAACAATCTGGCTTCTAAACGATTTAAAGATTTATAAAATAAATTTTTAATTTAAGCAATAAAACAATACTATTTAAAAACCCCGCCAAGGCGGGGTTTTTAAAATTGAAATATTTTTGTATTTTTAGATTTGCTCTACTATATTTTTATTCTTTTTTCTTTTTCTTTCTAATTAACGGAATTAACAAGCATAAAGCAAACAATACAATCACTGATGCAATTAAAAGCCAGCAATAAGGACAATAAAAACAATAGAAAGCTACCAATAAAATTATAATAAGCGGCAAAACCCAGGGCCATTGTTTTTCTTTACCTTCTTTGCTTTTCTTTTTTCTAAAAAAGGAAAACAAAACAATTAATATAACCGCGAGGGCAATTAAAAACCAACAGAGATTTCCCTGGGTGAAAAAACCACCCGCTGCTAAAAATCTTCCCAAACCTGTTAATGGCTTCTTTTCTGTTGTCTTTGTTGTTTGGGGTAGTTCTATTTCCTCTTCTTCTTCCTCCTCCTCTTCTTCCTCGCCTGTTATTGGGCCTGGTTCTTCTTCCTCTTCTTCTTCCTCCTCCTCTTCTTCTTCCTCACCTATTATTGGGACAGGTTCCTCTTCTTCCTCCTCTTCCTCCTCTCCAATTCCAGTAAGAGTAGTGAAATTATGTTCAACAGTTATCGCGAAAGAACCATGAGAAACGCATCGGTAATAATATATAGCGCCCGGAATAAGACCGGTAATGGTTACCGAATGAGCGGTCACTTTCTCAATACCACTATCATCTCCTTCTTTTGAATAAGCATAGCCGTATTTTGGCGGACCCTCGCTTAAATCAAATTGTCCCGGAATGGTATCATAAATTATTTGGCTAGTAGACGAATAATTAGTAGTCCAGGTAATTATTACGCTGATTTCTGCAGGAATAACTGTTACAGGTTCGCGTATAGTCAATCCTCGGGGCAAACCTCCTCCACCGCCTCCGCCGCCGTTTTCTTCTTCTTCCTCTTCTTCTTCCTCTTCTTCGCCTCCCGGCCCCTGAAATCCAACTAAAATATCAAAACCAGTTGTTTTCTCCTGCCATTTATTTTCCTCTCCCGATGGAAAAGTAATCTCAAACTCATATTTTTTGAAACTATTAGCTGGCACACCAGAAAGATCGGTTTCGCCATCTTCATAAAAATTAAATAAAGTTTTCTCTCCGGCTGAGCCACCGTATAAATCGCTACCCCCATCTTCCCGGATAATAATTGACAAGGCCCGAGATAAATCATCTCCTGGTGTATTATCAGGATAAGGAAAACCTGGAAAATTTATAGCTTCAGCGATAATTGGCTGGATCTGATCGCTATTGTTGGTTACTTTTACCCAACGGGTAACACCCTCTCCTGGCAGAAAGTTTGCTTCGTCAAACAAAGGAGTTTTCTCAAAATCAACATCCAAATTACTTTGAGCAAAAACTGGGCTAGCAAAAAATAATCCTATTCCTAAAACAATTAAACTTGTACTAAATATTTTATTCATTTTCTATATTATCATTATTTAATTTAGGCTCTGGTTCGGGTTCGGGCTCGGGCTCGGGTTCGGGCTCGGAATCAGGCTCTTTCACCCCAGGCGGATCAGCCTCGGGCTGAGGTTCAGGTTCTTTCAACGGTTCTGATTGAGAGTCCTCTATCAGAATTTCCTCCGGAGTTGGATCCTCAACCGGCTCTTCCATTACTGGCTCTTTTTCCTCAACAACAGGTTCCCCTTCAGTTAGTTCTTCCTCAAAAATCTCTTCTTCTACAATTGGTTCTTCTTCTATAACCATCGCCTCTTCTGTAGAAGGAGTGGCTGTATCAAGAATGGATTCAGGCATTTCCACTGTTTCTTCTAATGCTGGTGTAGCGGTTTCTATCAATCCTGTTTCAACCAAGTCATCAGCTAAAATTTCTTCCTGGCCTGAGGTTTCTCCAACCGCAAATAAATCATAAGTGCTAACCGGCTCCGGTAAAATTGGTTCTGGCTTAGGTTCAGGCTCGGGTAATTGTTCCAATATCTCTTCATCATAATTTTCTTCTTCGAATATTGGGTCGGGCAAATACACGCCTTCAGCCAGTAATATTTGCTCAAACTGAATATAATATTTTAAATCAGCATCTTCTTCATCTGACAGATTCAAGACACTAGGAGTTCCTAAATTAAATATATCACCAGAGTCCCAATAAATTCGGGTATTATAGAAATCAAGGCAGGTGTGCCAATTACCGGCTAATGTCCCGTCTCCGGGTACGTCGTTTCTCTCCATAGAAAGGTGGAAGAAAATACCGCGGTAACCGGCAAGAGGATAACACTTGCCATCATCAGCTGTGTCAATTAAATTAGCTGGATTCTGCCAATCCCCATTATAAAGTTTTATTTGAAGATTAAGATTGCGTAAAGCAACACGAGTATCAACTAAATCCGGAACGACGTTTATTCGAGAATTATCTTTGCCAAAATTAGAAATTAAGAAATAACCATTGGGAGGAATTACGCTTCCCGAAGGGATATCCAGCATTAATTTTTCTTGTTCACCTCCACAGCATCCACCAGTTAATTTCGTCAGTTTCCAACCACTAATATCTATAGGAGAAGAGGTCATATTTCGCAATTCAATCCACTCGTCAAACGGCCTCAAATAACTTCCCATCCACATCAATTCATTAATTACCACATCTCCGGACTCAACAACCCATTTTCCGCCTTGTAAAGAGTTAGTGATTTCTTCCTGGTCTGAAAACCCCGAAGAAGAATCGGGAAGATTAGTCTGCCAGCCGTCAAAGATAAATTTAAACTGGCAAGTTTTTCCTTGAAGTGTTTCCGGAGCAGCAACAGGCAAGGTTATTATAAAAAGCCAATCATCTTGTCCGTCTATACCAATAACAACCGGTAGATCAAGATTAAGCCCCATTAAATTATCATTGTATTTTATTTCACCTTCTAATTCTGCTTTAAGCTGCAAGGCATTGCAAAACTCATTATCCCCGCTGATTTTAACGGCTTGAACATTATATTGAAAATCTAAGCTGCCGTTATTAACAACACTTACACTCCGGGTAGCAGACTGGCCGGGAGTTAAAACAGAAGGAGAAAAATCCCCGGGTGAATTTAATGAAAAATCTAAGGTGCCTGTTTGATAAGCATTTCCCAAAGCATTTTCGGTATCGTTAAAATAGGCAAGAGTTCTACCAATAGCTAAAAGCCCGGTCCAGTTAAGACCAATAATCATTAAAAGCACAACTATTTTCAAAATAGATTTTTTCACAATTCCCTTATTCAGCTTTATTTGCTTTTTTCTTTTTAACTTCATTGTAAATTTTTCTTGCTTCGTCAAAAATAATGACAGCGCCCGGAATAATAATAATTAAACTAAAACCAATGGGCTTTTGGGCAAAATCTACCACATATCCCAAATAAGGAATATCAAATAAAACCTTGCCAATAATTTCTCTCTGGGAAATTTCTCTCTGGTCTGGAGCATTATTTGCATCGCCTTTGGTAATATAGAGCGGTTCTCCCCCAACAACTTTAATATCATAAATTCGGTGAGTAACCGGATCTTTATTCTTTTCTATCTGGAAAGTAATAACATCACCAATTTTATAATCAGCTTGCCCTGAGCTTGTCAAATGGGGTTTTACGGCAACTATGCTGCCCATCCTGATTTTCGGATGCATTGAACCTGATTGAACAACCATTACTTTAAAATTTCCAGTAATCGGAAAAACCGAAACAATCAGCAAAACCGCAATCACCCCGATAAAAGCAATAACAATATAATATATTATTTTAAAAATTTTCATTGCTAATCACTCCCGCCTACAAGGAAGGCGGGAATTCATTAACAATCAAAACCTTGATTAAATATCAGTGTCGTCGTAGGTAATCAAACCAGTCTCAAACAGATAATCTTCAGGATTCCAAGCGGTCATTCGACCATTACCCTCATTGCCATCATCGTAGTCTTCAGATTTGACTAACCAAATCTTGGCACCTTCTGGGTGATTCTCGTCTGCATAAGTAGTCCAATCTGGAAGATCTATTCCGAGATCTACACTGTCGCTAAAGCTGATAGTTCTGTTATCACTAGCTGTGTTTCCGCAACCAATCAAAACACCGTCTCCTGGCCATGGGTCGGCATAATAGATTAAGCAGTACCTAGTATTCTTTAAAGGTGCTTTTCCAGTCAAACTATAGTCAAAAGTTGGACTAGTAAGGTTGTAGGTTAAAGTAGCTTTGATGTCATTGGCTTCATCTACAATCTGCCAGTCAGGATCTCCTGTTTTGTTTTCTAAAACCAGTTCACCTTTAAGCTGTTCGGCATAAATGGTAATGTCAAAATTCATTGTGTCAGACTGTGCCCAGTTGCCAGTTTCGGGAACTAAGTGATAACTTTGGGTTACTTTCATGCTTCCGCCTGCTGGAATCATACCCAAGAAAATGCTTTGGTTATTAATATCTGAAATTCTAACATTGTCCTCGTCTTTGTAGATGGTCTGATACCAATCATTAGAATTATCTGCAATAGGAACCTTTACCGAAAGGTCATAATTCATCCAACCTTGGAGGTTGGATTTCGCAGTATAATGCCAAGAAGGTGTAATACTATCTACATCACAAGCCCCGCTTTGCCCATCCCAAACTCCTCCACCATACACACACTCTGGCTCGCTTATGGGCGTATCAACGGTCCCAGTAACTTTAACTGTCTTCCATACATTAACTGGATTTTTTCCCGGATTATTGATGTTAAAAGTTATATATCCGGTTTCGCAGGGTTTCATATCTGTAATATTCCAACTTTTTGTCCAAGGGTTTTGATCATTAATATCAATGTCAATGACGCCGGTGCTAAAGGTGTTTCCGGTGCTGGTTTCAGTGTCGCTGAAATAAGCAATGGTTCCGCCAATAACAATGGCACCTACTACGCCGATAATTCCTAAACTAATTGCAATTTTTTTCATTTTAGTTTTTTGTTAATTAATTAATAATTTAGTGGCTCGCCTTAGGTTCCTCCTCCTAAGCGCTTTCTCCCTTTGGTCCCCTATATTAAAGTTTTGGAGAACCTAGGGTAAGCCACTTGTTTCGACCTTTAACAATTCCAAAAAGGAATTTTAAAAAAATAAAACTTCTTTCAGCTAAATATTGGCCGAAAGAAGTTTTATTGACAAATTTTTGGTTGTTGATTTCCGTAACAGAATTTTTTATCTAGTTTCCCCTCTAGATAGCTTCGCTGTTATATAGTTCTATAATAGGGTAATATTATAATAAGTCAAGAGGGTCGTCAAGAGGTTGTAGCCAAAAGAGCTTTCCACAACTTATCCACAACACCTTGCCCTCACACCAATAAGATTGATATTGATGAGAAATTAAAGACGGGTTATATCTGGACATCAGAACCAGGGAGGAAAAACCAATCCAGCCCGATGTCCAGACATAACCCGTCTTTCTAAATTAAAAAGCATAGCTTAACGCTACGCTAAATATTTCATATAATAACAAACTTTAAAAATCTTGTCAACCCCAAAAAGAAAAAACCCTAAATCTTTTTAGAATCAGGGTTTTCGTTTTTTTTAACTATGTTTTTCATTCTAATCCGATTAATTCGACTATGTTTAACCCGACGGGTTAAACATAGCTTTTTTCTCTTTAATGTATTTGATGATCTCGCCTACTGTGGTCATCTTTTCAGCATCTTCATTAGGTATTTCTACCTCTAACTTGTCTTCCAGTTGCAGTATTATTTCTACAGCGTCTAAAGAGTCTGCTCTAAAATCCCCAGCAAAAGAACTTTCTGGCTTAATTTCTCCCGGCTCAATGCCTAACTGTTCAACAATAACTGCTTTCACTTCTTTTTCTATATCCATAATAACTCTCCTTTCTGCTTATTAAAGTTTTTTAAAAGAACATGTAAGTTGCTTTGATTATAGAAAAAGAGATAATTTTGTCAACAAAAATAGGCCAATTTATAAAAATTGGCCTATTTTTAACATCACACAATAAGTCCCTGCCTAATAATACTGTCGCATAATAACACAACCGCCTAACAACACTGTCGCATAATAACACAACCGCCTAACAACGCTGTCGCATAATAAAGCAGGGCTTACTTCAACTCTACCTTAGCGCCGGCTGCTTCAAATTTCTTTTTCATCTCTTCCGCTTCTTCCTTCTTCACATTTTCCTTAATCGTCTGAGGCTCATTTGCAGCCGCGTCAACTAAATCTTTAGCTTCTTTCAAACCTTTCTGAGTAATATCTCTCACTGCTTTGATAACTTCAATCTTTTTATCTCCTATTCCCGATAAAATAATATTAAACTCAGATTTTTCCTCTCCTGCTTCTCCGCCAGCAGCGACTCCATTAGCCCCGCTTAGCGGGACGGCAACCGGAGCAGCAGCCGAAACACCAAATTTCTTTTCTAAAATCTTAACCAATTCTGCCAAGTCTAAAACAGACATCTTTTCTATTTCTTCTACTAAAGATTTAAATTTCTTAGGAACTTCAACTTTTTCTTCCTTTTCTTCCTTTTCTTCCTTTTTTTCTTCTTTAATTTCCTCTTTAGTTTCTTCTTTAGTTTCCTCTTTAGTTTCCTCTTTTTTTTCTTCTTTTTTTTCTTCAGTCATAATTTTATTAAGTTTTAATTATTAATTTTTGATAAAATATATACCAGACCTTTACCGAAGCACATAATTTATTTTTCAAGACTATATCTTAATCTTTCTTTTAGTCTTCGTATTGTCTGCCCTCTCTGTTTTAATTTACTCTCCCTTTGCCTTGCGTCTCTTTCATCTTTGTATGTCTCGTAGTAAATTAATTCTGGTTTTTTATTTTTATGCTCTTTCATTCTACGTCTTAAATTATTAGTGGATCCTATGTAAGTCTTATCTGTTTTAATATTCTTTATGATATAGACATAGTACATAAAACAAATTATGTGCTCGGTTTAATTTGTGAAATTATATATACTAAATTTCTTATATTGCCTTGTAAAACATTTATAAATCCTGAAATTGGACTGGAAATGCTTCCAACGACCTTTGCTAAAAGTTCTTGTTTTGAAGGTATTTTGGCTAAAGCAATAATCTCTTCGGCGTTTTTGAACTCGCCCTCAAAAAACCCTCCTAAAATTTTCAGGTTTTCGTTTCCTTTTGAAAACTGATAGGTAGTTTTCGCCGGAGAAATTTCGTCTCCAAAGCCGAAAATCAAAGCAAATTGACCCTCTAACCTTTCTACATCAAACTCAAGTTTTTTCTCTTTAAAAACCACATTCGTTAAAGTTTTCTTGGCTACTTGCAACTGACAATCTGTTTCCTGCAGCTTTTTTCTCAAATCAAAAAGGTCTGCCGCTTTCAAGCCTTCAATTGCCACAAAAACCATTGCTTTTTGCCGGTCAATTTTTTCCTTTAATTCTTCAACAATTTTTTCTTTTTGTTTTTTAGTTAAAGGCATACCCAGTAGAGGAATTTCGAATAGAATTTTTCTATTCTAATAATTTTAAAAATTTACGAATTCTTAATTTTAAAAATCTACGACCTTGAGTGGTTTTAAAGTAATCTTCTCTTCTTTGAGCGTCTTCTTTATTTAAACATGCCTCAGCATAAATCAATATAAACGGGATTCTTGATTTTGTTGAAAAATTCTTTTTGGCATTATGTTGTTCTATTCTTATTTTTAAGTCCTGAGTATAGCCAATATATAATTTTCCATCTTTCTTGCTGTATAAAACATAAACATAATGCCATTTCGAAATTCTCCTACCGGGCATATTATTAGTTTGTAGTAAATAAAAATCTGTGGATTACCACAGACAACAAAAAAAAACATTTGCCTCGATGGGTCTTACTTGCCCCGCTAAGCGGGGTAAACCCATTGTCTATGGCTATTTTTAATATTACTTAATTAAGAATTATTGTCAAGTCTTTCTTTTATTCTTCAATGCAAAGAAGTTTTTGACGAGCGCTGCAGTATTTTCCCAAAGAAACAGCAAGAGTAGTATCGTCTCCTTTTCCCGTCAAACCGGAAGAGAAACCCCCTAAAGCGACTGCATTAGTAAATTTTCCTGCCGGAGTATAGCAATTGGGAAATGAAGGTCCCGGCTCTCCCGTAGGAACAGGATAGCCCGCAACATATCTATTGTCTTGAGTCCAGTTTTGGCAAGTGGTAGTAAAACTATAACTCTCAGCAAGATTATAAGGATCTAAAGCGCCTACACCAACAGAAATACAATTTTTCTTACTTTTTTCATCTATTCTGCCTAGCCAGACATCCTCCAAGTTTGCTAAAAAATTCTCTTCCAATTTTTCCTCACTAATTATTAAGAGATCTGATAATTTGATTAAAAACTCATCAAAACCTTTGGCTAAAAGCCGGTGGCAAGTCGCCCCTCTGAGAAGTTCAGCTGCCGGAGAAGCCATAACAAAAACACCTTCTGTCTTTCTGGGAGTTTTTTTCATTCTTTCAACGGTTAATTCCTCATCAGCATCTCCGCCTAGAAAAGCATGCCAGATACCTACATATCCGCGGCCTTCAGCTTCTATTTGGCATTTTTCATCAGCTCCCTCAAGCCCTCCCAAATTACCAGTAAAGCTCTCTTCGGTGATAAAAACTCTTCTCAGGTTTGGAAAATCGCTTGGCAGATATAACCACTCATTCTCAGTTGATAAAGAATCACAGCTAAAAAGTTCGGGGAAAACAATTGCAAAAGCTCCGTTTGAATAATCTACCTTATTGTCTTCTTGCCAGGGATATTCAAAAACAGCAATCCAGTAACCATCTCCGTACTCCTGCCCTCTCATTTCCTGGACAGGATAAATTTTCCAGCTGTATTTTCCTAATTTGGCATTAACATTCTTAGCAATTACCCGTTCTAACTCATTTCCATTAAACAAAACAATGCCTACTCTTTCTATACCTTTGGCCTTCCAAGTAATTTCGTAAGTTTGGCCAATTTCCCACTCTTCGCTTCCATTGGGAGTTAAAAGTTGAATGCTTTCTCCTCCCCGCAAAAACAATAGATAAAATACAAAGACAAAAATTATCAAAACCCCTCCTATTAAAATATAGATTAAATTTCTCTCTATTGTAAACTTTTCTAATATTGAACCTTGCATTGATTTTAACGAACGTTAGAATTAATTACTTATTCGGTGCGAGGACAGGCCCCATAGAAGAAACTTGACAGATGTTTTTCTTTGAAAAACATTAAAATGCCGAGGGCAGTCAAATTTTCTCTACGGGGCAGGGAGGGCTAATCTGATTCATTAACCCCTCCACCACCTCTTCTCTTTCGTCAAAACTATATTTTTCTATTAGCGCTTGAAAAACCGCCAAATAAAGATTCTCAATCTGATTACAATTTTCCGTCCAACAACTATATTCTTCATGCCTTAAAAGCTGCTCTCCGGTTTTTCCGCCGCTTGTTTCTCCAATATATATTATATCATATTCCTCGTTTCTTTTACATAAAACCGTATATATCGAAGGGCTTGCAATAATATTGTAGTCTTTCAATGACCAGGGGCCAGCAAAGTAATAGTCTTCTATTTCAATAAACTGAGGCGGAGGAGGAAAATAACCAATTGGAACGGGGGGAAGGTCCTCAGAAGGCTGAGGCGGTTTTAAAACACTGCTCTTCTCAAGGAAATAACTGACTAAAAAGAAAACTAAAGCAAATAACAAAATTATAAAAAGGCCGTAAAGAGAATTCAATAAAATTCCCCGGCCTCGTATTTTTCTTTCAGCATCTCTGCGAGCTGACAATGTAATAAATCCTCCATAAAAAAAAGCAATTAAATCAATACAAAAAGCTAAAATAAGAATAAATAATGGAATATTTCCGAAAAAATTAAATCCGTTCATAAATTAATCTTTTAAAATCTCGATTATTTTTTCCGCAAATTTTTTAGCAGCAATAGGGCCCGAGGCTGTAACTATCTTTCCGTCAACAACTACCGGTTCTGCCAGATATTTTGCTCCCGAGCTTTCCAAAATTTTAACAGCCGATTTATCCATTGTGGAACTCCAGACAGTTGATTTTTTTCCTTCAAGAACTCCGGCTTTGGCTAAAATCGCCGGGGCTATGCAAATAGCGCCTAAAATCTTACCTGCTTTAACCGTTTCTCTGGCAACCCGGTAACAGTTTTCATCACCAATATATTCCTGGGCTCCCGATCCTCCGATAAACAAAACTGCGTCATAATCCCCTGCTCTAATATCTTTTATCAAAATATTAATATTTGCTTCACCGCCAAACTTTCCGATTGCTTTCCCCAACGAAGCGCTGCAAGTTATTATCTCAGCTCCTGCTGCCTGTAATGTTTGCTTGGGAATAAAATACTCCTCATCCCGAAACTCCCGAAAAGCAATAATCATTGCTATTTTTTTATTTTCTAACTCTGGCATTGTATATAACTTATTATATAACTTTTAGAATTATTTTAAATACTTCGCAGCAGCTTCGCTATGTTCTTTTAAGGTCTGGCTGAAAATTGTTTCTCCTTTAGGGGTAGAAAGATAAAACCAAAACTCGCTTTTCTCGGGATAGACTGCTGCTATTATGCTTTCTATCCCGGGATTTGAAATAGGACCCAAGGGCAAACCTTTATATTTATAAGTATTATATAGAGAATCAATTTTAAGTTCTTCTTTAGTAATTTTTGTGGTCTTACGCCCAGTAATGTAACTAATAGTTGCATCTACCTGCAAAGGCATTTTACTTTCTAATCTTTTCCATAAAATCCCGGAAACAATTTTTTTGTCTTCAAAAGTTCTGACTTCTTTCTCAATTAAAGAAGCCATTGTTACTATTTCAAAAATTGATTTCCCTTGAGAAATAATCTCTTCTCTTAGTTCCGAGTTCAATTTCTTATCAAAATTAGCCAGCATTCTTATTACAATCTCTTCTATCCCTTCCTCGGGGAAAATCTCATATGTGTCAGGGAAAAGATAACCCTCCAAGCTGATGTTTTTTGGCTTATCTCCTAAGAAATCAAATTCCTCGCTAAAGTCCTTTGGTTCGGGCATATCAATTGCTTCTGAGTAATCTATTAATGGAAAGCCCACTAATTCAAACAGCTCTTCAGCTACAAACATTCCTTTGTTTTCAAAATACCAGCCAATATCTCTCAAATTCCAACCTTCAATTATAATAATTGTTTTTTTAACAGCTTCTCCAGAAGCTAACTTATCTACAATTTCAGGAACATTCATTCCCGGCGACAACTCATATTCTCCGGCTTGAAGTTTTTCTGCCTGCCCCAAAATTAAAGCATAAACTCTAAAAAGATAGCTGTTTTTAATAATTCCCTGCTCTTTTAAATTAATTGAAATCTCTCCGGTTCCCTCTCCCTGCTTAACTAAAAAGCTCACTGTTTTATCAGAACCCGGCTCCTTTGGCGAATAAATTCCGTGAAAAACAAAAAAGAAAGCCAGTGAAACAACTGTAACAAATATTAATACTATAATTGAAAAATACTTCATTTTTTTTAGAGTGTGGAATTCGAACTCTCTTGAATTAATGGAACGAAAGCAAAACCCGAATGTTCGGTTTCTTTAAATTCACCTCTGGATTTCTTCTCTAAAACCCAAATCGAAGACGCAACCGGACAAACTATTCTTCCACCGATCTTCAATTGATCTTTCCATGCTTTAGGGATTTCTTCTTGCGCAGCTGCTGAAGCCAATATCCTGTCAAAAGGAGCCTCTTTTTTATAACCCTTGGATCCATCTGCGCAAATAAACTTTACTATCCCCTTTTTTATGAAATTGTATTTAGCCATATTCTCCTCGCCAAATTCTTTTAGCTCAGGAATAATTTCTATCGCTATAACATTACCCCCGCTTGACGGCGGGGCAGGCTTTCCACCCACTATATGAGCAAGAAGAGCTGTCGTCCAGCCGGAGCCTGATCCAATATCTAAAATCTTCTGGCCGAACTTCGGCCGCAGCTGCTCAATCATAAAAGCTACTACCAGAGGCTGAGAAATTGTTTGTCCCTGGCCAATAGGAAGAGCTTCGTTGAGTTCAGCTAAATCCTTCATATCTCCCGGCATAAAATCAGCTCTTCTTATTTCCCGAAAGGCCTTGATTACTTCCGGTGTTTTCAGCCAACCTTTTTGAATTAGAGAATCAACTAAATTCATTCTAATGGGTCGAGAACTATTCTCGCTACATTTTAATTGAAGAGTGTTTTAGTTTAAATCCTATCTTCTTAATAGGATTTAAGCGATTGAAAAACAAAATCCCGTCTAAGTGATCTATTTCATGCTGAAAGACCCGAGCTAAAAGCCCTTGGGCCTTTAATTTAATCTCGTTCCCGTTTATATCCAGTCCTTCAACTTCTACTTCCTGGGCCCTCTTTATCTTCAGAAAAATCCCGGGAAAACTCAAACATCCTTCTTCGCCCATTTCCTTTTCTTTACTTTTTTTTAGAATTTTAGGATTAATCAAACCTAAAAGCCGGTGATTTTCCGGATCAAGCACCGTAATCACTTTTTTTGACACCCCGATTTGGGGAGCAGCCAAACCGATCCCTTGGCTTTTCTTCATTGTTTGAACCATATCAATTACGAGCTTTCTGATTTTCTTATCAACTTTTTCCACTTTTTTGCATTTTTCTCTCAAAATCGGTTCATTAAATTTTTTAATTTCTAAAATTGCCATGTTATTGTTATTTTATTTTACCATAAACTCAAAACAAAATTAAGGAGCTAAGCTCCTTAATTTTGTTTTGCGGGGACGGTAGGACTCGAACCTACAGTATTCTTCTTTTGGAGAGAAGCGGTTTACCAGTTAACCGACGTCCCCATTTTTCTGAAAAAACCTTATAAAGAGCTCTCATTTCTTTTGCAACTTTTGCATCATAATATTTAACCGAAATACATCCCTGATATCCTTCTCGTATTCTCTTTTTAGTATGTGGCTTATGATAACTTCTCTGAAATAAATTTTGGGAAATTCCAGTTGTCTTAGACCAAAATTCCCTTTGTCTTTTTTCATTATGATATTCATGAAGATGTATAAGTGCACGGAATTTTTTTTCATCAACCGTAAATGATTTTCGAAAAAGAAAAAGAAAGGTTTTAATAAGAACGGGGTCAGAATTAATAAACCTTACTTCTGATGAACGTTTCTCACCTTCACACCAATAAAGAAGTGTACAATATATTTTAGCATGATTAGAATCTTTTTTAATTCTATTCAGTGTTTTAAGAGCTATAGATTTATATTGCCGTTCCTCTTTTGCTCTTTTCTTTTGCCATCGTAAACTTGTTTTATAATAAGAGATAAGGCGTTTCTTCGTTAATCGCTGCTGAGCTTTCTTATTTAATCTTATATTTCTTACCCAAAAAGAAGAAGTGCTTTTAGCAATTTGTAATTTATCAGCTATTTCTTTAACCGAATAACCTCTAGATCTTAATCTAAGAGCCTTTTCTTTATTTTCTAAAGGAAACATAGAAACAAATTAAACCATAACAAATGGTTATATTACCATTACTTTATTCTATTTCCCGTAGGTTGTATTGTCAATGTGCAAAACTAAATATCATTTATTTCTTCATTTCTTTATATGACCTCGGGCGGCGAAAGCATAATAAAAAAAATAACGATCGAGATCTTCAAATGTAGTTTTGTATTCTTTGCCACCGTAAAACGCATCGCAAAACAATTCTCTTGCCCGGGCAATTTCTCGCAGCCGGCCTCGCCAGCGCTCGTCTTCAAGAGTCAAGTCAAAAAGTTCAAGAGCTCGCATCACAGCTCCCCAAAAGATTTTCTTATCCTTGCTCTGCCACTTTCGCGCCCGACTTACTTCGCTGCCAATATTTGCCAATTGTTCTATTAAAGAAAGCTCAAACCACCTTCCTGCAGCTAATTCTTTATGAATAAATCTTCTCATTGTAAAAGCAATTTTTTCACAATATTTCTTATCTTCTCTTTAACTTCAGAATTATCAACACCTCTAGAACGATTACCAAAAGAGGGCTTAAGATTAATAATTGAATCAAATTCAATCAATTCCTCCCCGCTTTTCTCTGGATAAAGATTAATGCCCCATGTATATTCTCTTTTTGACCCTTCTTTTTCCATCAGAGCTACTTCTTCGTCAGCGTGCATAACTCCCCCCACTGCCATCATACCTTGTTCTATATCAACAACCGCCTTTACCAAATCGCCAAATTGTTTTTTGGCAATATCAATAAGTTCTTTTTTACTTATTAAATCTTTGACAATTTTTACTCCCATATTATTTCAAGAATATATATTTATTCTTTAGCGAATCAAGGTTCTGCGAGCGAAGCGAGCAGGTTCTTATTTCAAGATTATATTTTTTACCTTAGCGAATCAAGGTTCTGCGAGCGAAGCGAGCAGGTTCTTATTTCAAGATTATATTTTTTACCTTAGCGAATCAAGGTTCTGACAAAGTCAGGTTCTTATTTTACTTCTTTCCTTCCTTGTGTAAAGTGTGCTTTTTGCACCATTTACATGACTTTTTCATTTCAATACAGGGATTTATACGGCGATTATTAACATAATAATTGTTTTTCTTGCTTTTAAATGATCCTCAACACCATTATGTTCTTTTCAAGATATTTGTCAAGCACTTGCCTGTGGATAACTATTAGGGGGTTTTAGACCGCAGAGTTTCTTTGATTTTCTTTT
>Ga0315541_1002246_pt1 | contig 16429 bp, 12 predicted proteins | sample SalMarSW160190MG_FD_203095 | JGI IMG/M metagenome (GOLD analysis project Ga0315541, IMG submission 203095) | Salt marsh sediment microbial communities from the Plum Island Ecosystem LTER, Massachusetts, United States - Salt Marsh Sediment SW1601-190 ...
TTTGCACCGCGAACGTAATGACGAGTGGGCGGCGGACTGGGTGATAGAATACGCAATTCCCTTGCGCGTCATTGCGAGGAGCGAGCGAAGGGAGCGACGTGGCAATCCCTTTAGGCACAGTGGCTTAACTCAGGCGAGATTGCTTCGCCTTCGCTCGCAATGACGGGTAGGTTGGATTTGGCTTATTGGCGCAAGATGAGCTTTTTCATCAAATTCGTGCTATAATCGCAGGTCGTGAAACATGCCCGCCTCTGGCGGACAAGTTGATGCCGATGCGTAGCCTTGGACCGATAGAGGGAATCACCATGAAGCGCGCGAAATTGTGCATAGTTGGTCTGGCCGTGGTTTGGCTGCTCGGGGTATTCCAGGCCAACATGGCGTCGGCCCAAGAAGCTGACGAAGCCCCGGGCACTCTCGATGCGACTGAGATGGAATTCGGGGAATCTGCTGGGGCCGAGCCTAAGCCGGAGGCCGTTGAAGCCAAGGTCGAGCCGGAGGCCGCTGAGGCCGAGCCGGAGGCGCCCAGGGGCAATTACGCGAGATTATGGCGGGCCCTGAATGCGCTCCAGAGAAACGTGTCTGCAATCGTTCAGACCGCCTTCCTCGTTCCTCGACCTGCCCCTATGATGCCACCTGCGGTCGTTGGAGTGGAACCAGAGCCGGAGGTCGTTAAAGCGGAGGCCGAACCGGAGGTCGTTGAAGCCGAACCTGAGCCGGAGGTCGTTGAAGCCGAACCTGAGCCGGAGGTCGTTGAAGCGGAGGCCGAGCCGGAGGCTGTTGAAACCGAACCTGCGGTATCTAAGGCCAATTACGCGGGATTATGGCAGGTCCTGAACGCATTGGAGAGCAACGTCTCTGCAATCGCGCGAACAGCCCTTTTCGCTCCTCGACCTCCCACTACAGTTCCACCTGAAGTACTTCCGCATTTGGATGAGGTCCCTCCTCCATCCGCACCGTCCCCCGCGCCACAGGAGCCCCCGAAGCCCGAGGGACCGGGTGTCGTCACATTGTTCGGCAGACCCGGCGGAGCGTTCGTCATCGAGAAGGATGGGACGAAGCGCGCCTTTACGCCGCGGGATTTGACATTCAGAAATCAGCCCAATTTCCACCTCTCGGACCTGCCGCTCGGCCAGAGTACGTATGGGATGCGCAAAGAGGAACCGGCGCCGGGCATGCCGGCTTTTCCGGAGGATGAAGCAGGCGAGGCGCCGGAAAGCGAGATGTCCCCACCCGAGGTAGAACCGGAGGAATCCGAGTCGGGCAAACCAGCACCCGAAGACGAAGCCAGGCCCTCCGGCGAAAGTGACAGCAACGACGCCGAGGAGGAACAGCAGGAAAAGATCCCGACGCCGGGGGAGGGACGTGAAGGCCAGACCGAGCGGGAAAAAGCAGCACGGGCCGCCGCCCAGGAAAAGGCCTTGGAAGCGAAAAATGCGGACATCGAAAAACTGAAACAACTGCGGCAGGATGGCGCCTGGTTCTTCAATCCCGACGGTAGCCCGATGACGAACGAACAATTGAATGCGCGCTTTGCATCGGGCAGCATCGAGGCCATCAAAACCGTCGACCGGTACCAGAGGTCCTGGTCTGCAAAGGACAGTTACGCCCTGCCCGAAGAGACCGCGCCAGCCGAGCAGCAATGATAGCCGTCAGCTTGCCGACATAGCGTCGGCCAAGTCAGTTATCAGCATCCAGTTGACGGCTGACGACTGGTAACTGGTTACTCTTGGCTCGGCGCGCTGTTGCGCTCCCGCGAGCGCCATAGCACCGCGCCGGTCCCCAATACCGCGAGCATGGCCGACGCTCCGAGGGCGATCAGCGCGGTGAGGGGCACGCGCCGGCTAACCTCAGGCGCGGTGCTCGCCTGAACAGTCGCAGGCATGAACGCGCCCGCACCGACCTCGATGTAGCCATCGCTGCCCAGTGCGACCACCGCCTCGTCCTGGGATTCTCCCCAAACCATGGGGATGTCCACGCCCAGGCTTGTGCCGTCTACCAGGCACGTGCAAGGCTCCAGCAGGCCGCCAATGAGCTTGTTGAGGTTATCTTCGGTGATTGCCGTCCCCTCGAGTGGCGGCGCCGTGAGTTTGCCCCGGCCAAACACCACGCCTACCCAGTCCGGCCCCGACGGGGGCAACCCGATGAACGCCCGCAAAGTCCGCTCCTTCGGGTCCGTGCGGTCCATGTGGGCGACCGTAATGCCCGGCGGCTGATCCACGGCCCACTTCCCCACGGCTGCGTCCACCACGGCGTCCACGGCGCCGGAGTTTTCGCCCGTACCCCGCGCATACAGCAGCACAGCCCAGTACGCCACGACACCGCGCTTGATTGCCTCGCGCACATCTGAACGCGCCAGCGTCGCGAGCTCATCCTCGGTGGGCCCGGGTTCCCAATAGTCGATGAAGAACGGCCTCCGATTAACGCTGTCCCACCCGACCAACACTGTCACGGGCAATACCGGCGGCGCCGACGGCAGCGACAGGGCCGCCCAAACCACCTGCGGGTCGTCGGCGTTCACCCGCACGAGTTCCACGTTCAAGTCGGCCGCCTTCAGGGCGAGCAGGTCCGAGAGGTCGGCGTACAGCCCATCCGCTGCCGTGTCCTCGGTGTTGGCAATCACGCAGAGCTTGTGAACATCGCGCGGATTATTGAAAGCTGCCAGCCGCACCGACCCGCCCTCGCACGCGCCCGCGGGAAAAGTCGCCAGCGCGACCAGCAGGCTCATACCTGTCAGGCTGACAGCTATCCGTGTTCTATTCAAGGCGTCTGCTCCGCCAATTTCACCCTCTTCCAATGACTGTAGCACAGCACGAAAGGGGGAGGGCGAGACTCCTGTCGAGCCGCACCCGTCACCCAATGACTACCTCAAGCGATTCACCCTCATCGAGCAAAAGCTCATCGGCGAGCGCAATCGTTACCCACCCGTCCTCCAGCGTATGCCGCGCGGCAATGTCCTCGTCGCCAGCCCGAACCGTCACGGTTTTGGCGGCGTTGTCCTCTGATACGGCGAAGGCGAGCGTCTTCAACCGGAGCTTGCCCCAAGCTACATTTATCCGCTCGTGCTGCGCATCATCTTGGCGTTTTTGGCTGAACGACCCCCAACCCTCCGCCGCGGTAAAGGCCGCACGGAAGGCCTCCGGCCCGAGCCGAGGCGCAAAGGCGAGATATCCCTTCGGGCCATGGTGCGCGTACCCGCACAGGGCAATATACACGCCCCAACTCGCCAGCGCCCGCGCGTAATGATCGCCGCACTCGACCTCGTTGTAAGGATTGTGCTTGAGCGGGTGATAGCGGTCGTGGACGGCGCGGCAGATGGCCAGGGCCTCCTCCACCATGCCTTCCCAAACCATGCCGCCTGCCACCTGGTACTCAGCGCCCGTCCACACCTCATTCTTGTACAAGATGCCCTCGCTGAGATGAGCGCTCTTGGGCCAGGTGCAGGTGAACAGCCCTGCCTCGCCGGGGCTCACGAACCACCGAAGCGGCTTATGGGCCTCGTTATATGTGGTTACATCCGGCGCCCAGTTATATTTCCAGATGGACTCGAGCGCTTTTCGCACCGCATCTTTGGGGTAAATGTAGTCCAGGTGGAGTTGTGCGGCCCAGCCCTGTCCGAAAAGTTGGTCCGAGAGGCACCCGGTCCCGTACTGGTGTTGGGGATGTTTATCGAGGTCCACGTCCTGGATGAAATACTCGCCGTTCCACAGCCGCTCCATCGTGAGCTCCTGGCCGCGCCCAAAGACCCTTCGCGCACGCCGTGCGAACGGCATATCGCCAACCTCTTTTGCCATCTCCTCACCGGCCCGGAGCGCGGCCAGATAGAGCGAGCCGACCATGGTGTTGGGCCCTTCGAAGTTGATGTCGAATGTATTGTGCTGGCTGTTTTCGATCAGCCCGTCATCGTTGCCGTCCTGTTCGATCGAGAACTCGAGCGCTTTTTTGATCTTCGGCCAGTTCCGTCTCAGAAACGCATCATCGGCCGACATCTGATGCTCGCGATACGCCTTGAGAATCGTGCCGCATTGTCCATCGGCCGCGTATGCGTCGTCGCTGCGGAACCCGACCAGGCCCGTATCAGGATGAAAGCCGCCGCCGTCCGCGTTAAAGTCCTGCATTTCACGGATGCTTCGGGCCAGTTCCGGGAACAGCCGGGCATGGGCATGGGCGTAATTCCACACATGCGTGCAGGTTCCGCCACAACACACCACCCCCTCATAGGCCCAGAACCGCCCGCTCTCCCACCACTGACACGTGCCCGTGGCCATGTTCGATACGGTCGAGTGCACCCGGTCCAACAGCCAGTACGGCAGCGTGCTGTCGTAAAATGTGTCGCGCCACCTGCGCGTGTCTCTTGTGAGCCGGTCGTGGTGGTCCAACACGTAGTGCGCAACCTCGCTGGCGTTCGCGAAGCGGTTGGCGTACTCATGCCCGTGCTCGAAGTTCGGCATATGCCAGGCCAGGACAAACGTAAACGTGTGTCTGGCCCCCGGCCCCAGCGTCACCTCGGGCGACACCAGCGCCCCTATGCCCTTATTCGGGAAATAGTACGAGCCTTCCCGGTCGCCTGCAAGCGACCCCAGCGCTTCCGGGTCCAGGTCCTCGACGATAGCCCCTGACGCCCCATGACCAGCCAGCGCCAGCACCAGCGTACCCCAGTCGCCAAGCTGATCGACGGGCCCGCTGGGACCTTGCCGGGGCTCGTCAGCCATCTCGATGTGGTCGACATTGATGTGGCCCCATGCACCGGACTGCTCGTCTACAATCTGGATGCGCGCTTGCTTGCCCTCGAGGTCCTCGACCCGCCAGGAGTGCCAATCCAGCCGTTCCTGGTTGATGCCCGCAGCCGAACGCGCCACTTCACCGTCGACCACCAGGTTGATGCAGGTGCGGCCGGCGTGGTTGCCGCCGCCGAGGAGGAAGTTGATGTACCTGCGCTCGATGGTGAACGGCGGTGATTCGAGCGTCCCGCGGGATGCATCCCCGCCGCGAAATGTATTTACCAGCCCCCTTCCGAGAAAGCCGCTGACCTTCTGTTGCGCCAGAAACGTCCCGCGTGCGGGGTGCGTGCCGAGGGCTTCCCCGGTGGCCTCCCAGTCGCCGTAATCCGTGCCCTCGAAGTCGGCCAGCAGTATGGGCGGACGCGACTCGGCATCCTGCCGAGGTTTTGGCGCATCGTCGGCGGTATGGACCAACAGCGTTCGGCCTTTCTCATCAACGATGCGGCTGTGTCGGAGGCCCCGCATCAGCGGCGCCGAATGCAGGCACACCCCGTTCTCAAGCCACCCGCCCAGCGCGGCCTTGACCGGCCGGGCCGAGGCATTTTCCACGGTCAGATGAAAGAGAGTCGCCGGAAGGGCCGAGTCCTGGGCGTTGAGCGGGATGAATGGCGAAAACGCCTCCATCTCGACCCTGACCGGGCAACCTTCCTCGGCATAGCGCACCGTACCGATGGGATACTCGCCCCGAAACGACACGTCGGCAAAGCCATACTGGTCAAGCGACTTTGTAATCTCTTGACCGCCGGCCTTGACGAGCACGGCAAACCCCTGTTTAACGGGTTTCTTGGCTTTGCGCGCCCTATAACTCGTCGCCCCGGTGCCGCCGAAGTGGTACTGGTTGAAAATCTCCCAATTGCCCAGTGTGCCGTCGCCGCACAAGTATAACTGGCCGCAGGCGATCCCGCCGATGGGCATCCCGATAGTGTCCAGTTCCCTGCCACGATACACGGCCGGCTTGCCCCGCTCGAACAGGCTTCGCACCCAGCCCCGCGCCAACTTCTTCTCCGCCGGCACAAAGTGGTCGGCGCTCTTTCCAAACGGCCCCGCCATCACCGTCCTGGGCATCCCCAACGATGTCGCTACGAAGCCCAGCCCCGCCACCTTCAAAAACTCCCGCCGCCCGAAGCCGTAGCCCTTAGAACGAAGGTCACAAGCGCAGGACGTTTCCCGATTCCCCATATCGCTTTCACGCAACACTGACCTACCTTTCCGCTTTTGGGACATGATCTACATGATTCATCCATTGCATCCTGTCGAAAAAGGTTTCTCCTCCTTGGCTAATTCCAAAGTGCGAAGATTTTGCGGGCCGAACTCACGTCCCAAGCACCTTGCGGCAGATTTCGTTCAACGTTTTGCCGTCTGCCTGGTCGCCGAGTTCCCCTTTCAGCGCGCCGGTCAGCTTGCCCGGGTGCGTGGTCTCCGGATGTTCTTCGAGGTACGCTCGGACCTTCTCCTCGAGCTGCTCGGGGGAGAGTTGCCGGTGCAGGAACTCCTCGATAATCTTGATCTCCGTCTCGGTCGCCGCGGCTTCCTCATCTTTGCCGTACTCCCGGAATACCTCGATGCTTTGCCGACGCTTCCGGACCTCGCGGCGCAGCGCCGCCACGGCCGATTCGTCGGTCAATTCCTTCCCCGACTTTTTCTCCTCGAGCAGTAGCGCCCCCTTGGCCATGCGGATGACCTCCAGCCGCATCGTGTCTCTGTTCTTCATCGCCTGTTTGAGTTCGTCCTGGATACGTTCCTTGATGCTCATGTGGGTCTCCTTTTGAGGGATATGGAGATGTAGAGAGATGTGGGGGATATCTCCATATCTCCCAATGGAAACATCTCCATATCTGGCAAATATCTCCACATCTCCCATCAGTGCCCGTGTTCGGCCCACCATGCCGTCGACCATGCCACGGCCTTGGGGATGCCCTCGCGCAGGGGTGTCTGGGGCCGATAGCCCAGAAGCGTGCGCGCTTTGCGGATATCGGCGACATAGTGCGTCACCTCGCCTACACGGGAAGGCTCAATCGTGATTTGTGGCGTGACGCCGAGTGTTTCGGCCACATACTTCGCCATCGTGATCAGGCTTTCGCCCTGACCGTACGCCAAATTGATGGTGTGGTTGGGCTCCCGTCTGCTCACCAGCAGGTCAATACCGCCGCAAATGCCATTTACGCAGTCGTCTACGTAAGTGAAGTCGAGCGTTTTGTCCTCACCGTAGATGGTTACCGGCTCGTGTCGGCTGATTTTCCGAATAAACAGCGGGATAACACGTTCCATCCGCTCGATGTCGTTGTCATAGCGTCCGTAGACATTGCTGAAGCGAAACACCAGGTAAGGGAGCTTGTAGCACTGCGCATAGGCATAAACAAGGGCCTCGCCGGAAATCTTGCCGGCCGAGTAAGGGCTTTCAGTGAAGGCGAAGTCCGCGTGTGCCTCCCCAGTGATATAGCGGTGGATGTCGCCATAGACCTCCCGCGAACTGCTGAAGATGATGGGCACCTGGTTTTGGCGGCAGAACTCCAGCACGTTAAAAGTCATGGTGATATTTTCAAGGGCTCGGTCCGGCTGTTGCACCAATTCGTGCACCTTGGCGTGGGCCGCAAGGTGCACGGCTACGTCGAGGTCGGCGGGATAATTGGCCTGGCCTATGCCTCCTTCAAAGTTTCGGTAGAGCATGCTCAAGTCTTGAAGGAGGGTCTCGATGTCATCGGTCCAGGGGTTGGGACGGAGGTCTACCCCAAACACGAAGTGCCCGTCCGACTGTAACCGCAGGGCCAGGTTCGTACCGATTTGTCCGCTCGATCCGGTGATTAGTATGCGCATCGGCTTCCTCACAGTGCACGGTATTATAGCCGGCCCCAAGGAATTGTCAAGTCGCACGCCTCACTGTGCACTGTGCACTGTGAGGATGCCGGGCTACAGGCCGTAGTTGCGCAGTTTGTAGATGAGGTTGCGGCGGCTGATGCCCAGGAGGGCGGCGGCACGGGTCTTGTTGCCGTTGGTCTTCTCGAGTGCCTCGAGAATGGCGCGGCGTTGGATCTCCTGCATATCGCCGACGAGGACGCTGCCGGGCTTCTCGGTGGGCGACGGCCCTTGTACTTGCGGGGGCAGATCGCTCGGGAGGATCAGCGAGCCGCTTGCCAGGATGGAGGCGCGCTCAAGGACGTTGCGGAGTTCGCGAATGTTGCCGGGCCAATCGTAGGTCACGAGGATGCGTTCGGCGGCTGGCGCCAGACGCCGCTTGCGGCCTTTGAGGAACACCTCGGCCAGTGGCAGAATGTCGTCGCGGCGCTCGCGCAGCGGGGGAATAGCGAGAGGGAATACATTGAGCCGGTAGAACAGGTCCTCGCGAAAGCGCCCTTGCTTCACTTCCTCCTCGAGGTCACGGTTGGTGGCGGTGATGAGGCGCACGGCGACCTTCAGTTCGTCATTGCCGCCGACGCGGCGAAAGGCGCCCGTTTCGAGCACGCGGAGGAACTTGGGCTGGACGGTCGGAGGCAGTTCGCCGATTTCGTCGAGGAACAGTGCTCCCCCATTAGCCCGTTCGAACTGGCCTTTGCGTTGGGTCTCAGCGCCGGTGAAAGCGCCTTTCTCATGGCCGAAGAGTTCGCTTTCGACGAGATTCTGGGGCAAGGCGGCGCAGTCCACGCGGAGCAAGGGCTTGTCGGCGTGGGGGCTGCGGCTGTGTATGAAATCGGCGAGCACCTCCTTGCCCGAACCGCTTTCACCCAGTAGCAGCACCGTCACATCCGAGTCGGCCACACGTGCAGCCTGCTCGAATAAACGGCGCATCTCAGCGCTCTCCGCCACCACGCCCGGCGGCAGGGCCAGGTCCACGCCGGAAACGGGGAGGCCGGTCTGGCCGAGGGCATCGTCGATGGCCGCAATGAGCTCATCCAGGTCGATGGGTTTTTCGAGGTAATCCAGCGCGCCGGTCTTGATGGCTGAGACGGCGTCGCGCACGTCGATGAACGCAGTCAATAGGATCACGGGCAATTCGGGGCGCTTCTGCTTGACCGTATCGAGGACGTCGAGGCCGCTGATGCCGGGCATGCGGACATCGAGAAGCATCAGGGCGCATTGGGGGGCGGCCTCGAGCGCCTCTTCTCCATTCGCGCACAGGATCGTGTCGTAGCCCGCGGTGCGGATGGCGTTGTCGAGCAGTTGGCGCTGGGCCCGCTCGTCATCCACGATGGCTATGTGAAGGCGTTCCGACATGGGCCTATCCTACCCGACGCAGCCCGTGCAATGACACCCGGGTGCCGGCCCCGGGAGGGGACGCGATGGTTAGCTTCCAGTTATGGGCGCGGGCGATTTGGTCCACGATGGCCAGGCCGAGCCCGCAGCCCCCCTCGAACCGCGTGAAGTAGGGTTCCGTAGCGCGCGGGAGGTCTTGCGGGTCAATACCGCATCCGTTGTCTACCACGCTGAGGGTTACTGTGTCGGCCTCGGGCTGCACCTCGACAGTGATTGTCCCGCCCTCATGCGAGGCACGGAGGGCGTTGATGACCAGATTGAGGACGCCACGCCGGAGCAGGTCTTCGTCTGCCAGCACGCGGTACCCGGTCTGGGCGTGCTCTAGGGTAATGCCGCTGGCTTCCAACTCGGGCTCCACCACTGACAACAAATGGCCGAGGAAAGCGTCCAGGTCGACCGGCGCCAAGTCCGGCGCCTTGGGCTTGGCAAGGGCCAGGAACGAATTGATACGCCCGGCGGTCCGGTCGACCTCGTCAATGATATTGTGGGCGACGCGCTTGGTTTCGCGGTCGGCGTGGGCGGCATTGCTGATAGTTTGGGCAAGGCCGCGGACGATGCCCAGTGGATTCTTCGTTTCGTGGGCCAGCCCCGCGCCCAGTTGGCTCAGCCGCTCGTGGTGGGTGGCGCGCTCCTGCGCCAGGCCGAGCGCGGCCTGCAGGCTGCGCTGGCGCAAGCGGGCCAATAGGACCCACGTGCCCAGTAGGATCGCGCCGACGGCAACTGCACATGCGATGGCCAATTGAAGCTGGTCGCGCCGAAGTTGCCGGCGCATGGGCGCCGCATCGAGAACGACGCTGAGCCGGTAAGGCCCGGCGGGGAATGGAATCCATTGGGCCAGGTCCTGCGCGCCGCGGCCGCCCCCGCCGCGACGCCGGCCCGAGCCGGGTGCGGGGCAGGTCAGCTCGGGTTCGGTCGCCATGACAAGCCGGCTTTCCAGCCAGCACGGCGTGGCGAGGGGCCCTTCGGGCAGGAGGCCCATGTCGCCCGCGGACGCGATGATGCTTCCTTCCCGAGTTCTGAGTTCCAGTGCGAGGATGCCGGGGGTTGCCGCCAGTTCCTCGAAGATGGCCGCGAGCCGTTCACCATGGTAGCGGCCCATACGGCCATGTGCCCGGATGCCCGCCGCAAGTGAATCGAGGACGGTTCGACCGCGCTCGAGCATAACCTGGCGATGGGCTTGCGCCTCGGTCCGGTAGTTGCGGTAAAGCAGGAGCATGCTGGCAGCCGCGATGAGTGCGGCTGCCAGCAATGCCCAGCCCACAGGTTTTCTTTGTCCTTCGGTCATCCGCGTTCCAGCGTGCGATTACCCGTGACCACCTCCACCATGGCCCCGGCGCGGACCCATGCCGAGCTCCTGATCGCGTCTTAAACCTTGGCCTTGGCCCAAGCCTTGGCGGTGGTCCGAGCCTTGGCCCAAGCCTTGGCGGTGGTCCGGGCCTTGGCCCAAGCCTTGACGGTGGTCCGAGCCTTGGCCCAAGCCTTGACGGTGGTCCGAGCCTTGGCCCCGATTCCAGTTCTGGCCACGGCGCCGGCCTTCACCCCAGCCTTGACCGGGTTCTCGGCCCCCGCGTTGGCCTGGCCCCCATGTCTGCGCTTGGTCCTGGCCCCTGCCCCAGCCACGGCCTTGCCCGAGCCCTTGGCCCCAGCCTCGGCCTTGGCCCGAGCCTTGGTCCCGCCGTGGGCCCATGTCGCGCTTCCCATCGGGCCGCGCAGCGGCAGCACGGTCGTCGCTAGTCTTATCACCATAGGCGTCAGCGTTTTCCTCTCCGACCGCATCGGGCACAACGGCGCCATCAGCATCGACATAGTTTGGGGTCTCGCCCGTAGCCCAGCCTCGGCCACGTCCCGCGCCCCGGCCTTGGCGTTGCCCGGGCCCTTGGCCCCAGCCTCGGCCTCGACCATGTCCCGCGCCCCGGCCACGCCGAGTCACGTAGTTGTCGCAGGCGCCGTCACCGTCGCGATCGACGAACAGGTCGTTGATGCCATCGCCGTCCTCGTCCACGAAGTTATCGCAGACATCATCGCCATCGGCATCAACATACAGCGGGCCGCCTCGGCCCTCTCCGCGCCCTTGGGCGAGTGCAAAACCACCCACAAGAGCGACACAACAGACCACGGCCAATCCCGTGCGACAGTGTTTCTTTAACATGATACACCTTCCTTTCTTGGCGCGCCTCACTTCAGGCGTGCCACGTTGAGCGGCGTTTTCAACATTCGCCTGTAGAGGGAGCAATCGGCGTGCCAAGTCTGACGCACCATAATGGCGCTGTAATTATGCAATGAAGGAACGGTTGAGCGCAATGTGTGCAAGTTTTGCAGTGCGAAGTGCGAAGTGCACCGTGCGCCCTCCGGGGCGGTTTGGGGTTCTTTAAGTGGTCCAGGCTTGGTATACTGGTCTGGTGGGAAAGAGACAAGGGGTTGCAACCCCTTGTCTGGTTCGGCCGGTATGACGGCCTTACCGAGGCGGAATGTAGGAGGGACGAGCAATGCAAATGACTTTCCTGAAGAGCCCGGTACTTCTGGGCGTTGCCCTGGCCATGGCGGCGCCTATCGAGACGCCCAAACCGCCCGAGGGGATGGTCTTCGTACCGGCGGGTCCATTCATCATGGGAAGCGATGTGGGCGACGCGGATGAATCGCCAAAACATATCGCCACTACAGGCGCCTATTTCATCGACAAATACGAGGTGAGCAACGCCGCGTTCAAGCAATTTGATCCAGACTTCACGTATCAAAAAGGCCGGGAGAATCATTCGGCTATTGTCACCTGGGAACAGGCCGCTGCCTACGCGAAATGGGCCGGGAAACGTCTGCCTACGGAGAAGGAATGGGAACGGGCGGCGCGCGGTACCGACGGGCGCACCTTTCCTTGGGGCGAAACCCACGATCCGACCTTCTACAATTGGGACGAGAGCTACCCGCGCGGCGGGTCGCAGGCCTGCCCGGAAAGCCCATATGGCTGCGTGGACATGGCTGGCGGGGTCTGGGAGTGGACGGCGGATTGGTACAAGCCGTATCCTGGCAATGACATACCCTGCGAGGCATATGGCGAGAAGTACAAAGTGATGCGCGGCGGCTCCAGCTTCAATGATGTGGCCATGGTCCGCACGACGCACCGCTATTACCTCCCGCCGAATTCCACGGGCAATTACCATGTGGGGTTCCGCTGTGTGAAGGACGTGGAATGACAAATGAGGGAGGGCGAGACTCCTGTCGAGCCGTCGGGGCGGGTACGGCTCGACAGGAGTCTCGCCCTCCCGAGACATACGGTGTGGCACAGTTGCAATCAATAGAAAGGTTTATGTCCATGAGAGTTATCACTGTTGCCCTGGTCATGTGTACATGTGCGTTTGCTTTAGCGCAAGAGCCGTCGGAATCCGCAGAATCGGGCATTAGCGCCCTCCTGGAGCGCGCGGAAGAGGTCATCCAGGGCGCTGCCGAGGCGCAACCCGCGCCGGAGGAGCCGCCGCCCGCGGGCGAGGCCCTGGTGTTGACGGCCGACCGCTGCGTGGAACTGGCGCTGGCGCAGAACGCCCAGGCGTTCATCGCGGAGGCGAAGGTGGCGGCGGCGCGCGCGAAGGTCGGCGAGGCCGCGGCCGCGCGCTACCCGCAGGTGTCCGCGCGGTATGCCTACACGTATGTAGATGGCCTGGAGACTGATATCGGCGGTTCGGGGTTCCTCATGGACCTATTCGGCCAGGGGGACTGGCAGGGGGAGAAGGACACGCGGGCCCTCGAGTTGAACCTCTCGCAGGTGCTGTACGCGGGCGGCCAAATCATAGCGGCGGTGCGTGCCTCCGAGTACCTGGCGAAGTCCGAGGAGTGGCGGCGCGAGGTGGCGCTGGACACGCTCGATTTCGAGGCGAAGCAGGCCTTTTACAATTGCCTTCTGGCCAAGGCCCTGGTGCGCGTCGCTCAGGACAGCGTCGTGACGTTCGAGCGGCACCTGGCCGACGCGCAGGAGGCCTTTGATGTGGGGTCGATCAGCTATTTCGAGGTACTGCGCGCGAAAACGGAACTGGGCGCCCGGCAGAGCGACACCATCGCCGCGCAAAATGCCGAGCGGCTTGCGCTGGTTAACCTTCGGCGGCTGCTGGTCGTTCCTCAGACCACCCCGCTCACGTTTGAGGGGAAATTGGACTGGAGGCCAATCGAGGCGCCGGTAACGGACTTGGTTGAGCAGGCGTTGGCCAACCGCGCGGAACTGCACGCGCTGGATCAGGCGCTCGCAGCGGCGCAGGAGAACATCACGCGACTTCGCGGCCGGTATAAGCCCAAAGTGGCCGCCATGACGCAGTGGTCAAATATCGCCGGCGCCGGAAGGATGTATCCGGACGGCTGGACCTTCACACTGGGCGCAGAATGGGACCTGTACACCGGGGGGCGGCGGAAACATGAAGTGGCGGGGGCCCGTGCCGAACTCGAGAACCTGGAACACCAGCAGGAAGATGTGCAGCGATTGGTCGAGTTGAACGTGCGGCAGGCGTACATCCAGGTGCAGGACGCCATTGCCACAATCCGCCGAGAGAACGGCACGGTCGAACTGGGTATGGAAGGACGCCGGCTGGCCCTGCTGCGGTTTCATGAGGGTTATGGCACGCAGGCCGAAACCCTCGATGCCGAACTGGCCCTGACCAAGGCCGAGACATCCCTCGTGCAGGCCCTGCGCGATTACGCCGTGGCCCACGCAGCGCTTGACAGGGCCTTGGGCACGGGCGCCGCCCGGCGCGCGGCCGCGCGCGACAGCGGTTAACGGATGGGCCTGGTGCTGGAAGGAGGCCGTCAGGGAGAAACGGCCTGTCTTGACCCGAAGCGTTCTTTCACGATGGCTACGATGCGTTGCAGCCGGTGTGCATACGTATGCTCGCCAAGGACCCGTTTGCGGGCGCGGGCCGCGATGTCGCGCCGTGCCATGGGGTTCTTCCGGTAAGCCCGAAACAGCTCGATACATTCCTCCGGCGAGCTGTAGCATGCAACCTCCCGCTTGACGTCGAACAGGTCGAACAGGTCCTTCTGAGCATCCGTCAGGAGGAATCCGCCCGCCGCAGGGCAATCGAACACGCGCTGATTTGCCGTCTCAGGCATTTGAATACTGGTGCTGTTGAGGTTTATTTCGCACCTGCGATATAACCCTGGTAGGTCGTGCGTGTAATTCACGGGGCCCTTGGCCTTGGGCGTCACTTGGCGCCACGCCGCATCGCCGTACACCTCTAATCCTTCCGGCTCGAGCAGGCGAACGAGCGCGTGGCGCAAGCGCCGCGTCCCCTCCACGAAAAACACCAGCTCCGCGTGCCGCCGCGCCTCCTCGTCCAGTTCATCGAGCACATCGGCGTCCAGGAGCACCTCGAGCCCCCTGCTAAAGTTTTCACGCGTCACGCGACCGGCTTCGAACGCACGATGTATTTCCGCGGCAAGTTCCGCATGCTCCTTGACACAGGCCCATTTTGACTCTGCCACACTGTTCATCGAATTGCCGACGAATGCGGGTGGGAAGTCCCAGGATTCCGCCGGTTCGCCATTGAATACCGTCGGGTCCGCGGCGAGGGGAAGGTGGTGTACAACGGGAAAGCCTACCGCCTCGAGGTAGCCGCAATAGGCCTTTTCCCAGGTTAGCGCCACCGTGTATGCCGAAGCGTACACTGGCCGGCTCATCACTATGGTGCGCGGGTCGTCCACGAACCATGTCACAAGCGGGATTTGCAGGTCCTCGAACAGCCGTGCGAACAACCCCTGCACGTCCATTCCGCTGAGATTGATGCTTAGAATGAAATCCGGTCGGAAATCCCCCAGCGTGGCAAGCAACCGCTCGATGGTTTTTCGCGGCAAGACCCCCTCCATTAGCACCGGGACCGTCTCAATTTCCCAACCCAGCGCACGCGCCGCGTTGATGCACGCCGCATCCAACCAATACTGGCTTTCCAACACGAGAATTCGCGGCACGTCTCCTGCCAGCTTGTCGTACGCCAACAGCTCACGCAGCCGCGGCGACACCTCCAACCTCGGCATCTCCATGCTGCCGATGGTAGCATAGTGGCGGTCTGAGATTCCTTGTGCAGCGGTTCATTTTCAGGGGGAGGGGGGAATCTCACGGATACCAGAACGAGCACGGATACGAGCACGAGCACGAAGCACGAGCACGGATACGAGCACGGATACGAGCACGAGGCACGAAGCACGAAGCACGGATACGAGCACGAGCACGAGCACGAAGCACGGATACGAGCACGGATACGAGCACGAGCACGGACACGAGCACGAGCACGAAGCACGGATACGAGCACGGATACGAGCACGAGTACGGACACGAGCACGAGCACGAAGCACGCGGCACGAAGCACGAGGCACGAGGCACGAAGCACGAACTTGCGCGGTCGTGATCCTGGGGGCGCTCACGAGCGGATTTGGGGGCCATAAAGGCCCTTGCCAGGAGCCGCCGATTCGGCCATAATACGTAGCAGAGCGCTTCGGAGTAAGGAGGCTCAGCCGCATGCCCTATCGCGGACGTATCAAAGATGGAGTCGTCGTGTTCGACGAAGGTCCGTCGTTGCCGGACCGGGTCATTGCAGCGACCGCTGCATTCTGAACTCGGACATTGCAACCATCTGGCAGCGCCGCGGAAATTGCGGCTAAAGCGGTGCACTCTTTGTGCAGGAAGCGTCCATGCTTAATTCATTTGCCGCTACATTCCTGTTGGCCGCGCTGGTTCTGGTCTCCGGCATTACCGAGGCGCAGTTAGAGCCCCGTGACAATACATGTTTCCAGACCGCGTCCCAGTACCTTCCCGAGATCGACATCGGGTCGGACATCGCTATCGTGTACGGCGTGAACGACACCTTTCCGGACCGGGTGGCGTTGTGGCGCGAGAAGGGGTATACGACCGGCATGATGACGGGGATAGCCTGGGGCGCCTACGGGTCCTATTATGGGGCCGGCGACAACTTCAAGAAAGACGAGGTCCAGACCGACAAGTCCGGCAAGCTGTGGATGCACGGCCGCAGTAAGACGGTCGGCTACAACGTGCCGTCGCCGGCCTACGTCGATTACATCAAAAACTATGTCGACCCCGCTATCGACCTGGGCGTGCGGGCCATCTACCTCGAAGAGCCCGAGTACTGGGCTGTCACGGGCTGGAGCGCGGCTTTCAAGAAGGAGTGGGAGCGCTTCTACGGCGAGCCATGGCAGCCGCCGGATTCGAGCGTTGACGCGCAATACCGCGCCAGTAAACTCAAGTATGAACTCTACTTCGACGCGCTGAAGCAGGTGTTCATGCACATCGAGAAGCGCGCCGCTGCGCAAGGCATCGAGATCGAGTGTCACGTGCCCACCCACAGCCTCATCAACTACGCCCAATGGCGCATCGTCAGCCCAGAGTCCCATCTCATGGACATCGAGGCAATGGATGG